>JGI12053J15887_10000540_pt1 | contig 15526 bp, 10 predicted proteins | sample MedBloCAOM1_O3_FD_15887 | JGI IMG/M metagenome (IMG submission 15887)
ATCGACAGGCTCGTCGTGTTCTACGACAGCACGCGCTAGCGTGTGCTGCCGTGACGGCCGACCCGCTAGCTCCACTGGCCGAGCTGCCGGGCGTGGCGGCGGCCGGCCAGGAAGCTCGCGACGCGCTGGGCCGCGCGCATCGCCACCGCACAAATCTGCGGGGCTGGCCGACGACGGCGGCCGAGGCCTCGCTGCGGGCGGCGCGGGCATCCTCGGTACTCGACGGTGGTTCGTTGCGGCTGTCGCACGCTCGCTCGACCGCAGGCTCGGCCGGCGACCCCGACCCCGACCCGGTGCTGGCGGGGGCGCTGCGGGTGTCGGAGGCCTTGGAAGGTGGGGCGACCTCATTGGTCGGCGTGTGGCAGCGGGCCCCGCTTCAGGCCATCGCCCGATTGCACGCACTGGCGGCGGCCGACCTGGCCGACGACGACCGGCTCGGCCGTCCGCGAGGCGACGCCGAGGTCGGCCGCCGGCTGGCGCTATTGGCCGACATCGTCACCGGCGGGACACGGGTGCCCGCGCCGGTGCTCGCCGCCGTCGTCCACGGCGAGCTGCTGACGCTGGAGCCGTTCGGTACCGCCGACGGTGTGGTGGCCAGGGCGGTGTCGCGTCTGGTGACCATCGCCAGCGGTCTGGACCCGCACGGCCTCGGCGTTCCGGAGGTGTACTGGATGCGCCAGTCGGGCGACTACCGGGCCGCGGCGCGCGGGTTTTCGTCGGGCACACCCGACGGCATTGCGGCCTGGCTTGTGTTGAGCGCCCGGGCCTTACACGCCGGCGCGCGAGAGGCGTTGTCCATCGCGCAGGCTGCGTCGTCCTGAGCGTGTCGTCGTTGCGCCCCCAGCAACGCGAAGCGGGCGACGCTCCGAACTGATTCGGCTCGCCGCCCGCTAGCACGGACTCCGGTTACCATGCGTGCTTTGTGGGTTGCGTGGGTGACCTCGGCGTCCTTGCGATGCGCTTCGACTGCAACCCCACCCAAAGGGTCGTCGTAGCCGTCCGCTCTTCGCAATTGCGCAAGCCCGCAACACTTCTACCTATTTCGCGGCATGTGCTCCGCGTGGGTGCCGGGATCCGTGCTGGGTAGTCTGGCTTGGGAGATCGAACCTTCTCTTCCGGCTCGGTCTTGGCCGCCCCAGGCTTCCGTGGTTCCTTTGTACTCCGTGACCACGGTCACATCAAGGCCCAATTGCGGCGCGACTCGCGATCGTTACACGTCGGCGCCAGCTACTGTGCTGGTTACTACGAAGTAGCTTTCAGAAAGCGAAACGGCGCAGCAGCGAGTATGTCAGCGCACCGGCGGCCAGTGCGCTCACCCCGACCGCCGCGGTGGTTGCGACGGCAGCGCCCGACGGGGCGGGAATGCGGTCGCGCAGTGACACCGGTTTGGAGAAGGTGAGTGCCGGCCATCCCCGCGCCGCGGCTTCTTTGCGCAGCGCGCGATCCGGGTTCACCACGGTGGGATGGCCGACGGACTCGAGCATCGGCAGGTCGGTGATCGAGTCGGAGTAGGCGTAGCAATGCTCGAGTGCGTAGCCCTCGCGGGCGGCGAGCTGACGGATCGCCTCGACCTTGCCCTCGCCGTAGCAGTAGAAGGCGATCTCACCGGTGTAGCGGCCGTCCTCGACGACCATCCTGGTGGCCATCGCGTGGGTGGCGCCGAGCGCGCGGGAAATCGGCGCGACGATCTCCTCGCCAGACGCCGAAACCACGACCACGTCGCGGCCGCAGATCTTGTGGTCGGCGATCAAGTCGGCGGCTTCGGCGAACACCAATGGATCGACGATGTCGTGCAGTGCCTCGCCGACGATCGACTTCACCTGCTCGACGTCCCATCCGGTGCACATGTTCGTGACATAAGACCGCATCCGGTCCATTTGATCGTGATCGGCACCGGACATCAGGAACAGGAACTGCGCGTAGGTCGACTTGAGAACGGCACGCCGATTGATTAGCCCCTGATCGAAGAAAGGTTTGCTGAACGCCAATGTGCTCGATTTGGCGATGACGGTCTTATCAAGATCGAAGAAGGCGGCGGTCCGAACGGGCCTGACTGGCGGCGTCCCGTTTTGCGGCACAGTCGATCCACCGGCCGCCGACTCGGATGCGGTCACAGTGCCCAGCATAGGGGCCGGTGCGTGACAAGAGTCGACAGAGTGTACAAATTGGCAGTTCACGACAGGTGCCGGTGACTGCAATCTTTCCTGCTATCGGGTGCTTTCTCTGGCAAGCAGTACTTGCGCTCATCCGCCGTGCCGTGTGTATAGTGAGCATTACTCGGCTTATGCCGGGTGTGCATCAGCCCGACCCCCCGGGGCTGATACACGACGACCTCCGCCTCCTCCCCCCCTGGCGGGGGTCGTCCCTTTTTGGGGGTTCTTTTCGCATTACGGATACGTCGGTGCTTCTCCTGTAGTTGCGGAACGCGGTTTTCAATGCGGACATACTGCACCGTTTGTCACCTTTGTCCCCAGATTCGCATTCATCCACAGACGCCGTAGCGACGATGGCGTTGTGTCGTCACCCGGCCGCAGGCTGAGGTCATGAACGCGAGCAATGGGATCCTGGCGCTGGTCGGCGACCCCGCACTCCGAGACGACGTGGACCGCGTCGCGGTCGCCGCCGGGCTGCCTGTCGTGCACGCGCCCGACCCGTCCAGCCGCNGGGTATGGGGACGGCCGGCCGTCCATACCTTGTGGCCGTCCTGCTCGACGTGGTCGCGTCCGACACTGCGCGCACCGAGCGCTGCCGCGTTCGCGGCAGGGTCGTTCTGCTTGTCCGTTCCGCACCTGCGGCCGACGACTTCCAGGCCGCCATCGCGGTGGGCGCCCAGCATGTCTTCACGCTGCCCGTGCGCGACCGCGAGTTGATGGCCGAACTGTCCGATGCCGCCGCGGCGTGACGCGACGCGGGTCGGCGTGATCGCCGGCGGCTAAGGATTGGCGGCTTTATCCCTGCTGGGTTTGGCTTTTCGCTTTGGTGTGGGGGCATCGTCGACGACATCGAGCCCGGCGGCGGCGATCTCCTCGTCGGTGGGTATTCGCATCGACGCCAGCCCGGCGTAGATGTCGTCTTCGAGTTCGACGCGGTTGACCGTCACGTGCACCGGCGTCCAACCGCCGCCGTTGGCCGCCATCCGCAGCACACCCGATGCTGTGCCGGTAACGAATTCGGTTGCCATCTTTGCCATCTGGCCACGATCGGCGGGATGGACGGCGTGGTCTCCTGCCATGCTGGCGCGCCAGTCGAAGAACGGCACCGGATCGTCCAGCCACTTCAACAGCGTCCAGTTCTTGAGATCGACGAGGCACCGATATACGCCGGGTTGCGCCAACCCGTCGAGGATCCGCTGCGCGAGGTAGTCGTGGGCCACGGTCGGGCCCTCTCGCACGCTGCGCCAATTCATCGCTCGGCAGATCAGTCGTTCACTGCCGTCGTCCTGACTCTCCCGCAGCGCACGGGAGACAAAGCCGACGGTGATCGGCTCGCCGTTGAAATCGGTTATGTCCCAGGTGCTGCAGAACGTCACGCCGGCCTCGGGTTTGATCGCCATGGACAGCACGCTTGCTTCGCTCGGGTTGAGGTCGCGGCGCGGCAGGTCGTCGGCGAACGCCCTGCCGTGCGTCGGTGTCTTCACGGGATTCCATCCGCTGTTCCACAGCGACTCGGGGGTGTCGGTGGCGATCCCGCTCGTCAGGTCCCAGATCAGCGGTCCGGGTATTGGGCGGTCGGGCGGATCGAGCTTCGGGGGACCGATCCACACGTGCACGCCGTGAATGCGCCCATCGGACATCTGAACTATTTCAGTACGAATTACGCGGTCGTTCTTCGGCGTGATGCTGCTCAGGCCGACTCCGGCGCGCACACTCTCTCCGATGGCCGTCTGGATCGCCATCAGGTTGGGGTTTCGCCTCAAGAATGCGCTGATTGGAACCAGATTCTTGGTTTGAAGGCCTTGGGCGACCACGGCGGGCTCGCTGCCCAGTGTTTCCACGAGCAGCCAGTCGTGGGTCATGGCGGCATTTTACAGTCGAGCTAACACCCACCTCCTCGACGAAGGCGTCTGCGGAATCCGTAGATCTGCGCTGCTAGCCGGCTTCTGCGCGCGTTGGGTAAAGCATCCCTAAGTTGCAACGACCCCTCCGACAAGGTATTTTTCGTCTGCGCCCGACTTCCGGGATTGGGAACGGATCGCGTTGTCCGACCGTTCGCCGCACCTGTCTGTGTGCTCGGCGTGCTCGTTTTGAGCACCGCCTTGGCCGCGGATCCAGGGGGCGACCGTCGAGGGGTCGGTCGCCCCCTGGGCGGATCACGGCGCGTTACCCGCGAGCGCGCCGAGCACCAGACGCAGCACCCGTATCGCACCCTCCTTGTCGAGCGGATCATTGCCGCTGCCACACTTCGGCGATTGCACACATGACGGACAGCCAACTGGGCATTCGCAGGCCTCGATCGCCGCTGCGGTCGCCGCCCACCACGTGTCGATCTTGCGGAAGCCGCGGTCGGCGAAGCCGGCCCCGCCGGGGTACCCGTCATAGACGAAAATCGTCGGCAGTCCCTGTACCGGACCCACCGCTGTCGACACCCCGCCGATGTCGCCGCGATCGCAGCTGGCGACCAACGGCAGCAGACCGATCGCCGCATGTTCTGCGGCGTGTAACGCGCCCGGTACGCGCAGCAAATCGATTTCATTGTGCTGCAACGCCTCCGGCGTGATCGTGCACATCACCGCGGCGGTGTCCAGCGTGCGGGCAGGCATGTCGAGTTCGACGAAGTCGATCACCTCACCGTCCAGCCGGCGCCGCAGATAGCCGATCACCGTGTTGGTCACCCTCACCGGTACGAGGCCGACTGTCACCGGCCCGTACGTCTTTCGCTCACCCTGGCCGGTCACCGCGATGTCGGTGAGCTCGCGGGCAAACGTCGTGTAACCCGGATCCTCCGCGTGCACGAACGCGACGCCATCTTCGAAATCCAGTGAGTCGACGACGTAACTCTCACCCTGATGTAGATACACCGCGCCGGGGTGAACCGACGACGGTGCCTGGCCTACACCCGCGCTGCCCAGCAGCCGGCCTGTGTCGGCCTCGAGGATCGCGATCTGGCCGCCCGACGAGCCACGAATGTCCACCGCCGGATGCGGATCGACACCCGGGGTGGGGAAATAGCCAATGGACCGTCGGCGCAGCAGCCCGTCGTCGACGAGGGCCTCCGCCACCGCCTCGGCGTTCCACATCCGCACCTCGGCGTCGGTCAACGGAAGTTCAGACGCTGCGCAAAGTAGCTGCGGCCCAAGGACATACGGGTTGGCAGGATCGATCACCACGCGCTCGATCGGTTTGTCCAGCAGCGCAGCCGGGTGATGCACAAGGTAGGTGTCCAGCGGGTCGTCACGGGCGATCAGCACAATCAGCGCGCTTTGCCCGCGACGGCCCGATCGGCCTGCCTGCTGCCAGAACGACGTGACGGTACCGGGAAAGCCGGCCAACACCACCGCATCCAGTCCCGCAATGTCTACGCCCAATTCCAGCGCGTTCGTGGTGGCCATGCCGCGCAATTCGCCTTCAGCCAGAGCGCGCTCAAGTGCGCGGCGGTCTTCGGCCAGATAGCCCGCTCGGTAGGACGCCACCCGCTCGGCCAACTCCGGAGCGATGTCTTCGAGTCGTGCCCGCGCACCCAGCGCGGTCAATTCGGCGCCCCGGCGCGACCGAACGAACGTCAGAGTTCGGGCGCCCTCGGCGATGAGGTCAGCCATCACCCGCGCGGCCTCGGCGCCGGCGGAACGCCTCACCGGAGCGCCGTTTTCGCCCACGATGTCCTCGCGCAGTGCCGGCTCCCACAGCGCGACGGTGCGTGCACCGTGAGGGGAGCCGTCATCGGTGACCTCTGCGACGGTTTGCCCAATGAGCTCTGATGCCGTAGCCGCCGGCTGCGCGGTGGTGGCGCTGGCGAAGATCACCGTCGGAGCCGACGAGTAGCGAGTGCACAGCCGCAGCAGGCGGCGCAGCACCATTGCCACGTTCGAACCGAAAATCCCGCGGTAGTAATGGCATTCGTCGACGACGATGAACTGCAGGTTGCGTAGAAACACCGCCCAGCGGGCATGGTTGCGCAGCAGCGACAGGTGAATCATGTCGGGATTGGAGAAGATCCACCGTGACCGCTCACGCGCGAAGCGCCGCACCTCGCCCGGGCTGTCGCCGTCATATGAACTCGGTGCGACACCGGCCATCGCCGGCACGGCTTCGGTGAGCGCCACCGCCGACCGCAGTTGGTCGTGGCCGAGCGCCTTGGTCGGGGACAGATATAGGGCCCGCGCCCGAGGGTTCTCTTTCAGGGCCGTCAATATCGGCAGCTGGTAGGCCAACGACTTACCCGACGCCGTGCCGGTGCTGAGCACGACATGACGGCCGTCGTGCGCGAGATTGGCGGCCGCGAGTTGATGCGACCACAGCGCCTCGATGCCGCGATCATGGAACGCGCGCACCACATCTGAGTCGGCCCATTGTGGCCAAGCCTTGGGCCGTCCCTGGCGCGGCGGCAGATCCGCGACGTGCCGCACCGGGTGTTCATCCGGATCGGTGCCCTCAACCGCGCAGGCGAGCAACTCGCGGCCGAAATCCGATCCCGGATTTGACACTGCCAGCCCTCCTGAAACCCGCCTTTGATGAATTGTTAACCACTTGATCGCGTCGAGACTGTCGCCGCAGCCCCGAACATGATTGACTAGCTGCGGTCGCAGCTTCTGTGTTCGTGTATTAGCACTCGCAGGAACGACGTTGCGATCGCGGTTCCTGCGAGGGTTGTGGGTCGGGTCAAGTTCCGACGACACCGCGAAGGTATGGCGGTCGGAACGGGCCGGGTCTATCGAAACACGGTGGACCGCACCCGGTAAGAAGAGAAGGAAAGTACGAGAGATGCCACAGGGAACTGTGAAGTGGTTCAACGCGGAGAAAGGCTTCGGCTTTATCGCCCCGGAGGACGGCTCTGCGGATGTGTTTGTCCACTACACGGAAATTCAGGGCAGCGGCTTCCGCACCCTGGAGGAGAACCAGAAAGTCGAGTTCGAGGTCGGCCAGAGCCCCAAGGGGCCGCAGGCCACTGGTGTTCGGGCTGTCTGACCAACCAGACCTGAAAGAGCTCCCCGCGCACTCCCGATAACGGGCGGCGCGGGGTGTTTCGTTTTGAGGTCGCCTGCGGCCCGGCGACACATTTGTCAGGCAGCGCTGGCCTACTGTCGACTGCGTGAGCCAGCTGTCGTTCTTCTCGGCAGAGTCGGTGCCGCCTGCGGTCGCCGACCTGACGGGGCTCCTCGCCGCACCCGGCCAGGTGGTGCTGGTTTCCGGCGGCGCACGGCTGTCGGTCGTCGTGGATCGGCTGTGGCGCGCTGAGGCCCTCGCCGAGATGATCACTGAGGCTGGCTTGCAGCCGGAGATCGCAAGGACCGACGAGAACACCCCGCTGGTGCGCACCACGGTGGACCCGCGGCTGGTGCCCATTGCCAGCGACTGGACCCTTGGGGCCGTCAAGACCGTGCCGCCGCACTGGCTGCCCGGTCCCCGCGAATTGCGGGCATGGACGTTGGCGGCGGGCACGCCCGAAGCCGATCGGTACTTGTTGGGTCTGGACCCCCACGCACCCGACACCCATGCGGCGCTGGCATCGGCGATGATGCGGGTCGGGATCGCCCCGACGTTGATCGGCACAAGAGGGTCGCATCCGGCGTTGCGGATCAGCGGGCGGCGACGGCTATCGCGCCTGGTAGAGAACGTGGGGGAACCCCCAGGCAACGTCGAGGCGTTTGAGCAATGGCCCCGCATCTAACGGCCCGCGACTGGGGGGTCAGTTTGCGTCGGCTGGCGCGGAGTGCGAAATTGTCAGTTGCCAGCGGGGCCGGATCAACCGCCGAGGGATACCTCCGGCACTCGGTGGCAACAGGAGAATTGGAGCGTAGGCAGAGGTGGCTGACGGGGACCGCGGAAGCGGGCGCAACGGAAGTGTGCGGCGGCTCGTCATTGTCGAGTCGCCAACTAAGGCACGCAAAATAGCTGGCTACCTGGGCTCCAATTACATTGTCGAGTCCTCCCGGGGACACATCCGCGATCTGCCCCGCGCCGCGGCCGACGTCCCGGCCAGGTACAAGTCCGAGCCGTGGGCGCGCCTCGGCGTCAACGTCGATGCCGACTTCGAGCCGCTCTACATCATCAGCCCCGATAAGAAGAGCACCGTCGCCGAGCTGAAGGACCTGCTCAAGGACGTCGACGAGCTCTATCTGGCCACCGACGGTGACCGCGAGGGCGAGGCCATCGCCTGGCATCTGCTCGAGACGCTCAAGCCGCGCATCCCGGTCAAGCGGATGGTGTTCCACGAGATCACCGAGCCGGCCATCCGGGCGGCCGCCGAGGACCCGCGCGACCTGGACAACGACCTGGTCGACGCGCAGGAGACCCGCCGCATCCTTGACCGGCTCTACGGCTACGAGGTCAGCCCCGTGTTGTGGAAGAAGGTCGCGCCGAAGCTGTCCGCGGGGCGCGTGCAGTCGGTCGCAACCCGCATCATCGTCTCCCGCGAGCGCGAACGGATGGCGTTCCGCAGCGCGGGCTACTGGGACGTCACCGCCGAACTCGATGCCAGCGTCTCCAACCCGCAGGCGCAACCGCCAACGTTCACTGCCAAGCTGAACTCGGTCGACGGGCGACGCGTGGCCACCGGACGCGACTTCGACTCACTCGGGCAGGTCCGCAAGGGCGACGAGGTTCTGGTGCTCGACGAGGCCAGCGCGGGTGCGCTGGCGACCGGCCTGCGCGGCGCGCAGCTGGCGGTGTCGTCGGTCGAGCAGAAGCCCTACACCCGTCGGCCCTACGCGCCGTTCATGACCTCGACGCTGCAGCAGGAGGCCGGCCGCAAGCTGAGGTTCTCCTCCGAGCGCACGATGAGCATCGCGCAGCGGCTGTACGAGAACGGCTACATCACTTATATGCGTACCGACTCAACGACTCTGTCGGGGTCGGCCATCAACGCCGCGCGCAACCAGGCCCGCCAGCTCTACGGCGAGGAATACCTGCACCCGACGCCGCGGCAGTTCACCCGCAAGGTCAAGAACGCCCAGGAGGCGCACGAGGCCATTCGGCCCGCCGGCGACGTGTTCCAGACGCCGGGGCAGCTGCACAGTCAGCTGGACACCGACGAGTTCCGGCTCTACGAGCTGATCTGGCAGCGCACGGTCGCCTCGCAGATGGCCGATGCCAGGGGCACGACGCTGTCCCTGCGCATCTCCGGAGCCGCCCGGCCGGCGACATCAGACTCCGGTGAGTCGAGCGGCGGGCGGCAGGTGGTGTTCGGCGCCAGCGGCCGCACCATCACCTTTCCCGGCTTCCTTAAGGCCTATGTCGAGAGCCTCGACGACTTCGCCGGTGGCGAGGCCGACGACGCCGAGAGCCGGCTGCCGCAGCTCGAAGAGGGCCAGCGCGTCGACGCCAAGGAGTTGACGGCCGACGGGCACACCACGTCGCCGCCGGCGCGCTACACCGAGGCGTCGCTGATCAAGGCGCTGGAAGACCTCGGCATCGGCCGGCCGTCGACCTACTCGTCGATCATCAAAACCATCCAGGACCGCGGCTACGTCCACAAGAAGGGCAGCGCGCTTGTCCCGTCCTGGGTGGCGTTCGCGGTCACCGGGCTGCTCGAGCAGCACTTCGGCCGGCTGGTGGACTACGGGTTCACCGCGGCGATGGAGGACGAGCTCGACGAGATCGCCGCCGGTCACGAGCGACGCACGAACTGGCTCAACAACTTCTACTTCGGCGGCGACCACGGGGTGCCGGACTCGATCGCTCGCTCGGGCGGGCTGAAGAAGCTCGTCGGTGTGAACCTCGAGGGCATTGACGCTCGAGAAGTCAACTCCATCAAGCTGTTTGACGATGATGAGGGCCGCCCCATTTATGTGCGGGTTGGCAAGAACGGTCCGTACCTGGAGCGCATGGTCATCGGCGACGACGGTGAGCCTAAGCCGCAGCGGGCCAACATCAACGATTCGCTGACGCCCGACGAGCTGACGTTGGAGCTGGCCGAAAAGCTGTTCTCCACACCGCAAGAGGGTCGCTCGCTGGGTGTCGACCCGGTGACCGGACACGAGATCGTTGCCAAGGACGGCCGCTACGGCCCGTATGTGACCGAGGTGCTGCCGGAGCCCGACGAGCCCACCGACGAGGGTCCAGCCGGGGCCCCGGCCAAGAAGGGCAAGAAGCCGACCGGCCCCAAGCCGCGCACCGGGTCGCTGCTGAGATCGATGGACCTCGAGACGGTGATTCTGGAGGACGCCCTTAAGCTGCTGTCGCTGCCAAGGGTCGTCGGCGTCGATCCGAACACCAGCGAGGAGATCACCGCGCAGAACGGCCGCTATGGCCCATACCTGAAGCGCGGCACCGACTCTCGCTCGCTATCGACCGAAGACCAGATGTTCACCGTCACCCTCGACGAGGCGGTGCGAATCTACTCTGAGCCGAAACGCCGTGCGGGACAGGGAGCTTCGGCACCGCCTCTGCGGGAGCTGGGCACGGACCCGGCAAGCGGCAAGCCGATGGTCATCAAGGACGGCCGGTTCGGCCCGTATGTCACCGACGGTGAGACCAACGCAAGCCTGCGCAAGGGCGACGACGTCTTGTCGATCACCGACGAGCGTGCCGCCGAGCTTCTGGCCGACCGCCGGGCGCGGGGGCCCGTCAAGAAGAAGGCCGCCGCCAAGAAGGCGACGAAGAAGGCCGCAGCCGCGAAGTCGGCGACATCAAGCAGGGCCAAGCGCAGCTAGGTCGAGCTGCGCACGTCGCTTGACACCTCGTCGACTTCGCTGGCCGACACCAGGTTCAGCGGGCGGGCCAGTTGGGTGGGTGCGGTGCGACCACGAAGTTCAACGATCTCGCCGACGTCCCAGCACAGGGCCTCGGCGTCGAGCGCACCGCTGACCGCGATCGCCGAGGCCAGCACGTGGTCCTTCTCGAGCTTGGCCAGCTCGGTTAGCCGCGCGGCCTCGTTGACCGGATCGCCGATCACGGTGTACTCGAAGCGGGCCTGAGCGCCGATGTGCCCGGCGATGGCGCGACCGGCCGACACCCCGATGCCGAAATCGGTTTCCCCTAGGACCCTGATGAGATCGTCGTGCAGCTCACGAGACGCGGCCAGCGCGGCACCGGAGGCGTCGGGATGCTCGATCGGCGCACCGAAGATGGCCAGCGCCGCGTCGCCCTGGAATTTGTTGACGAAGCCGCCGTGGCGATTGACGGTGTCGACCACAACACGGAAGAACTCGTTGAGCAGGCTGACGACCTCGGACGCGGGGATGGTCGCCGCGAGTCGCGTCGACCCCACGAGGTCGACGAAAAGCACTGCGACGTCACGTTCCTGGCCACCGAGCTCGGTGCCGCGCTCGAGGGCGCGGCGGGCCACGTCCTCACCGACGTAGCGGCCGAACAGATCACGCAGCCGTTGCCGTTCGGCGAGATCGCGCACCATGTCGTTGAATCCGGCCTGCAACAAACCCAATTCGCTGGCATCGTAGATCTGCATGTGCGCGTTGTAGTTACCGCGCTGCACTTCGCCAAGGGCCCAACGCAATTGTCGCAGCGGGTCTGCGATCGACATCGAGACCAGCACCGTACCGATCAGCCCGATCACCAGCGCGGCGATCGCAAGCAGCAGGATCGGGGTGGTGAGTCGGTCCGCGGGCGCGGTCAGGATCTCGAACTTGCTTGCGACGACGGCGAGCACGATGGCCAGCACCGGCACGCCGGTGGACAGCACCCAGGTCAGCACCTGGCGCTGGATCACGCCGGGCGCGCGGAAGTTCTCCGGCACACCGCCGCGCAAGGCGGCAACGGCAACCGGCCGGAGCACGCGCTCGGACTGCAGATAGCCGATGATCGCCGTCGCGGTGGCGCCAAGCGCGCTGGCGACGGCCACCACGGGGGCCGATTTGCTGGCGACCGGCCAGCTGGCGACGATGAATACCACGGAGCCCAGAAGCCAGTTGGTCACGTTGACCACCGAGCGGTAGAACGGCATCTTCAGCGCGCGGGTGCGGGCCATTTCGGTGGCGGCCGGGTCACGATCGCCCAGCAGCGTGTCTCGTCGCTGCCAGCGCATCACCGGGATCAGCAGCCGCAGGGTCAGGAACGAGGCGATGGTGAACGATAGAAAGAGATAGCCCAGGAAGATCGCCAGGTTGAACGCCGGCAGGTCCTGCAGCTGGATGCGGTCCTCGGCTGGTAGCCCGAACCGGAGGAAGCCAAGCACGAGCAGCGCGCCGATGATGTCGGCCTGCAGCATGCCGAGTGTGAACACCGGCCATGGCGTGCGCGCCACCCATCGGACGAATGCGCTGATTCGCCCGATCGCCATGGCCTCGGTGGTCACCCGTCAACCGTATCGGTCGGTGGGGACGTGAACGGGCGCTGTGGGACGTACGTGTCGGTTCGCAGCATTACTGTTATCTGCGATGGCCGGTGTTTTTTCGCGTCTGGTGGGGCAACACGCCGTGGAAGCGGAGTTGGTGGCCACGGCGCACGCCGCGCGCGGTGACTCGGCTCACAACACTCACACTGCTATGACCACCGGCACCATGACACATGCGTGGCTGATCACCGGACCGCCAGGGTCGGGCCGCTCGATCGCGGCGCTGTGCTTTGCTGCGGCGCTGCAGTGCACTTCCGATGGCGTCCCCGGCTGCGGGGAATGCCGCGCCTGCACGACGACGATGGCCGGCACCCACGCCGACGTGCGGCGGATCATCCCCGAGGGGCTCTCGATCGGCGTGGACGAGATGCGAAACATCGTGCAGATCGCGTCGCGGCGGCCCGGGACAGGGCGCTGGCAGATCGTGCTGATCGAGGATGCTGACCGGCTGACCGAGGGAGCGGCGAATGCGCTGCTCAAGGTCGTCGAGGAGCCGCCGCCGTCGACGGTGTTCCTGCTGTGCGCACCGTCGGTGGATCCCGAGGACATCGCGATCACGCTGCGCTCGCGCTGCCGGCATGTGGCGCTGGTGACGCCACCGGTCGAGGCGATTGCGCGGGTGCTCATCGAGACCGACGGGCTGCCTGAGGAGGACGCCAGGTGGGCGGCGTCGGTCAGCGGCGGTCACGTCGGTCGGGCGCGGCGGCTGGCGATCGACGAGCAGGCGCGGGAGCGACGCCAGCGCGCCCTTGGCCTGGCGCGCGACGCGGCGACTCCGTCGCGGGCCTACGCCGCGGCCGAGGAGCTGGTGGCTACCGCCGAGGCAGAAGCGCGGGCGTTGACCGAGGACCGCAACGAGGCCGAGACCGAGGAGTTGCGAACGGCGTTGGGTGCAGGCGGCACCGGCAAGGGCACGGCCGGAACGCTGCGCGGCGCGACCGGTGCGATCAAAGACCTTGAGCGACGGCAGAAGTCGCGCCATACGCGAGCATCGCGCGACGCGCTGGACCGCGCGCTGATCGATCTGGCGACATACTTTCGCGATGCCCTGCTGGTGTCCGCGATTCCGGGGGGAGCGGGCTCGATCCAGGCGAACCATCCCGACATGACGGATCGGGTCGCGGCGATGGCCGCACACGCGTCGCCAGAGAAGCTGCTGCGCTGCATCGAGGCCGTGTTGGAATGCCGCGAGGCGCTGGCGGTCAACGTGAAGCCGAGGTTCGCGGTCGATGCGATGGTCGCCACCGTGGGGCAGGCGCTGCGCGACTGACTTGGGCTGTCGGTGGGGCCTGCCGTAGACTCGTGCCGCTCGAAAGGGCACGCCACCTTAGCTCAGTCGGTAGAGCGGCTCACTCGTAATGAGCAGGTCAGGAGTTCGATTCTCCTAGGTGGCTCAGCATCGGTGGCCCAGCTTCGGTGGCTCAGCTTCGGTACCGACCGTGCCACCGTCACGTTGGCGAGTCAGCCTCCAACACCTCGCGGGCGATCCTGCAAGCGGTGTTGGCGGCGGGGAAGCCGGCGTAGCCGCTGGCGTGGTAGATGACCTCAGCGATCTCGTTCTCGGTGAGCCCGTTGTTGCGGGCGATCTGGACGTGGAACTTGAGTTCGTCGGTGGCGCGCAGCGCGATCAGGATGCCGAGCGTGACAAGGCTGCGCTCGCGCCGACTCAGTCCTTCGCGTCCCCAGAGCCGGCCGAAGACGTTGTCGATACCGATCTCGAGTAGTTCGTCGCCGAACTTGCCGTCGCGCAGGTTGCCGTCGGGCACCGCACCCGAGAGCAACTCGCGGAATACCTGGAGGCCTTGTCACGCACGTCTGTCATGCCATCCTCGCTCATTTGCGCATTGTCTCAGGCCGCGAACTACCGGGCCGCGAACTACCGGGCCGCGAACTACCGGGCCGCGAACTACCGAGGTGCCACGAATCCGACAGGGCCCGAGGCGATACACACCGACAACGCCGCCGTGTTCGCCCGCACCGTGATCGCATCACCGGCACCAGGCAGTCGCACGAAGACGCGGTTCAGCCCGGGCCTTACGGGCACCTTCGTCTCCCTGCCCTCCGAAAGCGACATCGTCATCGAGCCGTCGCTGTTGGCGAGGTAGTTGATCTCCGCGGTCCAGTCCGCAGGCAGTAGCGGGCCATCGAGTCGCATCGACACGGGCAAGTCGGGCTGCACCAGATAGCCGCACTGCCGCGCGGGCCCTGGAACGATCGACCGCACCCAGGTGACCTTCGCGTCGACGACGTGACCGCTCACATCAAGCATCCGCAACTCGCTTGTGGCGCCCGCGAATTCCGGTCGGTCGCGCAGCAGCGCAAACATGTGGCTGGCGAGATTCTCCGGCCACGCCACACGCTGCAATACCAATGGATCGACCTCCTGGTCGAGAAGCGCTGCATCCGAGGCGTCGTGCGCCACAGCGAGCCCGGCGCGCGCGTTCTGCAGATACGGCTGTGCCGGGTTGTCACGCCAGCTGGTAAGGAACGTCGCGGTCGAGTACAGGCTACTTGCAACGAATGCCGTTGTGGCACCGACCGTTACGATCGTCCGCGTCCGCGACGCATCCAGCACCGCCGATCGCTCGCGGTTTGGCGCGCACAGGCCGACGGCGAGCAGCAGTGCCAACACCACCACCAGGTCGGGAAGGTAGCGCATGGTCTGAGCCAATTCGAGCGCGGTGAACCGCGACGAGCGCATCAGATAGATCGGGATCTGGCACGTGACCGCATAGCCGACGGCGGCCAGCCACACCGGCCCGATCCGCTCCTTGCGAACGAACGAGATCGCTACCACGACCGCGAGCGCCAGCCAGCCCAGCACCATCACCGTCACCGGCGGCGTCGCCCACGGTGACGCAGGGGCCCAGCGTTGCCAATCCCACGGTCCGCCAACCAAACCCGGCACGATCCCGTGGGTCACCGAGCGGCTCAACAGATCCCACGTCATCGTGATGTCGAAGCTCCACCGCTTCTGATCGACCACAACCAGATATACGGCGATCCACGCCGCCGTCACCGTCAGCGCCGAGACCCACAGCCGAGCCCCCCGCCGCCACACATCCGTCACGGAGCCCGA
>JGI12053J15887_10000541_pt1 | contig 15524 bp, 12 predicted proteins | sample MedBloCAOM1_O3_FD_15887 | JGI IMG/M metagenome (IMG submission 15887)
TCCCGCCGCTACGCGAGCGCCCGGCGGACATTCTCGAACTGGCGCAGCACTTCGCCAAGAAATATGCCGACGCCAACGGCGTGCCGTTGCGGCCAATCTCCGCCGATGCCCGCCGGGTGCTGACCGTGAACCGCTGGCAGGGCAACGTCCGCGAACTGGAAAACACCATCCATCGCGCGGTGCTGATGGCGCAGGGCGACGAGATCGGCGCCGACGCCATCCTGACGCCGGACGGCGATCGTCTCGACCTCGCCAAGACCGTGCCGGCGGTAGCGCACGCCACCTTCGCCGCCGAACAGGTGACCCGAGCACTGGTCGGACGTACGGTCGCGGACGTCGAGCGCGATCTCATTCTGGAGACGCTGAAGCATTGCCTCGGCAATCGCACCCACGCTGCGAATATCCTCGGCATCTCGATCCGCACGCTGCGCAACAAGCTGAACGAATATGCCGATGGTGGACTGCCGATCACGCCCGCAGGCGCCGGCGAATATCACCGGGCCACTGCGTCGGTTTGATCTCGTAACGCGAGCGTTCCCCGAATGCAGCGCAGCGCACTCGGGTCCGCGCTTCGCGCGGCCCGAGCACAGGCTCCGCGGTGCGCTGCTGATCCGGGGTCCATATCGGAACACAGCCCTGTTGGCCTTCCTGGGTCCCGGCTCTGCGGAGCAGCGTGGCGGGCGATGCTTCGCATCGCCGCGAGAACACTGCACCGCGTCCGGGACACGAAACCATCACGAATAATTCGGAGCGTCAGGCTTGCGGAAGATGTGGATCGGATCACCGGGCTGCAGGTCACGCCCGGTGAATGCCGCATAGGCATAGAGCGCGAGGTAGGCGATCGCGAGCGCGCCGACCGCGTAGAACGTCCAGACCGCGATGCGTTTCATTCAGGTCACGTCATCGATGCGTTTCATCAGGTGACGCCCGCAAGACCTGCAACCGCTGCCTGAAGAAGCATGCGTTCCATCGCGCGACCTCCTCCTGGTCCCGAAATCGCGGGACGCTGGCGCAGTTTTAGGCTGCTAACGCACAAAACACCACTGCCTGAATTTTGTCAGACCCTTGCACACATTTCTGCAAAACCGAAGGGGTTACGGCCTCGCATTTGCGTCTCAACCGGTTTGGGCTAAGCTCCCCAAGCCAAAATCGGCCGGTGCGATCGTCAGCGTTGACTGGAGAGCCGAACATGCAGCCGAACAACGACATCTCTTTCGAGACCGCTCTGGGCCAGCGTGTCGAGGACATGCTCGACGCCTGCACAAAGTGCGGAAAATGTGTCGAGGTCTGTCCGAGCGTGAAGCCTGCCGGTATCGCGGATGCGAGTTCCGAAGATATCATCAGCGGCGTGCTTGACATCGTGCGCAATGGCAGGGGCCCCGAGGCCTCGCGCAAATGGGCAGCGTCCTGCATGCTCAGTGGCGAGTGCATCAAGGCCTGCGACTACGGTGTCAATCCGCGCTTCCTGCTTGCCATGGCGCGCCTCGCCATTGCGAAGACCGAGAGCGAGTTGCCCGACCGGCGCCGTCTCGGCGTTGAGAGGTACCGCGATCTCAACCGCGATGTGACCGTGCTCTCGCGTTTGCAGCTCGATGGCGAGGTGCTGGAGCGGCTCGGCCAGAAATCGGCGTCGGTATCGACGCCCATCGAGGCCCCGGATTTCGTATTTTACACCGGCTGCAATGTGCTCAAGACACCGCATATCGCCCTGCTCGCCCTCGATATCATGGATGCACTCGGCATCACCTACCAGGTGATGGGCGGGCCAAGCCATTGTTGCGGCATCATGCAGCTGCGCCCGGGCGACATCGAGATGTCCGGGCGGATGGGCACGAACTCGATAGAAAAATTATCGCACTCCAAATCCGGCCAGGTGATCTCCTGGTGTCCTAGCTGCTACGTCCAGTTCACGGAGTTGACCCTGCCGACGATCGAGCGCCAGCGCGGTTCGCGGCCGTTCGAGATNACACCGTTCATGCGATTCCTCGACGGCCGGCTCGCACAGTTGACGCCGCACTTGCAGCGACGAGTCGAAATGCGGGTCGTATTGCACCAACACCCCGGTGTGGCCGGCGTCATGGAAGCCGCCGCTGAAATCCTGCGGGCGATACCCGGCGTTGAACTCGTCGACCTGAAGCAGCCGGCAGTCGGCTTGCAGAGCGTCAATGTCGGCGTGCTTCCCGCGTTCAAGCGCGAATTGCAGCTTAGCGAGCTGCAAGCGGCGTGCGACGCGGGCGTCGATGTACTCGTTACGGTCTATCATTCCGACTATCGCGAACTGTGCGCGCACGAGCGCGATTGGCCGTTTCGCATCATCAACATCCTCGAAGTCATCGGCGAGAGCATGGGGCTACACCAGGACGATCGCTACAAGCAGCTCAAGCTCCTGCAGGATGCCGACCAGATCGTCTCCGAATGCCGCGACCTGATCGCGGAGCATGCGCTCGACGCCGGGAAGGCCCGCGACGTCATCGTCAAGGCAATGCTCGGCGACCAACCCCTTCCACTAAAACGTGGCTCGCATCCCCCGGAGTTAAACGGCGCGGCGCCGACGTAATTAACCTAGGCAACCGCGTAGCGCGGACCTTTACCAGGCATGAGGGATTGGTCTCGGCATCGACAACCGGCCAAACCGGTCGTCAGGACCGGCGTTTCGCGATCGCCATGTTGTTAAGATCGTGTCAGGTTTCGCGCCGGACACGCCGGGCCGGAAGGCTGACTTCCGCGAGCTTGGCGGCGTCCTCGTTCTGATCGATCGCGACATATTGCCCCTGCCAATAGGCCAGCGCTGCTGTGGGGGCTGAGAGCTGGAGATCCAGCACGCGTCCGATCACGACGGCATGGGAATGGCGTTCAACGATGTCCTCGGCTTCGCAGTCGATTGCAGCCAACGCACCGACCAGCAGCGGCACGCCTGAGGCGCGTGTGATCCATTCCGCGCCATTAAACCGGTCCACGCCCTTCGTTCCGTCCTTGCCGGTGAACCGTTCGGCGATATCGAGCTGATCGGCATTCAGGACATTCACGCCGAAGAAACCATATTGCTTAAGCAGCGGCCAGGACGACGATGCCCGGTTGATGCTCACGATCAACGTGGCGGGATCGACCGACAGCGACGACACCGAGGTAACGGTCATACCCGTGATATCTTTGCCGCGACCGACCGTAATCACGCTGACCCCGCCCGGCAAGCGGCGCATGGCGCTGCGAAAATCGTCCGAAGAAAGGCTGCGGTCGATCTTGAGATTACGGATGGTGCAGTTCATGGCGGCCTCACTGATCTGACGTTTCGTCCGCCGACAGCAGAAGCTCGCGCAGGATCGAGCCTTCCAGCGCCGCGAGATCGGCCGAGCCGCGTTGGCGGGGACGCGGGATATCTACGCTGACGTCGTGCGCAATGCGGCCGCCTTCGATGACCAGCACGCGATCGGCCAGCGCAACGGCTTCCGACACGTCATGCGTGACCAGGATCGCGGTGAATGCCTGATCGCGCCAGACCCGCTCCAGCAACCGCTGCATGGAAATCCGCGTCAGGGCATCGAGCGCGCCGAGCGGCTCGTCGAAAGCCAGCACGCGCGGATGGCTGACCAGCGCACGCGCCAGCGCCACGCGCTGCTTTTGTCCGCCTGACAGAATGGCAGGCCATTGCCCCCGCTTCTCTTCAAGGCCGACTTCCGCAAGCGCCTTTTCGGCACGCGCTTGCGCATCTGAAGATGCGCGATCACGACCAAGGCCTACCTCAACGTTCGACAGAACCCGCGCCCACGGCAATAGCCGCGGCTCCTGAAACATCACGCGCACATCCTCGGCGCGACGAGTTTCCTCACCAAAGCTGATGGTGCCGGCGTCGATGGTTTCAAGGCCCGCAATCAGACGCAGCAGCGTGCTCTTGCCACAGCCGCTGCGACCGACGACNGCCACGAATTGCCCCGCTGGAATATGCAGGTCGATGCCGCGCAGCACCTCGTTATCGCCGAATGATTTGCGCAGGCCGCGAATGGTCAGGGGAAGACCGCGCGACACAACTTCCACGCTGCGGCGCGCATGCCGCGCCTGCTCGATGAACTCAGCGCGATCGACGGGCTCGGCGTCGGGCAGGAGAAAACGAAGGGCTTCTTGCATGTTGCTCTCAATGTTTCTGGAAGGCCGGATGCCAGGACAAGGTCAGCCGCTCCAGCACGCGCGAGGCGCTGTCGGCCAACTTTCCGAGCAATGCGTAGATCAGGATCGAGAGCACGACGACATCGATCAGCATGAACTCGCGCGCCTGCATGGCCATGTAGCCAAGCCCCGACGAAGCCGCGATGGTTTCCGCCACGATCAGCGTCAGCCACATGATGCCCAGCGCAAAGCGCACGCCGACGAAGATCGACGGCAACGCGCCCGGAAAGATCACCCGCCGGAACAATTCGCCATCGGTCATGCCGTAGATCCGCCCCATCTCGATCAGCTGCGGGTCGACGGTGCGGATGCCGTGCAGCGTGTTGAGATAGATCGGGAAGAACACGCCGAGCGCCACCAGAAACAGTTTTGCCGTTTCATCGATCCCGAACCACAGGATGACCAGCGGGATCAGCGCCAGATGCGGAATGTTGCGCACCATCTGAAGCGTGGTGTCGGTAAGCTTACTGCTGAGCTGCGACAGGCCGTTGGCGAGCCCAAAGGCAAAGCCGACGCCGCCGCCAACGACAAAACCGACGCTGGCGCGCCAGAAGCTGACCCAGATGTTGCGCGCCAGTTCGCCCGACAGCAGCAGTTTCCAGCCCGCCAGCGCCACGTCGCTCGGCGCCGGCAGCACCCGCGCCGGCACGAACCCGCTTACGCAAGCGACCTGCCAGACAACGACGATGGCCAGCGGCACGATCCATTGGATCAGACCGTCGGCACGCGGCAATCGCAGGCCGCGGACGCGCGGAAGGCTTTCGATCAGGCTCATGACTGCGAGGCCTTCACGAGCGGCCGGTGCTCGTTGGCGATGGTCTCGCCGAACGGCCCGGTGTTAACGCGAAGCGGCGTCACATTGTTCGATTGCTGCAGCGACAGCAGCGGAAACACCAGTTCGGCAAAGCGATAGGCTTCCTCCAGATGCGGATAGCCTGACATGATGAAGGTATCGATGCCGACGTCCTGGTATTCCCGGATCCGCGCCGCCACGGTTGCGGGATCGCCGACCAATGCCGTTCCGGCACCGCCGCGCACGAGGCCGACGCCGGCCCATAGGTTGGGGCTGATCTCAAGCTTGTCGCGGCGTCCGCCNTGNAGTTGCGCCATGCGNTGCTGGCCGACCGAGTCCATCCGCGAGAAGATCTTCTGCGCCGACGCTACGGTCTCGTCGGTGACGTGCTGAATCAATTCGTCGGCCGCCTTCCAGGCNTCCGCATTGGTCTCGCGAACGATTACATGCAGGCGTATGCCGAAAGAGAGCTTGCGTCCGCGCNTGGCGGCGACGGCCTTTACGCGGTTGACCTTTTCGGCNACCTGCGCCGGCGGCTCGCCCCACGTCAGGTATTTGTCGACGGTATCGACGGCGACATCGATGCCGGCGTCGGACGATCCGCCGAAATACAGCGGCGGGCGTGGCGACTGCACCGGCGGAAACAGCAAGCGTCCGTCCTCGATGCGGATGTGCTTGCCATCTACGTTCACCGTCTTGCCAGCAAGCAGGTCGCTATAGACACTGAGAAACTCGCGGGTGACGGCATAGCGCTCGTCGTGATCGAGGAAAATCCCGTCGCCCTTGTTCTCGACGGGATCGCCGCCGGTGACGACATTGATCAGCAGCCGCCCGTTCGACAGCCGGTCGAGTGTCGCCGTCATGCGCGCGGCGACGCTTGGCGATTGCAGGCCAGGCCGCACCGCCACCAGATAGCGCAGCCGCTCCGTCCATGGCGCCACCGCTGAAGCAACCACCCAGGAATCCTCGCAGCTTCGCCCGGTCGGCAGCAGCACGCCGAAATAGCCAAGCTGGTCCGCGGCCTGCGCGATCTGGCGCAGATAGTTGAAGTTGACCTCGCGGCCGCCGATGGTGGTGCCGAGATAGCGACCGTCGCCATGGGTCGGCAGGAACCAGAGGATGTTGGCTTTCGATGATTGATCGCTACTCATATGCCGGGCCTCCGTGCCGCGTCAGAAATCTGGATTTGTTTCGGCAGCAGGCCGAGCGCGAAGAACGCGTCCGCGACTTGTTGCTGATCCGCGATCACGCTGTCGGTGATCGGCTTGATGCCATAGGCCTGCCGCTTCAGGGCGACTTCGACGACCGGAACTGAAAGCCCGATCGCAGGCGCGAGTTGCTGGGCCACGGCGTGGATGTCGCTCTTGGCCCAGTCGTCGACTTCTTTGAGCTGTGCAAGCACGAGATCGACGATTTTGGGATCGGTCTCGATGAACTTCTTCGACGAGAAATAGAACTGATAGTTCGACACGATGCCGGTGCCGTCAGTCAGGGTTCGCGCGCCGGTGGCGGCTTCAGCGGCAGCCTGGAACGGATCCCAGATCACCCAGGCATCGACCGCGCCGCGCTCGAACGCCGCGCGCGCGTCAGCTGGCGCGAGAAACACCGGCTCTAGTTCCGAATATTTGACGCCGGCTTTCTCCAGCGCCTTCAACAGGAGATAGTGAACATTGGAGCCCTTGTTCAGCGCGACTTTTTTGCCCCTGAGGTCGGCGACCGACGTCAGCTTGCTGTCCTTTGGCACCAGGATGGCCTCGCCTTTCGGCGCGGGCGGCTCATAGGCNACATACTGGATCGGTGCGCCCGCGGCCTGCGCGAAGATCGGCGGCGCCTCGCCGGTGTTNCCGAAATCGATCGCNCCGACATTGAGCGCTTCGAGCAGCGGCGGACCGGATGGAAACTCCGTCCACACCACCTTATAACCCGCGGCCTTCAGTTTCTCCTCAAGCGTACCCTTGCTCTTGAGCAGCACCAGCTTGCCGTATTTCTGAAAGCCGATGCGGACGACCTTGTCTTGACTGTAGCTGGCGCCAACCCCGGCCAGGGCAATGCTCATCGACAGCACCGCGGTCGCAACCAGCCGTTCTAACCAACGCATGTTTCAATCCTCTGCTATCGGATGATGTGACTCGGCTCAGGTCTGCACCGGCTTCCAGACCGCGTCGCGAACCACGACCGGTTTCGGAATGAGACCAAGCTTGAAGAAGCGATCGGCCACGCCCTGCTGGGTCGCGATGATGTCTTCGGTGATCGGACCCACCGCGAATGACGAACGGTTGGCGGCGACGGTCTGGATGTCGAGCGGAATGCCGGTAACGGCGCTGAGCGATTTTGCCACCTCGTCGCGGTGCGCCTCGGCCCATTGCGCCGTCGATGTCGTCACATCGATGATTTGCTGCAGGATAGGCCCGTGGCTTTTCGCAAAATCGCGGTTGGCGATGTAGAACGAGTTGCTTTTGGTGATTTCGAAGGCGTTGACGAGGATACGGCCGTTCTGTTTGGTTTCGCCGATCGCGAAATAGGGATCCCAGATCGACCAGGCATCGATGCCGCCGTTGGCAAAAGCCGGGCCCGCATCCGGCGGCGTCAGATAGATCGGCGTGATGTCGCTGTAGGTGAGACCGGCTTTTTCCAGCGTCTGTACGACAATGTTATGCGCGCTGGAACCCTTGGTGAAACCGACGCGCTTGCCCTTCAAATCGGCGATGCTGCGAATGCTGGAATCGGCCGGAACGAGAATGCCCTGGCCATTGGTGACCGGCTGGCCTGCCGCATATACGATGGCTGCGCCCGCGGCCTGGGCGAAGACCGGCGGCGAATCGCCGACCGCGCCATAGTCGACGCTGCCGACATTCATCGCCTCCATCATCGGCGGCCCCGATGAAAATTCGACCCATTTCACCTCGATCCCAGCGGGCTTGAAATGATTTTCCAGCGCAGCCTGCTGGCGCGCGATCACCAGCACGCCGTTCTTCTGATAGCCGACACGAATTTCCTTGACGCTCCCTTGTGCGCGGACCTGGCGCGACAGCGCAGCAACCGCCACGGTTCCAAGGCCAAGCTTCAAGAATTCCCGACGCTTCATCGCGGTCTCCTGACAAGAATGCCGCAACTTGGCGCAAGCATTCAATGTCAGGAGGATGGTGTGGCTTTGGAAAAGTGTCGAGTGCTCCGCAAAAATAGCAATATGCGCGCTGTCGCATCAATGAGCGACACTACTTTTCTTTCAACGAGGCTGCCGAACCAGGTTCAATTTTCTTCTCAACAAAATGTGACGGCAAGGGTGATTATAAAAGCGGCATAGGCAGCGCCGAAGTAACGCTCGCAGTGCGCAGAATAGTCACGGGCCCGCAACCTGACCAGGCTTGCGGAGCGACCTCAATCGGCTGGACTATGAACCGAAGTTTCCAAGGATGCCTGTCCATGCTGTGTCAGCGGCCGGTTGCCAGCCAGCGCGCGCAGCAGCACGTAAAACATCGGCGTAAAGAAAATGCCGAACGCCGTTACCCCGATCATGCCGGAGAACACCGCGACGCCCATGGCGTGACGCATCTCCGATCCCGCGCCAGTGGAGGTCACCAGCGGTACCACGCCCATGATGAAGGCAAGCGAGGTCATCAGAATCGGCCGTAGCCGCAACCGGCTGGCTTCGATCGCCGCTCGAACCGGCGTGCGTCCCGCAAATTCCAGTTCGCGCGCGAACTCCACGATCAGAATGGCGTTCTTGGCCGACAATCCCACCAATACGATCAGACCGATCTGCGTGAAGACATTATTATCTCCCTTTGTCAGCCAGACGCCCAACATCGCGGCCAGCAATCCCATGGGCACGATCATGATGATCGACAACGGCAAGGTCAGGCTCTCGTACTGTGCTGCGAGCACAAGGAACACCAGAAGTAGCGCCACCGGAAACACCACCAGCGATGAGTTTCCGGCGATAATTTCCTGATAGGTCAGGTCGGTCCATTCGAAGGCAATGCCTTTCGGAAAGGTCTCCGCCGCAATCCGTTGCACGACGGCTTGGGCCTGCCCGGTTGAGTAGCCGGGCGCCGCACCGCCATTGAGGTCGGCCGTGAGGAAACCGTTGTAACGCATGGCGCGCTCCGGTCCCGCACTTTCCCTAATCTTCAGCAGCGCCGATAGCGGCACCATCTCGCCGGTGTCCGAACGGACCTTCAGTAGTCCTACGTCGTCAGCACGGGCACGGAATTTCGCGTCCGCCTGCACGCGCACTGAATAGGTTCGCCCAAATTTGTTGAAGTCGTTGACGTAGAGCGAGCCGAGATAAATCTGCATGGTATCGAACACGCTGGTCACGGGAACGCTGAGCTGCCGCGCCTTGGTGCGATCGATATCGGCATAGAGCTGCGGCACGTTGACCTGATAGCTCGAGAACAGCCCGGCCAGTTCCGGCGCCGCCGAGGCTTTGGCGATGAACGCCTTGGTCGCGTCGTTGAGTGCCTCATAACCAACGCCTGCGCGATCTTCGATCTGCAGCTTGAATCCGCCGATGGTGCCGAGTCCGGCTACCGGGGGTGGCGGAAACATCACAATGAAGGCTTCCTGGATCGCTGCGAACTTGCCGTTGAGCTGCTTGGCGATGGCCCCAGCACTCAGACTGGCATCCTTGCGTTCGTCGAACGGTTTCAGCGTGACAAACACGATTCCTGAATTCGAACTGTTGGTAAAGCCGTTGATCGAAAGACCGGGAAAAGCGACGGCGCTTTCGACGCCCGGCAGTTTCAGGGCGATATCGCCCATGCGCCGGATCACCTCTTCGGTCCGGTCCAGCGTGGCGCCATCGGGAAGCTGCGCAAAGCCGACAAGATATTGCTTGTCCTGACCGGGCACGAAACCACCGGGCACGGCTTTGAACAAACCATAGGTGACGCCGATCAGCGCGACGTAGGCGACCATCACGATGGCCCGTCGCGAGATCACACCCTTGACGCCGCCGCTATAGGCGTCCGAACCGCGATGGAAGGCCCGGTTGAAACGCTGGAAGAACCAGCCGAGCAACCGGTCCATGCCGCGGGTCAGGGCATCTTTAGGCGCGTCATGGGATTTCAGCAGCAACGCCGCCAAGGCGGGCGACAGCGTCAATGAATTGAACGCGGAGATCACCGTCGAGATCGCCACCGTGAGCGCGAATTGCTTGTAGAACTGGCCGGTCAGTCCGGTGATGAACGCCAGCGGCACAAACACCGCAATCAACACCAGCGCGATGGCGACGATCGGACCGGTAACTTCCTGCATCGCCTGATACGCCGCATTTTTCGGCGACAGGCCTTGCTCGATGTTGCGCTCGACATTCTCGACCACAACGATGGCGTCATCGACGACGATTCCGATTGCAAGCACTAGTCCAAACAGCGTCAGAGCGTTGATGGAGAAACCAAAGATATGCATCACCGCGAAGGTGCCGATGATGGAAACCGGCACCGCGATCAGCGGAATGATCGACGCCCTCCATGTCTGCAGGAACAGAATGACGACCAGCACCACCAGCGCCACTGCTTCCAGCAGCGTATGCACGACCGCTTCGATCGATGCGCGAACGAATTGCGTCGGGTCGTAGACGATGCTGTAATCCATGCCGTCGGGCATGTTCTGCTTCAGCTCGATCATCATCTTGCGGACGTTGTCCGAAATCTGAATCGCATTCGAGCCCGGTGACTGGAAGATCGGGACCGCAACCGCCGATTTGTTGTCCAGCAGGGAACGCAGCGAATAGTCCGCCGCACCAAGTTCGATCCGGGCGATGTCACGCAGCCGGGTGACTTCGCCGTTAGTGCCGTTCTTGACGATGATCTCGCCGAATTCCTCCTCGGTCTGCAATCGCCCCTGGGCATTAATGGAAAGTTGCAGATCGAGCCCGATCTCGCTTGGTGATGCGCCGACAACGCCAGCCGCCGCCTGCACGTTCTGCGCTCGAATCTCGCGCACAACGTCGGATGCCGAAAGGCCTCGCTCGGCGACTTTCTGTGGATCCAGCCAGACGCGCATGGAATAGTCGCCTGAACCGAACAACTGCACCTGACCGACGCCTTCGATGCGCGCCAGCCGATCCTTGACGTTCAGCACGGCGTAATTGCGCAGATACGTCATGTCATAGCGCCCGTTCGGCGACAGCAAATGCACCACCATCGTCAGATCAGGCGCGCTTTTGATCGTCGTGATGCCGAGTGTGCGAACCTCGTTGGGCAATCTGGGTTCGGCCTGCGACACCCGGTTCTGAACCAGTTGCTGCGCCTTGTCTGGATCCGTGCCCAGTCGGAACGTGACGTTGAGCGTCATCAGTCCGTCGGTGGTGGCCTGGCTGCTCATGTAGAGCATCCCCTCGACCCCGTTGATTTGCTCTTCGATCGGCGTCGACACCGTCTCGGCGATGACCTTGGGGTTGGCTCCCGGATATTGCGCGCGCACCACCACGGTCGGAGGCGCGACCTCAGGGTATTCGGAGATCGGCAGCGCCGGAAGCGACAGCAGCCCGGCCACGAAGATCAGCGTTGACAGCACGCCCGCGAAGATCGGCCTATCGATAAAAAATCTGGAGAAATTCATGGCACTGTCTCGTCGATATCAGGGGGTTACAAAGCGCAATCGTTCCGGCGTGGCCGATCGTGATCGACCTCGCTGATTTATTGCTGTTGTTTACGATCGTGTTGGCCGGTCCTTTTCCGCGCCTGGCGGAAAAGGATCATGCTCTAGCGCTGCGCCACCTCGGTTGTGGCCTGGTTGGCAGAGACGGAATCCATCGCGACCTCCTGGGGCGTAACAACTGCACCGGGTCGAACGCGCTGTAATCCCTTGACGACGATCCGTTCGCCGGCATGGAGACCGCTGGTCACCACGCGCATTCCGTCGATCGATACGCCGAGCGCCACTTCCCGGTATTCCGCTTTGCTGTCCTTGTTCACGACCATCACGAATTTCTTGTTCTGATCGGTACCGACAGCGCGTTCGCTGATCAACAGTGCCGGCTCGGCTTTGGGCTGTCCCATCAACAACCGGGCAAACTGGCCGGGCATCAGGCGGCCGTCAGCATTGTCAAAGACTGCTCGCACCCGCACGGTACCGCTGCGCGCATCGACCTGGTTGTCGATCAACTGCATATGCCCCTTGTGGGGTGTGCCGTCGGACGTGCCCGTCCCCATCTGCACCGGGATGCGTCCGATTTCAGAAGGCGTCGATTCATCTGCAAGCGTCCTCAAGGCGCGTGTCACCACCTGCTCATCGGCATTGAAGCTGGCATAGATGGGATTGACCGACACGAGCGTCGTCAGCACCGGCGTGCCGGGCCCTGCGGCGATCAGATTGCCCACGGTGATTTCCAGCTTTCCCACCCTGCCCGCGACCGGCGCGCGCACTTCGGTGTAGCTGAGATTGAGCCGCGCGGTTTGCAGGGCGGCCTCTGCTGCCTTCAGATTGGCCTCCGCTTCGCTGTAGGCGTTGACGCGACCGTCGAAGTCCCGCTGTGAAATCGTGCGTGAATCCGACAATTGCTGGCCGCGCTCGAAATCGCTCTTGGTCAGGACGAGACGGGCCTTGGCCGCGGCCACCTGGCCTTCGGCGCGTGCGACATCCGCCGCGTAGAGCGAGGGGTCGATGAGGATCAACAGGTCGCCCTGCTTGACCAGCGCACCTTCACGGAAATGAATTTCCTGAATCGCCCCCGCTACCCGGGAGCGAACTTCCACCCGCTCGACCGCCTCCAGCCGACCGGAAAACTCGTCCCATGGCACAGTTGCGCGGGGCGTGACGACCGCCACCGAGACCGGCAGAGCAGCTGCGGTAGGGGCAGCTTCGGCTTGCGCGCTTCCGCTTCGACCGTTCAGGAAACTCGCCCCGCCGGCCGTAGCCAGTACCGCAAGCATTAGCCAAACGCCGATCAAGCGTTTGTTTTTTATGATATTTTTCATGAAGACACCCCAATAGAGACGGTCGAGCCGGACTTGACTGAATAGGATTGCACCGCACACCAATCCACCCGCTACCCGTTACGTTGCACCGCACACATCCGTAACGTCCGGTATAAATGGGCCATCGACATCAGCTGTCAAGGCACTTATCTAACGAAAGGTAGGAAACTCAGGAGGACCCATATGGCCATGGGACGTCCCCGTGAATTTAATGTCGACAAGGCACTCGACCTTGCGCTCCAGGTGTTCTGGCGCAAAGGCTACGAAGGTGCGTCGATGGCGGACCTCACCGAGACCATGGGGATCACCAAACCCAGCCTTTATTCCGCATTCGGCAACAAGGAAGAGCTGTTTCGCAAGGCGCTGGATCGATATGTCGATGGACCCGGCGGCTACGTACAGGTTGCGCTGGGAAAGCCGACCGCCCGCGCCGTCGTTGAACACCTTCTGTATGAAGCCGCCGACGCCGTTACCGATCCTAACAATCCGCCGGGATGTCTTGCGGTGCAAGGTGCGTTGTGCTGCGGCGATGCGGCGGAATCCATCAAGCAGGAATTGATGTTGCGACGGGCCAATGGCGAGGAAGATTTGCGCAGACGCTTCGAGCGCGCAATCGCCGAAGGCGATTTGCCGGAAGGATCCGATGCGGCTGATCTGGCGCGCTATATCTCCGCGATTTTGCAAGGTATGGCGGTGCAGGCGGCCGGTGGGACCAGTCGCAAGCAATTGCGCAAGATCGCGGACATGGCGTTGCGAACATGGCCGCCACCCGCGAATGCGGCGCCAGACAGGTCGGCGTGAAATGCGAGCCAACCTAAAGGCCAGCGCCTTTCCCGATGGCATCGGAGAACGAACGATCGACGATGTCAGCTGCGTTGAGCTTCTGCTTGATCAAGCCCGACCGAAAATAAAGATCGATTGTCTTCTGCTCGTCGGCCACAACACTGTCATCGATCGGCGCGATACGAATCTTGGCGCGGCTCAGCCAGTTGAGCGGAACGGCGGACGGGATGCTCATCAGTTTCCCCCAAGTCTCGGCGTAAGCGCTGACGTTGGTCAGCGACCAGGCGCGCGCAGCCGTGAGCCGGCGAAGAAAATCTTCCAGCTCGGGCCGCTTGTCTCGGATCGCGTTGGGCGACGCAACCTGAAAGCCCAGCCCCGGCGTCAATCCTTCCGCGGTGATCACGCGCCGCGACTGGAACAGCACCTCTTCCTGGCTGACATAGGGCTCCCAGGTCGACCACGCATCGACCGAGCCTTGCGTGTAGGCAACCTTCGCATCCGACGGCGCGAGGAACACGATCTGCACATCGCTGGCAGACCATCCCCTGGATTCCAGCGCGGCAAGAATAAGCTGATGCCCAATCGAGCCCCGGCCGGTCGCGATTTTCTTGCCTCTTAGATCCTCAAAGCCATGAATTTTGGACTCGCGCGGCACAAGGACCGCCAAGCCCTCCCGGCTCTGCCGTATTGCGCCGATCGCTTTCACGGGTGCGTTGGCGGCTGCGGCAAAGGTAAACGGAGCGTCGCCGACAAGCCCGGTTTCGATTGCGCCCGCGCCCAGCGCCTCCAGTAATGGCGCGGCTGCGGGAAATTCTTTCCACTCGATCTTGTACGGTACGTCCTTGAGGACGCCGGCTGCTTCCATCACGGCCTGGGAGTTACCCTTTTGATCGCCGACCCGCAAAGTCGTTTGGGCCGTTGCGGAGGCGATTGCGCTCAGCAGCAGGCCCGCAGCGAAAATACTGCGTATCATTCCGCCGCTACTCCACTGGAGACACGGCGTTCGGCGATCAGCTTGCGCGTCAGCGGAATCAGTTCGCGGCCATACTCGATGGCGTCGATCAGCGGATCGAAGCCGCGAATAAGGAAGTGGCTGACGCCGAGATCGTAATAGTCGCCGAACACTTCGGCGACCTGCTCGGGCGTTCCGACCAGCGCGGTGGTGTTGCTGTTGGCGCCGGTGAGCTTCGCCATTTCGGTCCAGAGACGCTTGTCGATACGGGTGCCTTGTTCGGCCAGCGCCAACAGCCTTCGCGCGCCGGCCGTGGCATGACCGTCAGCCGGTTTGCGATATCCGGTCTTGTCCTGCAGCGCCGTCGCTCGCGCAAGAATCTCTTCGGCCTTTGCCCAGGCCTTTTCCTCGGTGTCGGCCAGAATCGGGCGAACCGACAGACTAAATCGCGGGGCAGGTCGGCCGTGTTTCGCAGCAGCGCCCCGAACCCGCGCCGTCACATCGCGCACCTGCGCATAGGATTCGCCCCACAGCGCAAATGTGTCGGCATGCTTGCCGGCAACCTCGATCGCGGCGTCGGACGCGCCGCCGACAAAGGTGTAGATGCCTCCGGGTTGATAGGGCTTGATCTGGGAAAAGCCCTTCTCGACCTTGTAGTATTTGCCGTTGTAGTCGAACGGCTTTTCACTGGTCCACTCGGCGCGAAGAATATCGAGGAACTCGTCGGTACGTGCGTAACGCTCGTCCTTGTCGTCGAGCGTGTTGCCGTCCTGGCGCAGCTCCGCGGCGTTACCCCCCGTGATGACGTGCAGCGAGACGCGGCCGCCCGAAAGCTGGTCGATGGTTGCGAGCTGGCGCGCAAGCAGCGTCGGCGCGGTAAAGCCCGGCCGCTGCGCGATCATGACCTTGA
>JGI12053J15887_10000542_pt1 | contig 15517 bp, 12 predicted proteins | sample MedBloCAOM1_O3_FD_15887 | JGI IMG/M metagenome (IMG submission 15887)
TATCCGCAGGGTACGTTCGCCATCGAGCGGCTGCTCGATCTCGCCGCCGACCGCATAGGTCTCGACCGGGCCGAGATCCGGCGGCGCAACCTGATCCCTGCGGCGGCGATGCCCTACACGACGCCGATGAAGACGCGTGCCGGCACGCCGGTGAAGTACGACAGCGGCGACTTCCCCAAGTGCCAGGCGATGGTTCTCGAGGCGATCGACTACGACGGCTTTGCCGCCCGCAAGGTCGCCGCGCTAGCGGAGGGGCGCCACATCGGCATCGGCATCGCCAACGGGACCAAGGGCACCGGGCGCGGGCCATTCGAGACCGGCATCGTGCGCATCGGCCGGTCGGGCCGAATCACGGTGTCGACCGGCGCCGCCGCGATGGGGCAGGGCACCGCCACCATGCTGGCCCAGATCGCCGCCGACCAGTTCAACGTCGCGCCCGCCGACATCCGGGTGATCGCCGGCGATACCGCCCACGTGCCGATGGGTCACGGTGGGTTCGCCAGCCGGCAGGCCGTCAACGCCGGCAACTCCGTGCACATTGCCGCAAAGGGGGTGCGCGAGACGACACTCAGGGTCGCAGCCGGGCTTCTGGGAACACCGGTCGAAGATCTCGAACTCGACGGGGGATTCGTACGCGTCAGGGGCCGCAACGTGTCGATCAAGCTCGGCGACATTGCGCGCGAGGCGGCCGGCATCCCTGGCTATACCCTGCCCAAGGGGCTGGAGCCGGGACAGCCAGGTCTGGAGCAGACTGCCCACTTCATGCCGACGGGCCTCACCTACAGCAACGCCGCGCACGCGGTGGAGGTCGAGGTCGATCCGGTCACGGGCGCGGTGCGGATCCTGCGCTATGTGGTGGTGAGCGACTGCGGCCAGCAGATCAACCCGATGATCGTCGACGGCCAGATCATAGGCGGCGTCGTGCATGGCATCGGCAATGCGCTGTTCGAGCGGATGATCTACGACGAGACCGCGCAGCCGGTCAGCACCAATTTCGGCGAGTACCTGCTGCCGACCGCGACCGAGCTGCCGCAGATCGAGCTGATCAGCCACGTCTCGCCCTCCCCGCTCAACCCGCTGGGCGTCAAGGGGGTCGGGGAATGCGGCGTGATCCCGGCGGCGGCCGCGATTATCAGTGCGATCGAGCATGCCCTCGATGCGTTCGGCATTCGGATTGCCGAGACGCCGATCAGCCCGGCGCGGATTGTCGAGCTGGTGAACTCGGCCAGCTCTGCCGCGACCGCGCCTCTATCGCCCATGGACATGAAAGCTGTTATGACGCGTTATTCGAGGCCTCCGTGAATACGGCCACCAGGAAGGCCGCAATCTCATAGTTGAGCGCCGGTATGCACGAGGTCAGGCTGAGCGCTTCGCCGAGGGGACCGACCGGCCGGACCCGCAAGACCGCGGTCTAGGGCGATCACATGGTTGATGTCGTCGATCCAGGAAGCGTGCGCGCCGCCTTCGACAGCTTCGAGTGCGCGATCCATGCGCTGGCGCCGACCTGCGACAATTGCGGCATTCATATCCTCGGTCACGGGCTCGAAAAGGAAGGTACGTTCTTCTGCTGCGATCATTGCGCCGAGGCCAAAGGCGTGACCGGCCTGCGCGACCGAATTGGAGCAGGCGGCGTGATAGAAATGGGTTCTCGCGCGTAAGCGAGCGCCTTGGTCCTGTGACCTCAGCCGAGGGAGGAGAGAGGAGCGCACACTGCTGAGGACATTGGGCGGAGTGGCTGGGAGGTCTCTTGCGTCGTTTCTGCGATGTCCACGTTACGTCTGCTCATGCACCGAAAGCAGCGGCATAGCGGACATTGCAGCACTTCGCATTTGTGCAACAAGGGTCATCGACCCTCTTATTCGATCATACCGTCGGCGCGCAGCAGGAAGGTTCCGGGATCGTGAGGCTCAGCGCTTTCGCGGTCGTGAGGTTTACCACCAGCTCGAACTTGGTGGGGTTGCTCGACCGGCAGATCGCCGGGCTTGACGCCCTTGAGGACCTTGAACACGATGGTCGCAGCTTCGCCCACATCGTCGCAAGACAGGGCCCGTACGATATGAGGCCGCCGGCCTCCACGTGTTCCTTCCACTGGTGGATTGCCGGAAGCCGGTGCTCGGCCGCAAGACCGATTGGCGATATCCTTGATATGTCGGCTTCACTTCTGACTCCGGACGTATTGCCGCGCTGCAGCGAACGACGCGATGTGCCAGACGCCCGGGCTCATACGACCAGCTGCTCGAGGCGCAAGGCGGACGCCTAGGCGGGCCGTCGCAAATCGGCATTGTGGAATAAAATTACTTCCGCTATGTGACGAGGTCATAGAGCTTTACTTCAGCCTTCGACCCTTTAAGCGCTCGCGCGTGCCGCACGATCTCCTTGTGAGAGTCGCTGTTGCGGTAGAGCTCGATGTCGGCTTCGGTGTCCCATTCCGAATAGGAAATGAGTTCGTCGGCCTCCCGGCAGCGCAGAAGCTTTTCCGAAATGCAGCCCTTTTGCTGGATCATGAGAGGTGCGCATTCCGTCTTCCAGACCTGCAAGGCGTTTTCCATCTCGGTCGGATCGATCTTGATGTGAATGAGCCGGATGATTGACATGGCAGCCTCCTGAGGCTGCCAGGACAACGTTTCGTGGGCAATTTGGTTTGGACATGTTGTCGGCATTTCATGGCTGTCAAACTCGACAACTGAGGGGTGGACCGAGCAGCGTCGATTTGGCACCTGCTAGTAACGTTCGGAATCGTGGTCGCCAGCCTGAACCGACCGGGTGGCAAAATCTCACGGGCGTGACTGCGTTGACAGTTGAGTGGGACGAAAGCGCAAGCGCGGCAAGACTCTGACCTCGCCGGCGTCTTCCGCGATGACGCGCGCTATGCCATTGCGAGGGCGGACACGCCAGCACATCATTCGCGCCATCGTGAGATTGCCGAGTCGACCTTCCGCGTGCCCCGATCGATCATGGCGATTTGCTCTTGTAGTGCCGGGCAGGACCGTGTCTCTCGCGCCAGCCGCCATAGACTCCAGAGACGGTGCTCGTAGAATGAAAATCCGAAGCGACCCGTGACCAGCCAGCGTCTCCGGCCCGATGAACCACGACCACCTGATCCACTTCCTCATCCGACAAACCCAAGGCGTATGATCTTCCGAGCCGGCTTCGCTTTGAATATCGTTGGCTCCTTTGTGAACGGATTGATGCCGCTCCGTTCCTTTGTGGCGGGCTTCTTGATGACAACGAATTTGGCGAATCCGGGCACAAAGAAGGCTCCGGTTTTCTTGAGCTCTTTGTAGCCTATCCCGGCGAGCGACTCGATGACGCCCTTGATGTCCTTCCGCGCCCCATTCGAATGCTGGTCAGCGATTTTTTGAATGAGCTCCGACTTCGACGCGGGCGAACCGGACACAGACGAACTCGCGCCCAGCAAATTAATGTAGCAATTTTCGGCGCTCGTTGTCTGTGCCGTCCCCTTTGGGACAGAGAACCATAATGGGTCGCGGCTGTAGCCGCAGACAACGGTCAGGCGGACAGCGCCACCATATTCTGCACGAGCAGAAAATGGTCCCGCAGGAGCGGCCACGTTTCGAGTGAAACCCGCTACGCTGCCTTTGGTCCCGCGGCATCCCCTTTCCACCTTCCTGACACCCGTGATAATTTACGGCATGGCCGACGGCCAGCCACCGCTCTCCTCGAAGAATGAGCAGCACCAGCCGCTCATTTCGCCTGAGCCCGCGCCGCGTTTGCAGCATGCACTGCCTCCGATAGCTGCTCCCGAGTATGCGCCACCTCGTAAGCGCATGACCGGCATCCTGATCCTCATCGGGATCGTGCTCATGGCCTTCGGCGTGTGGGTGATGATGATCCAATAGCCGACCGTACACGGTCGCTGCTCTCGGTGCCCCCGTTCGCCCTCCGCTACCAAACCCGTCGTCGTCGATAAAGGAACACTCCTTGCGGGCTATCGGACCCGACTATGGGGCGCGCTCTGGAGCGGCTTCGCTACATGCAGCTACACCACCACTCGGGACGCGGCCGCCGCGACCTCTCGATGAGCAAAGCTGGAATTCCAACGCGGCAAGAGTCCCGTTGCCAAGCGTCCGCTTGGTGAGACCGGCTTTGGAATGAGATGGACGTCGCTGACGAGCTTTGCGCCGCGGTGTCCGCGCTGGAGAACGATCTCACGGTCATGAAAGGCCTTGCGTTCAGACCGATGACCAACGCTGACGACAGTTGCATGCTTGAACTCCTTAGACAAAAGTTCCATCAATTGACCTTCACTATGTGAGTCGAGCGCCGCAGTTGCCTCGTCAAGTACAATAATATCCGGTCGATGAAGGAAAATTCGCGCGAACGCCAAGCGCTGTTTCTCACCGCCCGATAAGATTTGATCCCAGGCAGCTTCTTCGTCGAGGTGCTCGACGAGGTGGGCCAGCCCGACTTTCCTCAATGCCTTTGCGACCTCTTCTACGCTCCTGCTATGGGCGGCCTCTGGATAATTGGCAGCCCGTCGGAGTGTCCCGGTCGGCACATACGCCCGCTGTGGCATCAAAAAGAGCTTCGCCCCTGCTCCCATCTCAATATCGCCCTCGCCCCACGGCCACAGCCCCGCGAGGGCGCGCACCAGAGTGCTCTTGCCGGATCCAGATTCCCCTGTGACCAGCACTTTTTCTCCGGGCATGATTGCGACATTCGCACCAGCGATCAATGTCCGGTCGCCGAGCATAACCGAGAGGTTGCGCAACCGCAGCGCCGCGCCCTTCGCCTCTTGGCGATTGATTCTGCCAACGCGGCCGATCTCCGCACGCTCTAGCTCATCAAGCGACACTTGCAGTGAGGCGACCCGGCGCGCGGAGGCGGCCCACTCGGCAAGCCGCGGATAATTATCGACCAGCCAGTTGAATGCTACCTGTACAATCATGAATGCCGATGCCGCCTGCATGACTTCGCCGAGCGTCATCGAGCCGTCCAGGAATTTGGGCGCGCACAGGATGATCGGCAAGACCGGGGCTATGTAGCCGCTCGTTTGGGAGACAATCGTAGTCCGCATGGTCTGAATGCACATATCTCGCCAAGCAAGCAGCACCATCCTGAGGGACCTGTCGACGCCGTTGCGCTCTTCGTCCGCTCCCTGGGCGAGGGCGATACTTTCTCCGTTTTCGCGCAGGCGAGTGAGCACGTGGCGATACTCAGCTTCNGCTTGGTTCTTGTTCTCTGACACCGCGATAAAGCGGCGTCCGATGAAAACCATGGATCCGCTCGCTGCCAATGCATAGATCACTGCCGCGAGAACGAGAAAGCCCGGAATGGTTATGGTCNTTCGACCGAAGTGGACCGTGAGTGCACCGCCGATCGTCCACAAAACCACAATGAATGTGGCCGCCGACAAAACGGCGGTTATCATTCCGGTGACGAAATCGACTGGTGACTCTGTCGCAATCCGGACGTCGTCGGCGACGCGATATTCGGGATTCCTGGGGGCGTCCCTCGCTAGATTGAGCTGGTAATAGCGAGCGTTCATAAACCAGCGATTGACTAGTTGATTGTTGAGCCATTCGCGCCATCTGCGCTGGGTAGTCATGCGTGCGTAGACCTGCAGCACGCTAAACGTGATGCTCGCCGCCAGTAGCGGCAAGTAAATCATCGACAAGAGCAGAATCGTCTCCGAATCCCTCTTCTGCAGCGCGTCGAAGATCCCGCGAGTCCAAACATTCATGCAGTAGGAAGTGGCGAGGTTGAGATGGATGATGAGCAGAAGAAGTCCGGCCAGACCCCAGGACAACCGCTTCCCGCCTTTGCCCCAAAAGCCGGCCGCGTTTTCCCAGAATCGCCGAAGCAAATACTGATCTTTGAGCGCGTCCACGCATTCGCAAGACTGCGCCGGGCGCTTGATCTGTTTTGTCAATCCGTGCGCTCCTTTCTCATAACCGGAACTGCACCGAGGGCATATTGTTCGAGATGTCGGATCACGTCGGTTCCTTGTCCATTCTTGCGTCAGAGTGGGTCCCTGGCCTGTGACCGGCATCACAGAAGTGCGATTTTGTCGCCTGGAGCCTCCGTCGTCGGCATCACCCTTGTGGCGCTGATGGCAAGTCCCGGCCGGTCACTGCGATGGACACGGTTTGTTCGATCGTGGGCTACAAGCTCGGTCGCCGAATAGCTGATGTCATCGCGAAAGATGCGCAACGCCCGCGCAAACCAAGGGTTTGGCCGAGCTTTGGACCATCGACTGCAATGCCGGCCGCAAGCGGCTTCTTGCGTGTGGCTGTACGAGATGCAGGCGTCGAAGTTGGTGACGTCGCCCCCCTTAACTGATCCAGAGCCAACTGGGTCTGACCCCGACATGGCCGCATGCACCGGGGTTCTGGCAAGCGCCACGTCGGCAATAGCAATCCCGGTCGGGTGAATTGCCCGACCCCGGGGGCTCATCGCGTGGGTGGGAGCCGGATATCGGCTACCGGCTACCGGATTGATGATGGGTCCAAAGTCGTTAATCGACGATGAATGTGCGTTGACGTTCGGCCTTGGACAGGGATCAAACCACAAAGATCGGTCCCGATCGGCGCAAGCTAGGGCGAGGGACGCAAGGTGAGTACGGTGCGGGGGATTAGCCGCGAGCTAGGCTAGCCCGCCGGCCTTCTTCGATTAGCAAAAGCTAGCCATGCCATTCACGCATAACATGGCGGGCACGGCAGAGCGTCGAGCGGGTGTGCCGGCTCCGCGGCTAAACGCGTTGCCTGTCCTCGCTCAAGAATGAATTGAGGGGCAATTGTGTGGGACAAGGTGGTGCCGCGCCAGTCATGCGGCTCGACGCTCGTAGCAATGATGCAGACTGCCGACCTCGAGGAAGGCAATATTGTTGCCGACGGAGGGAAGTTTCACGCAACGAGGCCGTGGTCAGTCCTTGTTGAGCGAGAGATGCATTCTGGCGTCATGATGATATTGAAAATAGCTCGACAGGACGCGGCGCACGTGACGCTCGTTGAGGATGATAAGTCAGACATTCGCGGCGGATCGAACCGATGAGCCGCTCGACGTAGGGATTCTGCCAGGATGATCGCGTGGGCAGTGATCATGCCGAAGGCGTCTCAGCCGATGGGCGGCGTTGCCCCGTCGGGATGCTTACAACTTACGCGAGTCCTCCTTGCAGGCGGCGCTCCCCGCGTCGCACTCTGGTGGAGCAAGTTGTGGACAACAGCCCCGCTCTTATGATCGGTCCTGCGGGGCATGTTGGTGCGGAGGATCGAATGGCGTTAGGCACGCAGCAGAAATCGGCTGAACTCGCAGCGCGGCTCGACCGCCTGCCGTTCTCGAAATGGCACCGCAATCTGTTCGTGCTGTGCTTCCTCGGCGTCATGTTCGACGCCTGCGATTTCGCGCTGTTCGGCATGGCGCTGCCTCCGGTGGCACGCGAGTTCGGGCTCAATCCGGCGCAAGCCGGTCTTCTCGCGACGGTGGGGCTTGTCGGCGCGTTCCTCGGCGCGCTGTTCTGGGGCACGATCTCGGACTACATCGGCCGCCGCACGGCGTTCGCTTCCACGATCGGCATCTTCTCGCTGTTCACTGGCCTCGTGGGCGCGTCGTGGAACGTGCTGTCGCTCGCCGTGTTCCGCTTTCTCTCGAACTTCGGCCTCGGCGGCGAGGTGCCGGTCGCGCTGACGCTGACCGCGGAATTCAGCCCGGCCCGAATTCGCGGCCGCATGGCCGGCTCGATGGCGGCGTCGTTCCCGGTGGGCTTGGCCCTCGCGGCCATCGTCGCGCTGCTAATCATGCCGACCTGGGGATGGCGCGCGGTTTTCGTCGCCGGGGTGGTGCCGGCGGTGCTGCTGTTTTTTGTGCGCATCTATATGCCAGAGTCGGTCCGCTACCTCATCACCCGAGGTCGGATCGAAGAAGCCGAGCGCACCGTAGCCGAGATCGAGAAGAAGGCGGCCGAAGGCCAGCCCCTGCCGCCGGTGCCCGTCAACCATGCAGCGCCCGACGTTGCCGAGCCCGGGGTCACGGTGGCGCAATTGCTCACGCCGGCGCGGCGCAGGCGCACGATCCTGCTTTGGATCGTCTCATTCTGTTTCCTGTGGTCGTCGAACGGCATCATCTTCATGCTGCCGACCATCCTGGTGCAGCGCGGCCTGCCGCTGACGCAGATCCTGGTGCTGCTTTTGGTGCAGGCACTGGTCGCCATCGTCGGCTACACCGCGTGCTCGTTCCTGATCGATCGTTACGGCCGGCGTCCTGTGCTGTTCCTTTATTACTTCGTCGGCGCGTTCTTCCACCTGTGGTTCGCCTACGCCGCCGGCATCTGGCTCTATGTCGCTATCGGCCTGGTCGGCTGGGTCAATCCGGGCGTTTACGGTTCGTCCGGCGTCTATGTTAGCGAGCTTTATCCAACGCATCTGCGTGCGACGGCAGTTGGCTGGTTCTTTGGCATCGGCCGGATCGGCTCGTTCCTGGCGCCCGCCGTGGTCGGCTTCATGCTGCAATACGGAGCCGGCGCCTACGTGCTGCACACCTTCGCGCTGACCTTCTTGATCGCCGCGATTGCGCTGTGGTTCGTTGGGATCGAGACGAAAGGAAAGACGCTGGAGGAAATCACTGGCGGAGCACCAAGAGCGACTGCTTGAGACCCGGGTTGGCACCCATCCGCCAGCCTGTCGAAAAAAAATCGGCGAATTTCGGATTTCAATCCGGCACCCCTTTTCGAGGATCGATCATGTTCCAGAAACCCAGCGTCGCCGATTTGCGCCAAGCGGCGCAGAAGCTCGGTATGAATCCGAGCGACGACTATCTCCTCGCGGTCGAACAGATCGTCACGCCGCTCGCCACCGCCTATGCGACGCTCGATGCGACGCCGGACGAGCTTCCGGCAGTGAAGTATCCGCGCGGTCAATTCTACCGGCCGAGGCCTGAGGAAAACCCGCACGGCGCCTGGTACGTGAAGACGTCGATCAAGGGGAAACCTGGCGGCAAGCTCGCCGGCAGGCGCGTCGCGCTCAAGGACAACGTATGCCTCGCCGGCGTGCCAATGATGATCGGCGCTCACCTAATGGAGGGCTATGTGCCTGACGTCGACGCAACGGTCGTCGAGCGCATCCTCGATGCCGGCGGTGAGATCGCCGGCAAGGCGGTGTGCGAGTATTACTGCGTCTCAGGTGGCAGCCATACCAGTTCGACCGGTCCGGTGCACAATCCGCACAAGCGCGGCTACACGACCGGTGGATCGTCATCGGGCAGCGCAGCACTCGTCGCTGCCGGTGACGTCGACATGGCGATCGGCGGCGATCAAGCCGGCTCCATCCGCATCCCCGCGAGCCATTGCGGCATTGTGGGTCTGAAACCTACCTTCGGCTTAGTTCCCTACTCGGGTATCGGGCTCCTTGAAATCACGATCGATACCGCCGGGCCGATGACTGCCAACGTGCGCGACAACGCGCTGCTGTTGGAGGTGATCGCCGGGCCGGACGGCCTGGATACGCGACAGCGTGGTGTTCAAGCGGGCCGCTATACAGAAGCACTCGACGGCGGGGTAAGGGGGATGCGAATCGCTGTTATCAAGGAAGGTTTCGGTCATCCCAATTCGGAACCCGATGTCGATGCGCATGTGCGCGATGCTGCACAGCGATTCGCAAAGCTCGGTGCGACCGTTGAGGAGTTATCGGTTCCGGCACACACGATGGGCTTTCCGGTTTGGGCGGCAATCCGCGGCGATGCAGCTTGTATCATGCTCCTGGAGATGAACGGGGCCGGCATCGGGCACGAGGGGCTTTACGTCACCAGCCTGCTCGACCACGCGATGGGCTGGCGCAACCGCGCCGACGAATTCGCCGATACGCTGAAGATCGCGTCGATCTTCAGCAGGTACACGATGGACCGCTATGGCGGGCATTTCTACGCCAAGGCGCAGAATCTGCGCCGCCGTGTGCGGGCTGGCTACGACGCGGTGCTGGCGACGCACGACCTGCTTCTCATGCCGACGGTACCGATGAAAGCGACGCCGATTCCCGGCAAGGACGCGACCCCGCAGGAGATCACTCGGCGCAGTTGGGAGCCGACCCGCAACACCTGTCCGATCAACGTCACCGGCCACCCGGCGATCAGCCTGCCATGCGGAATGGAGGACGGCCGACCGATCGGGATGATGCTGATCGGGCGTCATTATGCCGAGGAGACGATCTATCGCGCGGCCGAGGCGTTCGAGCGCTCCGGCGATTGGAAGACGTTCTGACGGATCACACTGCTGTGTCGTTCCGGGCGCGCCGAAGGCGCGAGTCCGGAAATCCATGGCTGCGCTGTATGGATTTTGGGCCCGTCGCTCGGCTGCGGGTTGACGCCGCAGGCGCTGCCGGTGGTCTTTTGCCCAAATCGGTGCTTAAATTTGGATCGCGGTTCTCATCGCCGATCACGAAAGTGAGGACGACCCATGGTCACTCGCCGCCGCACTGTCCAAACTGGTCTTGCGACGCTGCTGTCCGCTGCCGCTCCGTTTCGTACGTTTGCGCAGTCCAAGCCGCGCGTGAAGGTTCGCTACAGCGAAGTTGTCCACTCGCTGCTTTACACGCCGGCCTATGTCGCTCTCGCCAAGGGCATCTTCGAAGAGGCGGGCCTGGACGTCACGATGACCACCGCGCAGGGCGGCGACAAGTCGCTGGCGATCATGGTGACCAACCAGGCCGATATTGGTCTGATCGGTCCGGAGACGGCGATTTACGTTCAGAACAGCGATTCACCCACCAAGATTCCAATCTTCTGCGGCCTCACCGCGACAGACGGCTTCATGCTGGTCGGACGCGAAAAGGCCGACAAGTTCGATTGGAACATGCTCAAGGGCAAAGAAATACTCGGCTTCCGGCCGGGCAGCACGCCTCTGCTTTACCTTGAAGCGGCATTGCGGAAAAATGGACTCGATCCGCAAAAGGACGTGAAGCTCATGAACAACGTCGGTATCCCGGCGCGTGTGGGGTCATGGCTTGCCGGGCAGAATCAGTACGCGATTTTCATCGAGCCGGACGCGGCGCAGCTCGAGCTCGACGGCAAGGCACATTTCATGGCCTCGATCGGCGAGACCGTAGGCTTCGCCGACTACACTACATTCATGGCAACGGACAAATTCATCCGCGAGCGACCTGAGACTCTCCAGAATTGGACCAACGCAATCGCCAAGGCGATGAAGTGGACCGCGGAAGCGCCGATCCCGGACCTCGTCAATACACTTGAGCAGTTCTTTCCAGGCGTGAACCCGAAAGCGTTGACGGCCGCCGCCGAGCGCTACCGCAGGCTCAAGATCTGGAAGACGTCGCCGGTGATCGAGCAGGCGGCCATGGAAAAGTTCCAGGACATATTGGTCCAAGGCGGCGTGCTTGAGCAAGCCAAGCGCGTGAAGTTTCAAGATCTCGTCGTTACCGAGTTCTTTAACAAGGTGAAGTGATCCGTGGCGACATCGGGAAGCGCCGCTTCGCCGAAGGTCGAGCTCTGTGATGTCAACCTTCGTTATTTTAGTCGTGATGGCGAGACCGAGGCGCTCAAAGATATCTCGATATCTGTCGCGCCAGGAGAATTCGTCGCGATCATTGGGCAGAGCGGGTGCGGCAAGAGCACCCTGCTATCGCTTATCTCCGGCATTCTCCGGCCGACCGATGGCAGGGTGCTGGTCGACGGCAAGTCTGTTACCGGGCCCAGCCGCAAGGTTGGTTACATGCTTCAGCAGGACTATCTATTCGAGTGGCGGACGATCCTCGAAAACGCGGTACTCGGCGCCGAAATCCAGGGCGCCGACATGGGCAAGGCACGTGAGCGCGCAACGGCGCTTCTGATCCGCTATGGATTGGGCCAATTCCTGCACTATCTACCGCGCCAGCTTTCCGGCGGAATGCGCCAGCGCGTCGCGCTCGCCCGCACGCTCTGCACGGAGCCGGAGATCATACTGCTCGATGAGCCATTCGCGGCACTCGATTCGCAGACACGACTTGCGCTGGCCGACGAGATCACCATGATCCTGCGGCGCGAGGGCAAGACCGCGATCCTGGTCACGCACGATATCGGCGAGGCGATCAGCATGGCCGAACGGGTGATCGTGCTGTCGCGGCGGCCCGGACGGGTGAAGTCAGATCATCCGATCCGCTTCACGACATCTGACGGATCCCGCCCGACCCCATTCGCGGCGCGCAACGCGCCCGAATTCAACGGCTATTTCAATATTCTCTGGCAGGAGCTCGAAGTCCATGTCGAAGGCTGACCCCATCGCGATCGTGGGTCCAAGCCCGCAGTACCGCGCATGGCTCCAGCGTGAACGGCGCGGCCATCTTGTCGTGCGGCTCGCCCAGCTTGCGATCCTGCTCGTGTTCCTGGTGCTATGGGAGGTGCTGCCAAAGGCGCTGATCGTCAACCCCGTGTTGACGAGCTACCCATCAGCACTGTGGCCGACCTTTCTGGAATTGCTGAAGTCAACGCCGCAGCAGGCCAGCATCCTCACGCACACTTGGTCGACGGTTTTTGCCACGGTGCTCGGTTTCACCGGCGCAATGGTGATTGGCACCGCGGTCGCGGCGGCGCTGTGGTGGTGGAACGCTCTTTACAAGGTGCTCGACCCTTATCTGGTGGTCGCCAATGCGATGCCGAAGACAGCATTCGTGCCGATCTTTTACATCTGGCTGGGTGCCACCATGTCGATCTACGGCATGTCGCTCGCAATTTCCGTGTTCATCACCATCCTGATGATCTACTCGGGCTTCCACGGCATAGATCCCAACAAAATTAAGCTCGCCCAGACCTTCGGTGCTACTAAAGGTCAGATCCTCACCAAGGTCGTGCTGCCAGGTAGCATTCCGACGCTAGTCGCAGCGCTCAAGGTGAACGCCGGGCTTTCGTTGGTGGGTGTGGTGGTCGGTGAATTCCAGTCCGCCAATCTGGGGCTCGGTTACCTCATCCAGTACGGTAGCCAGATCTTCAAGATGAACATCGTGATGACGGGAATAACCATCCTGGCGATCTTTTCATCCGTGATGTATCTCGCGATCTCCTGGCTAGAGGCTGCCGTAATGCGGCGCCGCTAATCGCCTTAGCGAACGAAATAAAATGGTCTTGAATCCCTCAAGCCATGCCGCCCGCTTCGGAAAACGAACCGAGCCCGCCGAGCAACCGCCGAGACCTTGCTCACCGCTCTCATAGCTCTCGGCCAGGATCTGAGCGGTCCACCTTGAATTGTTTTTCTTCGCGACGAATTTCTTCCTCACCCTATACTGCGGCGGGCCGTTGGCTGCCACGTCAACGGCGCAGCTCGAAACGAGCCCATGGTCAGAATGAAGCTCTGGTTCCTTCCTTGGAGTTGAAGCCATGGCATCCATCAAAATTCGAGAGGTTCCAGAGTACGCCAAGCCTATCGTGTACGCCTTCGGATTCGCCACGATCAATTGGGGAAAAATGGAGCAGGCTCTTGAAATGCTTCTACATTCAGTAAATCGCGACGATTATCATATCGGATACGTTGAAAAGTTCCCAACCACGTCCTTCAGGCTCAAAGTCAATCTATTTCGCGATTGGTTCGTTGAGCATCCGTCTTTTGCTGAAATCCATCCAGTGGCCAAACCGGTTTGCGCTGGCCTCAAGAAGGCAAACACGAGCCGAATTCTAATGACCCACTCAGCCGTCATCGAGTTCAAACCGGGACCGCCAGCAACAGCAGAAGTCAATGTCGCGCGAACCAGAGATGATTACTGTACCATCTCCCATGGTTCGTGGACGGAACAAGACATCCTTGAGGCGGGATTGTTATTCGGCCACCTCGCGGAGACACTCGTAGATATCGGGCGATTCACTTTAGAGCCAACGTTCCGGCGATCTCTCGAAAGAGAATTATCTCGAATTGAAAGGGCCTCTCTATGGGGCCACCGTCTCCGTCGCGGTTTGCAACGTCTATGTAGTCGCCAATCCTCCTACTGACCAACCTCAGGTATCTGGAGAACCAAGATGCAACGATCCATCCTGTGGAGAATCGCGGCCTTGTTTGCGTTCGTGCTCCTTCCTTCGCAAGCCTTCGCTCAGGCGCAGAGCCCGAGCACCGCCTTCGAGCAGAAGACGTACGTGTACGAGCCCTGGATCAAGGGCAAGTTTTCCGAAGTGGTGACGGTCAAGAACCCCGGGAAGTGGATCTTCCTGGCAGGCATCGGCCCCGAGTCCGAGGGCGACGGAAAGATTCTTTTCCCCGGCGATTTCTACCGGCAGTGCAAGTATGCCTACTACCGGATCAAGAAGCTCCTGGCGATGCACGGCGCCACGCTGAAGAATGTCGTGTTCGTGACGACCTACATGATGGACATTCGTCACATCGGCGCTTCAGGCAAGTGCCGCACCGAGGAATTCGCAGAGGCGGGCGCCGAACTACCGCCCGGCGCGTCGGTCGGCGTCAATGCGTTCGCTTGGCCCGACATGCTGCTGGAGATCGCCGCCACAGCCGCCGTGGAGAAATAACTGCACTTAAGGATGTGATCGAGGCATTCGCGTATCTGCCGATGGTAGCCGGCACGCCGCGATGCCGAGTTTGAGCAGTCGCCGTGGATGCGCGGCGCACCCACAGCGGATTGGCCATGCTCATCCGGCGGATCAGATCACGGACCTGTATGGTCTTCCGGGCCGTCCCAGGAGACGTGACCGCGTCGCCGCGCAGCACGACGTGAGCGTGAAACCAGCCCGCGACGCTGACCGCCAAGGCCGCAAAAGCGGAGTGATCAATTTGGAAGGCGGCATCCTGCCTATCCGAATTGCTCTCATCCTTTAGGAGCAGGTTTCCGGCCGTCAATCCAAGCGGCGGCCCTTATTGCGCGTGCTGCGCGGCAAGAATGCGCGCAACACGGGCTTTTGCTCGGCGAGCACGTCCGGCATGCTGGCGCACCGCGGTCTGGCTGGCCGATGCGGCAGGTTACCACTTGTCAGGAATTGCTCCCATGCACGCAAGCAATCCCATGTCGAATAACAATGGCTTCAAGCTGGGATTGTTCTCGATCAATGCCGAAGGCGGGACCGCCTTCACGAAGGTGGCCAACCGCTGGCGCGCGGAATGGAGCGAGATTGAGACGCTGGCGCACATCGCTGATACCGCCGGCCTCGAATTCATTCTTCCGATTGCGCGTTGGAAAGGGTACGGCGGCGAGACCAATGTGCGCGGCGCGTCTTTTGAAACATTGACCCATGCCGCGGCGCTTGCCGCCATCACGCGGCGCATCGCGATCTTCTCGACCGTTCACGTTCCGCTCGTGCATCCGGTGTTCGCCGCCAAGGCGCTCATGACCATCGATCATGTTAGCCGGGGCCGTGCGGGACTCAATATCGTCTGCGGATGGAACCAGGACGAATTCGACATGTTCGGGCATCACCAGGCGACGCACAACGATCGCTACGAACAGGGGCTCGAATGGTTCTCGATCCTTACGCGCATCTTCGAGGCCGACGTCCCATTCGACCATGACGGCCGCTTCTACGCACTCAAGCAGGTTGTCGGCGCGCCTCGCCCCATGCAGCGTCCTCGCCCAGTGACGCTGTC
>JGI12053J15887_10000543_pt1 | contig 15507 bp, 12 predicted proteins | sample MedBloCAOM1_O3_FD_15887 | JGI IMG/M metagenome (IMG submission 15887)
GTAGGAGGCGCGCGCGGCGTCGACTTCCGGCTCGACCGGCTCGGCCATGAGCGCGAAAGCCAGCCGCCGACTGGCAAGGGCGCGCGCCGCGAACGTGGCGATAGCAGCTGCCAGCGCCGAAAGCGGGCCTGGCGCCGCCTTCGCCGCGCTCTCCAGCGCGGCGAGTTCGCGCGCGGAAAACGCCGCCACCAGCGCGGCGACCAGATCAGTCTTGGCGGGGAAATAGCGATAGACCGTACCGGCCGCGATCCCGGCGCGAGCGGCGACCGGCGCGATCTGAACCGCAGCCATGCCGCCTTCGGCCGCGGCATTGCTGGCGGCCGCGAGAATTGCATCACGGCGGGCGGCAAGCCGACGGACCACATTTTCGGTTTGGCGGTAGGGCATGCGAATCTGCCTCGCCCCGAACAAATGAGGCATGATTCACAAATACGCAATGGCATTGATGTGCAATCTATTCAAACGCGCGATGCACTCGAAGGCCGCACCTCCTGCTGCGATGGCCCTGCCTGGCCCACGATGGTATCGTCACCCGCAACAACGACAACCGATGGGAGGAGACATGAACCGATGGGAGGAGACATGAACCGATGGGAGGAGACATGAACCGATGGGAGGAGACATGCGCGCCTTGCGGTGGGTAGTGACCTGCACCGTCTTGCTTGCCGCCGGAACGGCGTATGGCGCCGAACCGGTGAAGATCCGCGCCAGCTGGATCGTGGCGCCGTCCGACTGGACGCCGCTGCTGCTGGAAAAGCCCGAACTGATGAAGAACAATGGCAAGACTTACGCCTTTGAACCGCAGCGCTTCCAAGGCACGCCTGCCGTCATCACGGCGCTGGCGAACAACGAGATCGAGCTCGGCAACCTTGCCTTTTCCTCGCTCGCAATCGCAATCCAGAACGCAGGCTTGGAGGATTTGCGCATCGTCGGCGACCAGTTCAAGGACGGCACCGACGGCAACTACAGCAACCAGTTCTTCGTGCTCAAAGACAGCCCGGTGCAGAAGGTCGAGGATCTCAAAGGCAAGATCGTCGCCACCAACGCGGCCGGCAGCGCCGTCGACATCGCCATGCGCGCGATGCTGCGCAAGCACGGACTCGAGGACAAGCGCGACTACACCCTGGTCGAGGCGCCGTTCCCCTCCATGAAGGCCATGCTGGCGCAGAAAAAAACCGATCTCGCGTCGTTCGTGGCGCCGTTCTCGTTCGATCCCGAGCTCAAACAGATCGCGAGGCCGCTGTTCAGCCAGCGCGAGGCGCTCGGCCCGACACAGATGATCGTGTGGGTGGCGCGCGCCGGCTTCCTGCAGAAGAACCGCGCCGCCATGGTCGATTTCCTGGAGGATTCGGTGCGAGTGGTGCGCTGGTATCTCGATCCCAAGAATCACGACGAAGCCGTGCAGATCGCGGCCAAAGTCACCAAGCTGCGCCCGGAACTGTTCGCGGGCTGGCTCTTCACCGACAAGGAATATTCGCGCAGTCCCGATCTCCTGCCCGACATGGCGGCGCTGCAGTCCAACATCGACGTGCAGCGCGACCTCGGATTCCTCAAGGGCCCGATCGACGTTCAGAAATACGCCGATCTGAGCATCGTGCGGGAGGCGGCGCAGCGCCTGAAGTGATCAGGCCGCAAGCAGGAGATGAGGCAAAACTCTCGGGCATCGTGGAGCACTGATATCCGCTCGCGTGGATGACGACAGCGGAGCAAGTCGAGCGAGGAGATTAAGAATGCCACCCACCGCTGCGGTCAGCCGAGCCGCAAAGCCCAATATCGCCCCCGCCGAATGGGAGCAGCGCGTCAATCTCGCGGCCTGCTACCGGCTGGTCGAGCATTTCGGCTGGACCGATCTGATCTACACCCACATTTCGGCACGCGTTCCGGACGAGCCCGGGCATTTTCTGCTCAACCGCTTCGGGCTGCTGTTCGACGAGGTGACCGCCTCCAATCTGATCAAGGTCGATCTCGAGGGCAATCTGGTCGATGAGCCCGACGCTCCCATGCACCAGGCCGGCTTCGTCATTCACAGCGCGATCCATGGCGGTCGCGATGACGTCGACTGCGTCATCCATACCCATTCCAAAGCTGGGGTCGCGGTCGCGGCCATGAAGGATGGGCTGCTTCCGCTGAGTCAGCACGCGCAGCTGTTCTACGGACGCGTGAGCTATCACGACTACGAGGGGCTCGCGATCGACATCGACGAGCGGCAGCGGCTGGTGCGCGATCTCGGCAACAACCCCGTGATGATCCTGCGCAACCACGGCCTGCTGGCCGTAGGCACCAGCATCCCCCTCGCCTTCAGCAACCTGTTCAATCTCCAGTTCGCTTGCGAAACGCAGGTCCTTGCGACAGCGGGAAACGCCGCCCTGAACCTGCCCTCCGAGGCGGTATCGGAGCACACGGCCAAGCTCGCCGTCGCCCCGGAAGCACCCTTTGGCACGGAATGGGCGGGGCTCCTGCGTAAGCTCGACCGCCAGGATCCGTCCTATCGGACGTGACGACGCCGTGTGCGAACGAGCGTGGGCAATGAGCGTAGCCCTCACCCGCCCGCCTGCGCCTTCTCTCGGGTGGCAGTGAGCGACATCGTCGGCGTGAGCGCCTCGGGATCGACCTTGAGATGCAGAATCGCTGGTTTGCCGGATTTCTGCGCCGCCTCGAACGCCGGCCAGAAATCCGCGGTCTTCTCCACCGTCGCGCCGTAGCCGCCGAACGCGCGCGCATAGGCGGCGAAATCCGGATTCTTCAAACCTGTTCCCACCACGCGGCCGGGATAATGGCGCTCCTGATGCATGCGAATGGTGCCGTACATGCCGTTGTCGACCACGACAACGATGATCGGCAGGTCGTATTGCACGGCGGTTGCGAACTCCTGCCCGGTCATGAGGAAGTCGCCGTCGCCGGCAAAAGCGACGACCGTGCGCTCCGGCGCCAGCCGTTTCATGCCGATAGCAGCCGGCACTCCGTAACCCATGGAGCCCGAGATCGGCGCGAGCTCGGTACCGTAGCGGCGGTAGCGCGTGTAGCGGTGCACCCAGATGGAGAAATTGCCGGCGCCGTTGCAGATCACCGTGTCGGCGGGAAGCCTGTCACGCAATCCCGCGACAATCTCGCCGAGATTGACCGCGCCCGGCACCGTGGTCGGCTTGTCCGTCCAGGCGAGGAAGTCAGCATGGGCGACCGGCGTTTCCCCCTGCCACCGCAACTCGGTCGGCGGCTGCAGGCCTTCGAGCGCGGCGGCAAACGCGGTTGGCGTGGCATTGATGGGAAGCTGCGCGCGGTAGACGCGGCCGAGTTCCTCGACGCCGGGAAATACATGCACCAGGGTCTGCCGCGGCCCCGGAATGTCGAGCAGCGTGTAGCTTTGCGAGGGCATCTCGCCGAGCCGCCCGCCGACGAGCAGGATGAGGTCGGCCCCCTTCACGCGCGCCAGCAGCTTCGGATTGGGCCCGATGCCGAGATCGCCGGCGTAGCCGGGATGTCCGGGATCGAACAGATGCGCGCGCCGGAACGTGGTCGCGACCGGCAGCGCAAAGCGCTGTGCGAAGCGCGCGGCCGCGGCGCAGGCTGCCTCGGACCAGCGGCTGCCGCCGAGCAGCACGATCGGCCGTTCCGCCGTCCATAACAGCTTCTGCAGCCGGCTCATGTCCGTCGCGCCGGGCCACGTCTCCACCGGCTCGAAGGCGGGGGCGTCGGGCACAGCAATGCGCTCGACCAGCATGTCCTCCGGCAGCGCGATGACGACCGGCCCGGGCCGGCCGCTGGTCGCGGTGTAGAAGGCGCGCGAGATGAGCTCGGGGATGCGGGCGGGATCGTCGATCTCGGTCGCCCATTTCGCGATCGTTCCGAACACCGCGCGGTAGTCGAGCTCCTGGAACGCCTCGCGCTCGCGCATCTCGCGCGCGATCTGGCCGACGAACAGGATCATCGGCGTCGAATCCTGGCGCGCAATATGAAGACCCGCCGCCGCATTGGTGGCGCCGGGTCCACGGGTGACGAAGCAGATGCCGGGCCGACCGGTGGCCTTGCCCTGGGCTTCCGCCATGATCGCCGCGCCGCTCTCCTGCCGGCAGACGGTAACGGCGATATCGCGGTCGTGGCAGGCATCGAGGGCGGCGATATAGCTCTCGCCCGGCACGCAGAACATGTGGCGCACGCCATGGATGACGAGTTGATCGATCAAAACTTCGGCGGCCGTTCTGGTGCCGTCATTGGCGCGCATTGCTGAAGTCTCCGGATTATTTCGCCGCGTTATAGCAAGCGGCGCTGGACACGTCGCGGGCCCTGCACGCATAGGACGGTGAACGGTCCCGCGCGCGCCGGCGTTGACATGCGGCAGCGCCGCCACAGCGCGGAACGCCGCGAGACCAGCGAAAAACCCGCTACGGAGAGGTCGCGACGAATGAACGAAGGCGAAGCCCAGGAGCAGGAGCCGGTTTTTGCAATGTTGGCCGAGCCGGCGACCCATGGCGGAGCTGCGGTCAAGCGCATCGATACCCACGCCGCCTCGGTATTCCTGGCCGGCACCCGCACCTTCAAGGTCAAGCGCGCGGTGCGCTTTCCTTTCCTCGACTATTCGACCCTCGACCTCCGCAAGAAAGCCTGCGAGGCGGAGCTCGAGGTCAACCGGGCTTTCGCGCCCGAAATTTATCGGGGCGTCGTGCCGATCACGCGCGAGCCCGACGGCCGGCTCGCGCTCAACGGCGCCGGCACGCCGGTCGAATGGGCGGTCGAGATGCGCCGTTTCGACGAACGTGCGACGCTCGACCAGCTGGCGCAGGCGGGCCGGATCGATTTGGCACTCGCCGACGCGCTCGGCCGCACCGTGGCGGCGGCGCACGCGACGGCGCCCGCAGTCGATGCCGATCCCTGGGTGAAAGCGCTGGCCGACTACATCGACGAGCACGTCGCGGCCTTCGGCGAGACGCCCGATCTGTTTCCGCCCGAGGGCGTCGACGCCCTCGCGCGCGCGAGCCGAGCGGCCTATGCCCGCATTCATCCGCTCCTGGTCGAGCGCGCCCGCGGAGGCCTCGTCCGCCGCATCCACGGCGATCTCCATCTCGGCAATATCGTCCTGCTCGAGGGCCGGCCGGTGCTGTTCGATGCCATCGAATTCAGCCCGCTGATGGCGTCGGGCGACGTGCTCTACGATCTGGCATTCCTGCTGATGGATTTGACCGAGCGCGGGCTGAGGCCCGCCGCGAACATCGTGCTCAACCGCTATCTCGTTACCACCGGGCGTGTTGAGGACTTCGATGGGCTCGCAACCCTCCCGTTCTACTTGTCGATGCGCGCGGCCATCCGCGCCAAGGTCACGGCGGCGCGGCTGCAGTCGTCGACGACCGAGAAGAAAGACGCGATCGCAGGCATCGCGCGCAAGTATTTCGACGTTGCGCGGCAATTGATCGAACCTCCACCGCCGCGCCTGATTGCCATCGGCGGGCTCTCCGGCACTGGCAAATCGGCGCTGGCGCGCGCGCTGGCGCCCGACCTCGGGGCCGCGCCGGGCGCCGTGGTGCTGCGCTCGGACATCGAGCGCAAGACGCTGTTCGGCAAGGACGAACAGGAAAAACTGCCCGCGGACTCCTATGCGCCTGATGTCACGGCGCGCGTCTATGCCAGCATCGCCGACAAGGCCCGCCGGGCCGCCGCAGCGGGGCACTGCGCCATCGTCGACGGCGTGTTTGCAAAACCGCAGGAGCGGGCGGTGATGCAGCGCTCCGCCAGCGCCCTGGGCGTGCCCTTCCACGGACTCTTCCTCGACGCCGACCTCGCCACGCGGGTCGCGCGCGTGGGCGCGCGCCGCGGCGATGCCTCCGATGCCGACGCCGCGGTCGCCCGCGCCCAGGAGAGCTACGACCTCGGCGCGCTGGACTGGGCGCGCATCGATGTCTCCGGCACGCCGGACAAGACGCTCGCCCGCACACGCGCCGCGCTCGAGCGGCTCACCCGCTCCGCCCGCGCTTTGACAGGATGAAGGGGCCGGCGATCGTCGCGGCCGATGGGTGCCGGGCAGGGACATCTCCATCCTCCGCGAAATCGGGTGATCCGATATGCGCGACGCGAAGCGGTGCGGCGCCCATCATGATCGCGCTCTAGACTGCACCGCATGCGCCTCGATCCCCGCAAGGTCGCCATCGCCACCGCCGGCTTCTGCGCCTTCCTCAATCTTTATTCGCCGCAGGCGCTGCTGCCCGCGTTGGCGCGCGAATTCGGTGTGGGCGCGGCCGAGATCAGCACCATCATGACCGCGAGCGCGCTCGCCATCGCCCTGACTGCGCCGTTCACCGGCGCCGTCGCCGACGTATTGGGGAGGAAGCGCGTCATCACCGCCGCCATGCTGGCCGTGGTGGTGCCGATGGCGGGGGCGGCGCTGGCGCCCGACGTGAACGCACTCATCGTCTGGCGCTTCATTCAGGGCTTGTTGCTGCCGCCCATCTTTGCCGTGACCGTCGCCTATATCGGCGACGAATGGCCGCCGGCGGAGGTACCCGGTGTCGCCGGCATCTACATCGCCGGATCAAGCCTCGGCGGATTCTGCGGCCGCTTCATTCCGGGCGGGCTGCACGATCTCATCGGCTGGCGTGGGGGATTCCTGGCGCTCGCGGGCTTGTCGCTGGCCGGCGCCGTCATCCTTGCGTTGCTGCTGCCGCGGGAAACCGGCTTCGTGCGTTCGCACGGTTTCGGTGCCTCGGCGCAGCAGATGTTGCGGCATCTGAAGAATCCGCAGCTCCTTGCGACCTACGCCATCGGCTTCGGCGTGCTGTTCAACTTCATCGCCGTGTTCACCTATGTGAGTTTCCATCTCGCCGCCCCGCCTTATGACTTCTCCTCAACGCTGCTCGGCGCGATTTTCGTGACCTACCTGGTCGGCACCGTCATTGCGCCCATGACCGGCTGGATGGTCGCGCGGCTCGGACGCCGCTGGTTCATCCTCACCGTGATTGCCGCGTGGGCTTTGGGCGCGCTGCTCATGCTGGCGCCGCCCCTCCCGCTCATCATCGCCGGGCTGATCCTTTGCGCCGCCTGCGGCATGCTGTGCCAGACGATTGCGACCGGCTATGTGACCTCGATCGCCAAGGAAGGACGCTCGTCCGCCGTCGGCCTCTACGTGACGTCGTTCTACATCGGCGGCAGCATGGGTGCCTTCCTTCCCGGCCTCGCATGGAACGCGGGCGGATGGACGGCCTGCATCGCCATGGTCGTCGCGATGCTCGCGACCATGGCTTTGATCGCGGCTCTCGCCTATCGCGGCGCTACGGCTTAGTGTCTTGGCGGTTCGCCAAGCTCCAAAGGGGAAACGAATGACGGCGCCGACCCAAAGCCATTTCGAATTTTTGCAGTCGATCGACACGCCCACCGTGTGCAACCTGCTGGAGATCGTCGTGCCCGAGCGTCGCGGCTCCGGCTACACGGTCAGGCACCTGCATTGTCCATTCCCCGAGCTTCCGCCGATGGTCGGATTCGCCAAGACGGTGACCTTCAAGGCGAAGGACGCGGTGCCGCTCGGTCAGGGCGGCTATATGCAGAAGCGGCTCGACTACCTTGACTATGTCGCAGGCGCGCCACGGCCCAGCATCATGATCATGGAGGACCTCGACGGCGAGCATGTCGGCTACGGCGCGTTCTGGGGCGAGGTGCAATCGAACGTGCACAAGGCGCTCGGCTGCCTTGGCGTCGTCACCAACGGCTCGATCCGCGATATCCCGATGATCGCACCCGGCTTCCAGATGCTGGCCGGCTCGATCGTGCCGTCACACGCCTATGTCCACGTCGTCGATTTCGGCATCGACGTGACGGTGTACGGCATGGCGGTGCGCAGCGGCGATCTCATCCATGCCGACCGCCACGGCGCAATCGTCGTTCCCATCGACAAGATCGATGCCATGAAAGCCGCGCTCGACGGCCTCGCCGCACGCGAAGCGAAAATCATTGCCGCCGCGAAGGCGGGCGGTGACGTTGCGGCCATCAAGGCGGCGATGACGGGCTAGGACGCCGATGAGCACGGGCGGCAGCCGGCGACAGGATCGGCGCGAAACCAATCCGGCCTTCAGCAGCCGCAAGCTGAAGCTCGGAACGTTCCAAACCAATCTCGACAGCGGCTGCGTGATGTCGGACCTCGACGGCCGCCTCGACATCACCTGGCCCAACACCATCGCGCTCGCCAGGCTCGCCGAAGAGATGGAGTTCGAGGCGCTGGTGCCGGTGGCGCGCTGGCACGGATTCGGTGGCGCCACCAACCCGCAAGGGCCCGGATTCGAGGCTTACACCTGGGCCGCCGGCATTGCCGCCTCGACCAGCAAGCCCGGCGTGTTCGCCACTTCGCACATTTCGCTCAATCATCCGATCGTTGCCGCCAAGCAGTCCGCCGTGATCGATCATATTTCCGGCGGCCGCTATGCACTCAACATCGTGACCGGATGGAACCAGCCGGAAATCGACATGTTCGGCAATCCGATGATGGGGCACGCTGAACGCTACGCCTGCGCCGAGGAGTGGTTCAGCATCGTCAAGCGGTTATGGACCGAGGACGATACGTTCGACCACGAGGGCAAGTTCTACAAGATCACCAAAGGCTACCTCCAACCCAAGCCGCTCCAAGCCCCCTACCCCGCGGTCATGAGCGCCGGCGCCTCCGAACGCGGGCGCGAGTTTGCGGCAAAATATGCCGACCTGGTCTTTACCGTGATCCGCACTGGCGGCCTCGATGAATGCCGGGCCCATGTGCAGGCCTACCATACGCTCGCGCGCAAAACCTACGGCCGCGAGGTCCGGGTCTGGACGCTTGCCAACATCGTACAGGGCGAGACCGAAAGGGAGGCGCGCGACTTCTACCAATACTACGTCCACGAGAAAGGCGACTGGGAGGCCGCCAAGAATATGATCGACACGTTCTCGCTCGAGATCAACGCCCGCGCCATTGCGCCGGAACGCATGAAAGCGTTGCAGGAGGCGTTCCTTGCGGGATGGGGCGGTTTGCCGCTGATCGGCACGCGGGAGCAGATCGTCGATGGATTGCAGGCCTTGTCGCGTGCCGGCCTCGACGGCGTTCTGCTGTGCTGGCCGCGTTTCGAGCAAGGGATGCGCCAATTCCGCGATGTGACCTATCCGCTCATCAAGCAGGCGGGACTACGGGACCTAGGTTAGAGCGTCCCCAAAACATTCCGGAGGATTCGTCCAATCGGCAACAAGAGGTGCGATATGAACACTCACGAAGAGGTCGTGCTTTGGCACGCGCTCTATCAACTCGAGACAAAATATTGGCACGAGGTCGACGCCAATGGCGGGCGCAACGCCCACGAATTCTACCTGCCCGATGGCCTGATGGTGGTGGGTCACAATCGCTTTCAGGGACGCGAAAAAATCAAGGAATTCTATGCGTGGCGTGAACGTCAGGCGGTAACGGCGATCAGCAGCGTGAAGACCACGCGGCATCTGATCAACAATCTGTTCGTCGAATCGAGCAGCGAAAACGCGGCCAAGGTATTGGGCATCGTGAGCTTCTACGGCGCCGTTGTTCGGCCCCCGGCGCCGCAATCCAAGCCGCCGATGCTGATCGCGGACCTGGTGAATGACTGCGTGCTGGACGCGAACAACGGATGGCAATTCAAATCACATACGCTCCAACCGGTATTCATGAGCCACGAGGCGCCTCCGTCCATCGCGATTGACACGCGTCGGTAGGTTTGTCGGGACGTCAGCCTTGCGCCGCCGTGTCGTGCAACGGGATCCTCTGTCGGCACCGAGATTATGTCGTCCGGGCCTTCGACCTGGATGTCGGGCATGGGAAAGGCGACGAGCACGGCAACGTCCTTGTCCGACCTGTTGAGAAAGCGGAAACGGACGCTGACTTCCCGGACTGAAATCGCGAGGTCCTCGGACAGCATTTCGACATCGTCGTTGCGCACGAAAATCAACCCCTCCGGTGGAGAGCTCGGCGCTGGTGTCGTTGGCGAAAGCAGGCAAAGCCGCGACGGTCACAACGGCAAGAGCGATCGCCGATACCCGCATGCAAGACTTTCGGTCTGTTCTACTGGCTGTCGAGGTAGGACACCGGCTTGACGTCGGATGACCGCGTGTCCGCCGATTGCAGCACAAAGCCGGAGGCGCGTGCCGCGCTCGCGACTTGCGCGCGCGCATCGGCGACCAGTGTCGGCTTGTCATCGTGGCCGTAAACGTCATCGCGGAAATGGATGACATTGTCACGTGTGGCCCAGCCCGTGAGGTAGATCCAGGCCACCGGGACCTTGTGGGTCAGGCGAACATCGGTACGCTCGCCCTTGGCGATCGCGGTATCGATTTCACGCCGGCCCCAGCCCGGATTGTCCGCAAGCAGCCAGGCGGCGAGCGCGCGCGGATCTTCCACGCGGGTACAGCCCGAGGACTGGAAACGATAGTCCGCGCTGAAGAACTCCTTGTGGCTGGTGTCGTGCATGTAGACGGAATACGGGTTGGGCATGTCGATGCGCACGGCCCCGAGCGCGTTCCAGTTTCCCGAGTCCTGGCGGATGGTGAAGTTCGGCGCGCGATCGGCGTTCCAATCGATGGATCTTGGATCGATCTCGTGGCCCTGTCCGTCCAGCACGCGCATGTGCATGCGCTCGACATAGCTCGGGTCCTTACGCATCCTGGTGATGACGTCCTTCTTCATGATCGACAGCGGCACCGTCCAGGTCGGGTTGAGATTGACCGCCGTGACGTAGGTCGTCAGCGCCGGCGATGCCCGGTCCGGTTTGCCCACCACCACGACGTAGCGGCGCACGACCTTGTCGCGGTCGACGGCCTCGGCGAACGCGGCCGGAAGATTCACCACGACGTAGCGCTGTCCGAAATTGAAATCCATGGCGGCAAGGCGGTCGAGCGAGGCCCCAAGCTGGCGCAGCCGCTTGCCCACCGGCACGTTGAGCGCGCTCAGCGTCTTCGCTCCGATGCTGCCGGTCTCCGTGAGGCCGTGACGCGCCTGGAAGCGCCGCACCCCGGCGGCGAGCGCGTCGTCGTAGACCTCGCCATTGGCCTGATCGGCCGGGAGATCGTCCGTGATGGAGAGCCGATGGCGCAGCGCCGCCACGTCCGGACCGGTCGAGCCGGGAGCGAGCTTGCTGCTGCTCGGCGGCAACATCGGCCAGCCGCCCTGCACCTCGAGCACGGTGTAGCTGAGCATGGCGGCGGCCATACGCTGGATGGTGCCTTCGTCGAAGGTCGGATCCGGTGATTGCGACATCCGGAGCACGGGCGCCTGTGCCGGCACACGCGTCGGCGCGGGCTTGGGTCCGCCCNGCGCCAGCGCGGGAGCGGCGAGAGCGGCGAGAGCGGCCGCAAGCAGAAGCGTGACAGGAGCGAGCCTTGCTGTCGTGATCAAGCTGTTACCCCTCTTCGGACATGCCTTTGCGCCGCCTGCATCCCGGTCCCGGCGAGACGCGCGACCATGTCCACGATTCCAACGAGTCGATTGTTGCCCGAGCCCCTCGTGTCCCGGTCCTTGGCCCGGCGCGACGTTGCGTGGAAAGTGTGGCCGGCTGATGGAGAACGCAATGCAAACAGCCGGTGCTACGCGAGTCGGCGCGAACGGATTCCCAACGCGCCGCATGCCAGCGTGACCTGTCGTGGCTAGAGCGACCGCGCATCCGCGCTCGGGTGCCAGCGTGGTCGATAGCCGCTCGCCAGCGCGGCCAAGGTGCCCGGCGGTGTGAGAACGTTAACCATAAGATTGCGCGGACGCGCATGCGCCGCGATGTATCCGCCGGATGTCCAATGCAGCAGCGCGGGGCCGCGAACCGCAAAGGCGCTGCCAGGCTCGTCCGCCAAGGTGAGAACGCTGCCGTCGGGCAAGCCGTCGATCGCGCGCCGGTGCTGGCGCTTGGCACGCCCGTCGAGCCGCTCGGCGTGCAGCACGCGATCCATCTCGTCCGCACGCGAAGCGTGCCCACGGGCGAACGCCGCCGCAAAAGCTTGTGCATCCGCCCTCCGGCACTCGAAGCAGGGGCGGTGACCGGCCGCAAGCGCAGTCGGCTCGTCGAGGAAGAACAGCTCGGTATAACCCGTCCCCCAAACGTTTCGGTGCCGTCCGTTGAAATCGAGGCGGCAACAAATCCATCTGCGCGAAACCCAGCGTCGAGCGCCAAGGGTACGCTGGTCGCGATGGAAGCGTCCGCCGCGATTGCCGAACAACAGGCCGCGCGACGAATCGGCAAAGAGACTGCCGAACGGATCGACGCGGTTGGGCAGCGACATTGGGACAGCTTTCCACCAAGGCGACTTGGCGCGCACCCGACCGGTACTGCGCGCGGCGCGAATCTAACCCTGCGCCGTGCGAAAAACCACGCTCCAGCCGCTGTTCGTCCGCCAAATTTCAGTGATGAGAGAACGTTCTCGCCGCTCCGCGCGGGCGGCAAGCGTTTTGCATTCCAACGCGCCGTAGATTAGGAGTGCGCCGATGAAAGACGCGCGCGGCCTCGACGTCACCGGCGACGATGCAGCTGCCGTAGCGGCGGCGGACGACTTCGCCGCGCGCCTGCTGCGGCTCGATCAGGGTGTCGAGGCCATCCTCGAGGCCGTGAAACGCTGGCCCGCGACGCCCATCGTTCAACTCTACGCCGCCGCGTTCTGGCTCTATGGCCAGACCGAGGGGGCACGTGAGAACGCCGCCACGCACCTGCGTGCGAGCGAAACGCTGGCGATGAACCCGCGCGAGCACGCGCTCCGTCGAGCACTCACGCTCTGGCATGCGAACGACAACCTGCGCGCGGTCGAGGCCATGGAGGCGATCACGGCCGATTGGCCGCGCGACCTCTGCACCGCGAAGCTCGCAGAATTTCTCTATTACGTGCTTGGCCAAGAATACATGGGCGCACGATTCCGCGCGCACATGAACCGTCTCGAACCCGTGCACGCCGACGACCCGGATTTTCTCGCGATGGCCGCGTTCGCCAGCGAGCTGTGCGACGACTACGCCGCGGCTGAGGCCGGTGCCGAACGAGCGCTCGGCATCGAGCCGCGAAACCCGTGGGCGCAGCACGCCCTCTCTCATGTCCTGATCCGGCAAGGCCGAGTGAAGGAGGGGCTCGCGCATATGGAGGCCTTCCTTCCGCTGCTCGCAACGTGCGGACGGCCGATCCATTCGCACGACGCGTGGCACCTTGCGCTGCTGCGCCTCGAGGAGCTCGACGTGGTCGCCGCACTGCGCGTCTTTCATGCGCACATCTGGGACATCACCCCGGATTTCGTGGTCGAGCAGCTCGACGCCATCGCATTGCTTTGGCGCATCGAGATGGCCGGCACGGCGATGGATGGGCAATGGCCCTCGATCGCCGATCATGTGGCTGGCCGTGCGACCGAGACGTTCATGCCGTTCATGAATGCGCATTACGTCTACGCGCTGGCGCGCGCCGGCCGGCTGGACGCAGTCGAAGCGGGCCTTGCCAGCGTGCGCGCCCGCAGCGCGGCGAATGATGAGGAAGCGCAACGGGTGTGGACTGCCGCCGGCCGCCCGATCGTCGAGGCCGCAGCCGCGTTCGGGGCGGGAGATCGCGCCCGCGCCGCCCGCTTGCTCGATCCGGTCATGCCGATGATGACGTCGATCGGCGGCAGCGATGCCCAGGACGACCTGTTTCGCCAGACCTATCTGCGCAGCCTACAGGCCGCTGGCCGGCACGCCGATGCCGCGGCGTATTTCGAGCGCATCACCGCCGGCAAATTGCGCACGCCGCTCGACCGTGCGCTTGCGAGCTAACGGCGCGCATACCACCGACGGCCAAAAATACAAAACACAATGCCCGCCTCGCGGCGGGCATTGGCAGCGAAAGAATGGTGGAGCGGATCACGCCTGCGGCTGCGGCTCCAGACCACCGGCTTCCGGACGCGGGCGCGGCTTGCCGGCCGGCGGAACAGCGGAACCGCGCGGCGTGGTCGGCTCGATCACCGATTCGCGTGTCGGGCGCTTGCCCGCGAGCAGGTCCTTGATCTCGTCGCCGGTCAGGGTCTCGAATTCGAGCAGGCCTTTGGCCAGGGTCTCGAGATCGGGACGCTTCTCCTCGAGGATTTGCTGGGCTTCGGAATAGCCGGCCTCGACCAAGCGCTTGATCTCGCCGTCGATCTTGCGGCTCGTTTCCTCGGAGACGTTCTGCTGGCGCGCCACCTGGTAGCCCAGGAATACCTCATCCTGGTTCTCGCCATAGGCGACGGTGCCGAGCGCCTCGGAGAGACCCCAGCGCGTCACCATCATGCGCGCAAGCTTGGTGGCCTGCTCGATGTCGGAAGCGGCGCCGGAGGTGACCTTCTCCTTGCCGAAGACGAGCTCTTCGGCCACGCGCCCGCCCATCATGATGGCCAAGCGCGAAGTCATTTGCTCCAGGCTCATGGAGAGCTTGTCGCGCTCGGGCAACTGCATGACCATGCCGAGCGCGCGGCCGCGCGGAATGATGGTGGCCTTGTGCACGGGGTCGGTAGCCTTGACGTTGAGCGCGACGATCGCGTGGCCGCCTTCGTGGTAGGCGGTGAGGAGCTTTTCCTCCTCCGTCATGACAAGCGATTTACGCTCGGCGCCCATCATCACCTTGTCTTTGGCGTCTTCGAACTCGACCTGGGTGACCATGCGCTTGTTGCGCCGCGCNGCCATCAACGCCGCTTCGTTGACGAGGTTCATGAGATCGGCGCCGGAAAATCCGGGCGTGCCGCGGGCGATGGTCTTGAGATTGACATCCGGCGCAAGCGGAACCTTGCGCACGTGGACTTTGAGGATCTGCTCACGGCCGACCACGTCGGGATTGGGCACGATCACCTGGCGGTCAAAGCGGCCGGGCCGCAACAGCGCGGGGTCGAGCACATCGGGCCGGTTGGTGGCGGCGATCAGGATGATGCCTTCGTTCGCCTCGAACCCGTCCATCTCGACCAGAAGCTGATTGAGCGTCTGCTCGCGCTCGTCATTGCCGCCGCCGAGGCCGGCGCCGCGGTGACGACCGACGGCATCGATCTCATCGATGAAGATGATGCAAGGCGCGTTCTTCTTGGCCTGCTCGAACATGTCGCGCACGCGCGACGCGCCGACGCCGACGAACATCTCAACGAAGTCCGAGCCCGAAATGGTGAAGAACGGAACGTTCGCTTCGCCCGCGATCGCGCGCGCAAGCAGCGTCTTGCCGGTGCCGGGCGGACCGACCAGCAGCACGCCGCGCGGGATGCGCCCGCCGAGCCGCTGGAATTTTCCGGGATCGCGCAGGAACTCGACGATCTCCTGGAGGTCCTGCTTGGCTTCGTCGACGCCGGCGACGTCCTCGAACGTGACGCGGCCATGGGCCTCCGTCAGCAGCTTGGCGCGGCTCTTTCCGAAACCGAGCGCCTTGCCGCCCGCTCCCTGCATTTGCCGCGACAGGAATATCCACACGCCGATGAGCGCGATGAATGGGAGCCACGAGACCAGGAGCGACACGAACCACGGCACGTCGTTCTGCTGCGGGCGGGCGGTGATCGACACGCCCTTGCCGTAGAGCCGCTGGATCAGGCTGGGGTCGTTCG
>JGI12053J15887_10000545_pt1 | contig 15503 bp, 7 predicted proteins | sample MedBloCAOM1_O3_FD_15887 | JGI IMG/M metagenome (IMG submission 15887)
TCGCGTCAGGCTGTGCAAGCAGCAGCGCAGGTAAGGTAGACAATAGACGAGACACTATCTGAGGCAATTCCCCATAAAGATCGACCTTACGAATTGGAAGTACCCATTCGGGATTGCCCTGATATTGCTCTGATGCTCTGACCGCAACTCGGTATGGCCTTTGGGCGGTCTTGGCGGCAACGCCGGCCAGGTTGCCTGCGGCATGCGCCTCTTGTCCTCAGGAAAATTCGTAGTCTTAGCAGCGCCAAATGGAGCACATAAACCGCGAAAAAGCCTTTAGCGGGTTCTGCGCCTTATTATGGATGTGAGGAGCTATTCGTCCAGAGGTAACGCGTTCGGAGTTCTGGCCAAGACAGATTGGGTCGCATCAGCGCTTTGCCGTGAGCAGGCAACGCTCTGTGGCGATTAGTTTCAAACATAGTCCAGCGTTTATGTCTGCTGTTGGCTGAAGAGCGGAAAACATCTGCTCATGCTGAGGTTTTCTCAGTTTGGCACGAAGCTGACGTGCCATCCCGCTCGATGCAGACGAAATCTTGAGTGGCGATCCCAGCAGGATTCGAACCTGCAACCCACGGAGTAGAAATCCGTTACTCTATCCAGTTGAGCTATGGGACCGTCGGGGCCTTCATAGCATTGCCAATATGAAAAATCCGCTTTCCCGCCAAGCCTGTTCCGAACCGTTTCTTGCGATNAGGCGACAAACCTGAGAGTGGGCCGTCCGCCTGCGGTCCGCCCTCAACGCAATGCTGCGCCGCAGTCCGCTGCCGGGGTGGCAAGGGCTCTTCTCGGCCATGTTGCATGCTTTTCGCACCCTTGTTCCATCGCCATGAGTCCGTCACCTTTTCCGCACTTCTGTACGTCACGCGGCGTTCGTCCGCGGAAGGAGCTCCATCATGATTGGTTTGGTTCGCGCCGCAATACTTTGCGCAACGCTGGCGCTTGGCCTCGTCACGGCGCAGGCGGCGGATAAGGCCTTCAAACGCGACGATCTGGCCGATTTGGCAGTCAAGCTGGAAGCCCAGATCAAGAGCGAAGCCGGACCGGTCGCCAAAACCAACGCGACACTGAAAACCGACGCCGACGCCGCCTTCAAACGCAGCGATTTCCGGACCGGCCTGCAAGTCCTCGGGCAAATCGCCGCTGTCACGCCTGACGATAGCGGCAATTGGCTACGGTTGGCCCGCTCTATTTTCCAGATTTGGCCGAAGAACAGCAGCGAGCAGACCTTCCTGCTGGAACGCGCCTCGACCGCGGCCTACATCGCCTACCACCGCGCCGGTAACGCCGGGGAGGAGGCTGACGCGCTTGCCGTGCTCGGCCGTGCGATGTCCGAACGCAAACTGTGGCGTCCGGCACTGGATGCGCTCCGGCTCTCGCTCGATTTGCGCGAAGTCGCCGACGTACGCGGCCAATATGAAAAAATGCGCGACGAGCACGGCTTCCGGCTGCTGGACTACACCGTCGACTCCGACTCCGTGTCGCCACGTGCCTGTTTCCAGTTCTCCGACGACCTCGCCAAGCGCACCGACTTTGCGCCGTTTTTGGCGCTGGCGGGCAGCGACAAGCCGGCATTGTCGTCGGAAGGAAAGCAGCTTTGCGTCGATGGTCTGAAACACGGCGAGCGCTACAACATCAATCTGCGCACCGGACTGCCGTCCACCGTGAAGGAAAGCTTACTAAAATCGGCTGAATTCAATATCTACGTGCGCGACCGCAAGCCGTTCGTGCGCTTTACCGGGCGGGCCTATGTGCTGCCGCGCACTGGCCAGCGCGGTATTCCCCTGGTCAGCGTCAATACCCCGGCCGTGTCGGTAAATGTGTTCAGGATCGGCGACCGCAACCTCATCAATACGGTAATCGGCAGCGATTTTCAGCGCAGCTTGAGCAAATACGAACTTTCCGATCTCGGCGACGAGCGGGGTGTGAAGGTCTGGTCGGGCGAACTCGCAACTGCGACTACGCTTAATCAAGACGTCACGACGGCGTTTCCGGTCGATCAGGCGCTGGGCGATCTCCAGCCGGGCGTTTACGTCATGACCGCGGCAGCCAAAGGCCCGGGCAGCGACGACGCCTCATCGCTGGCGACACAGTGGTTCATCGTTTCCGATCTCGGCCTCACCGCATTCTCCGGCAATGACGGCATCCACGTTTTCGTCAATTCGCTGGCGTCGACCGACGCAGTGACAAAGGCCGAGGTGCGGCTGGTCGCGCGCAACAACGAGATTTTGGCTACCCGCAAAACCGACGATTCCGGTCACGTGCTGTTCGAGGCTGGGCTGACGCGCGGCGAGGGCGGTCTGTCGCCGGCGATGTTGACNGTTGTCGGGGATAAAGCCGACTACGCTTTCCTTAGCCTGAAATCCAATGCGTTCGATTTGTCGGATCGCGGCGTTTCCGGCCGGGCCGTGCCCGCAGGCGCCGATGCGTTCGTCTATGCAGAACGCGGCGTCTATCGCTCCAACGAGACAGTGTACCTCACCGCGCTGCTGCGCGATGGCCAGGGCAATGCCGTGACCGGCGGGCCGCTGACGCTGGTGATCGAGCGCCCCGACGGCGTCGAATTCCGCCGCGCCGTNCTNGCNGANCAAGGCGCCGGCGGCCGGAGCATGACNTTGCCGCTCAATTCCGCCGTCCCGACCGGGACCTGGCGGGTACGGGCGTTCACTGATCCCAAGGGCTCNTCCGTGGGGGAAACCACCTTCATGGTCGAGGATTACGTCCCCGAACGCATCGAATTCGACTTATCCAGCAAGGAAAAGCAGATCAAAGCTGAAGTTCCGGTAGAACTTAAGGTCGATGGCCATTTCCTCTATGGCGCGCCCGCCTCGGGCCTGCAGCTGGAGGGCGACATGCTGGTGGCCCCGGCTTCGGCTCGGCCGGGCTTTGCCGGCTACCAGTTCGGCGTGGCCGACGAGGAGACGACCAGCAACGAACGCACGCCGATCGAAAATCTGCCCGAGGCGGATGCCAAGGGCGTCGCGACTTTCCCCGTCAGGCTTGCGAAACCGCCGTCATCAACGCGTCCGCAGGAAGCCCGGATATTCATCCGAATGGCGGAAGCCGGCGGCCGCGCGGTCGAGCGCAAACTGGTGCTGCCGGTCGCGCCGGCGGCTGCCATGATCGGCGTGAAGCCGCTGTTCGGCGACAGAAGCGTCGCGGAAGGCGACAAGGCCGGTTTCGACGTCGTGTTCGTCGCCCCCGACGGCAAGCAGCTGGCGCGCGATGGCTTGCGCTACGAACTGCTGAAAATCGAATCCCGCTATCAATGGTATCGCCAGAGTTCGTCCTGGGAATACGAGCCGGTCAAATCGACCACGCGCATCGCGGATGGCGATCTGGCCATCGCCGCCGACAAGCCATCACGGATAACACTGTCGCCGCAGCCGGGCCGCTATCGGCTTGACGTCAAGTCGACCGAGGCCGACGGGCCTTTGACGTCGGTGCAGTTCGATGTTGGCTGGTATTCCGATGGCAGTGCCGATACGCCCGACCTCCTGGAAACATCGATCGACAAGCCGGAATATCAATCCGGCGACACCATGGTGGTGGCGATCAATGCACGCTCGGCCGGCAAGCTGACCATCAATGTGCTGGGCGACCGGCTGCTGACCACCCAGACCACCGAGGTCAAGGAAGGCACCGCGCAGGTCAAGATTCCCGTCGGCAAGGATTGGGGTACCGGCGCCTATGTGGTGGCGACGCTCCGCCGCCCGCTCGATGCCGACGCGCTGCGGATGCCGGGACGGGCCATTGGGCTGAAATGGTTCGGCATCGACAAGAAGACCCGCACGCTCCAGGTCAATCTTTCGCCGCCGGCCTTGGTGCGCCCTGGCACCACGCTGAAGCTGCCGGTTAAGCTGGGCGGCCTCAATCCGGGCGAGGATGCCAAGATCGTCGTTGCCGCCGTCGATGTCGGTATTCTCAACCTGACCAACTACAAGCCGCCGGCGCCGGACGATTACTATCTCGGCCAGCGCCGTATGACGTCGGAAATCCGCGATCTTTATGGGCAACTGATCGACGGCATGCAGGGCAGCCGCGGCCAGATCAGGACCGGGGGCGATTCCGCGGGCGCGGAACTGCACGGCAGTCCGCCGACGCAGAAGCCGCTGGCGCTATATTCCGGGATTGTTGCGGTCGCAGCAGACGGCTCGGCCGAAATCAGTTTCGAAATTCCGGAGTTCGCTGGCACCGCGCGGGTGATGGCGGTGGCCTGGACTGCGACCAAGCTTGGCCGCGCCACGACCGATGTCACGGTGCGCGATCCCGTCGTCCTGACGGCGACGCTGCCGCGCTTTCTCCTCAATGGCGATCACGGCACCATGAGCTTCGACCTCGACAATGTCGAGGGCAAGCCGGGCGACTACACCATCAATGTCAAGACGTCGGGACCGGTGAAGGTCACCGGCAATCCCGCCACCACGGTAAAGCTCGCCGCCAAGCAGCGAACCTCGATGTCGCTGGCACTCGATGCCGGTGGTGCCGGAACCGCACAGCTCGATGTCGATATCAAGGGACCGAACGGGCTGACATTGGCGCGGCATTATGCGCTGGACGTCAAGGCGGCGACGCAAATCCTGGCACGCCGCTCGATCCGAACCTTGGCCAAGGGCGAAAGCCTGACCCTGACCTCCGATATGTTCTCGGATCTGGTGCAGGGCACCGGCGGCGTCTCGCTGTCGGTCAGTCTGTCCACGGCACTGGATGCCGCGACCATCCTGAAAGCGCTGGACCGCTATCCCCATGGATGTTCAGAACAGATCACCAGCCGCGCCATGCCGCTGCTTTACGTCAACGATTTGGCGGCGGGCGCCCATCTCGCCATGGACACGGAGGTGGATCAGCGCATCAAGGATGCCATCGATCGGCTGCTGGCCCGGCAAGGCTCGAACGGATCGTTCGGACTGTGGTCGGCCGGCGGCGACGACGCCTGGCTCGACGCCTACGTCACGGACTTCCTGACCCGCGCCCGCGAAAAGGGGTTCGCGGTCCCGGATATATCATTCAAAAGCGCGCTCGATCGCATCCGCAACTCGGTCGTGAATGCAAACGAGCCCGAAAAGGACGGCGGGCGCGACCTCGCTTACGGCCTCTACGTGCTGGCCCGCAATGGCACGGCGCCGATCGGCGATCTGCGCTACCTTGCCGACACCAAGCTGAACAATCTGGCGACCCCGATCGCAAAGTCGCAACTGGCGGCGGCGCTGGCGCTGGTCGGCGACAAGGGCAGGGCAGAGCGGGTCTATGCCGCCGCGCTCGAAAGCCTTGCGCCAAAACCCGTGCTCGAGTTTGGCCGGGTCGACTACGGCAGCGCTTTACGCGATGCCGCGGCGCTGGTTTCGCTTGCCAGCGAAGGCAATGCACCACGGGCGACGCTAACCCAGGCCGTGGCGCGCGTCGAAACGGCGCGCGGGCTGACGCCTTACACCTCGACCCAGGAAAATGCCTGGCTGGTGCTGGCGTCGCGCGCGCTGTCGAAGGAAACAATGACCCTCGATCTCGACGGCGCGCCGGTCAAGACCGCGCTTTATCGCAGCTACAAGGCAGCCGAGATGGCGGGCAAGCCGATCAAGGTCACCAACACCGGCGATACGCCGGTGCAGGCGGTGGTCTCGGTGAGCGGCGCGCCGATCACGCCGGAGCCGGCGGCATCGAACGGCTTCCAGATCGAGCGCAGTTATTTCACGCTCGATGGCAAGCCGGCCGATGTGTCGAAGGCCAAGCAGAACGATCGCTTCGCCGTCGTGCTGAAGATCACGGAAGCCAAGCCGGAATACGGTCACATCATGGTGTCGGATTATCTCCCGGCCGGCCTCGAGATCGATAATCCGCATCTGGTCTCGTCCGGTGACACCGGCACGCTGGACTGGATCGAGGATGGCGAAGAGCCCGAAAATACCGAATTCCGCGATGACCGCTTCACGGCCGCCATCGATCGCGCCAGCGACGACAAGGCGGTGTTTACGGTGGCTTACGTGGTGCGTGCGGTGTCGCCCGGCAAATACGTGCTGCCGCAGGCCTATGTCGAGGATATGTACAACCCCTCGCGCTACGGCCGCACTGGCACCGGCGCGGTCGAGGTGCGTCCGGCGAAATGAGCGCAGCGATAGCCATAGCGTCGGCAGTACGCAGCGAGCGCCGCTGGCGACGTATCAAGCTGGCAGGGTCGGTGTCGGCCGCTGCGGGCTTGATCCTGATGGGGGCTTTCGCGGCGTGGGTCATCTCGCTGGGGCCATTGCCGTTGGCGCAGGCCCGGCAAATCTCAATGACGATCGTCGACCGCAACGGCAAGCTCTTGCGCGCGTACGCGATGGCCGACGGCCGCTGGCGGCTGCCGGTCGATGCCAAAACCGGCGTCGATCCCGGCTACCTCAAACTGCTGCTGGCCTATGAGGACCGGCGCTTTCGCTCTCATGCCGGCGTCGATCCGCTGGCGTTGGGCCGCGCCGCGTTTCAACTCGTCACCCGCGGTCATATCGTCTCCGGCGGCTCGACGATCACGATGCAACTGGCCCGGCTGATGGAGCCGCGGCGGGAGCGTTCAGTTTATGCCAAGTTGCGGCAGATGGTTCGCGCGCTCGAAATCGAGCGGCAGCTGAACAAGGACCAGATTCTCGATTTGTATCTGGCGCTGGCGCCGTTCGGCGGCAATCTCGAGGGGGTTCGTGCGGCCTCGATCGCCTATTTCGGCAAGGAGCCCAAGCGATTGTCATCGGCGGAATCCGCGCTGCTGGTGGCACTGCCGCAGTCTCCTGAAACCCGCCGGCTTGATCGCTACCCTGATGCCGCGCGCGCCGCGCGTGACCGCGTTCTCGATCGCATGGTCGAAGATGGTCGCGTGCCGGAAGAAGACGCTGTTCAGGCGAAAGCTACGCCGGTGCCGCGGCTGCGCAAGCCGATGCCCATTCTCGCGCCGCATTCCGCAGATCAAGCCATCGCCACCGTGAAAGATGCGCCAGTGATCGCGCTGACGCTGGATTCCAGCCTGCAGAAGGTCCTCGAAGCCTTGGCGCGCGACCGCGCGGTCGCATTGGGTCCGAATATTTCCGTCGCGATGATCGCGGTCGACAATGAGAGCGGCGACGTGCTGGCGCGGATAGGTTCGCCTGATTATTTCGACGATCGCCGCGCCGGGCAGGTGGATATGACCCGCGCGGTGCGCTCGCCGGGATCGACGCTGAAGCCCTTCATCTACGGTCTCGCCTTCGAAGATGGCTTCGTTCACCCGGAAAGCCTGATCGACGATCGGCCGATCCGCTTTGGCAGCTACGCGCCGGAAAATTTCGACATGACCTTTCAGGGAACGGTGTCGGTGCGCAAGGCACTGCAACTATCCCTGAACGTGCCGGCCATCGCGCTGCTCGATCGCGTCGGCGCCAGCCGCCTGTCGTCCCGATTGAAGCAGGCAGGGGCCAATCTGGTGCTGCCGAAGGATGAAGCGCCGGGTCTGGCGATGGGTCTCGGCGGCGTCGGCGTCACGCTCCAGGACCTGGTGCAGCTCTATTCCGGGCTGGCGCGGCTTGGCACCACGCGGCCGTTGCGCGAGATCGTGAGCGCCAAAGACGACCAGCGCGATCCATTGCGGCTGATGGACCAGGTCGCGGCCTGGCAGGTCGGCAACGTGCTGATCGGTACGCCGCCGCCGGAAAATGCCGCGCACAACCGGATCGCGTTCAAGACCGGCACCAGCTACGGCTATCGGGATGCCTGGTCGGTCGGATTTGACGGCCGCATCACGATCGGGGTCTGGGTCGGACGTCCCGACGGTGCCCCGGTGCCGGGTCTTGTCGGCCGCACCGCCGCGGCGCCAATCCTGTTTGATGCCTTCGCCCGCACCGGAAAACTCCCCGCGGCCCTCCCCAAGCCGCCAAAAGGCACGCTCTTGGCGAGCAATGCCAAACTTCCGCTGCCGCTGCGGCGATTTCGCCCTGTGGGAGAACTGGTCCGGGCTGGTGGCGAGCAGGCGCCGCACATCCAGTTTCCATTGAATGGCTCGCGGATCGACGTGGCAGGCTCGGGCGGCGCGCAATTTTCCGCGATGCCGGTCAAGGTCGCCGGCGGCGTGCTTCCCATGACGATGCTGGTGAACGGGGTGTCGGTGGGTGAAATTGACGGCCGGCGCCAGCGTCTAATCGATCCGCCCGGTCCGGGCTTTGCCAGATTGACCGTGATCGACGCCACGGGCGCCGCGGACACAATTGTCATCAGAATTCAATAGAAAGTTCGCTAACCGGTTGTCGGCATAGCGGTTTCGGCGTAATCGGAGCCGATGGTCGAGACCTATGCCCGCCCCCGATTTGGAGAGCCGCGCGAGCCGAAGAACCGGGTAAATCCGGGTAGCAGGCTTGTCGGCGTGCTTGATTTTGTCACGGGCAGCCATGTCCGGGCGATCGCGTTCCTGACGCTCTGTGCGCTGCTGGTGTTCCTGCCGGGATTTTTCAACATCCCGCCGATCGATCGCGACGAGGCGCGGTTCGCGCAGGCCACCAAGCAAATGGTCGAGACCGGCGATTTCGTCGACATCCGGTTCCAGGACGAGGTGCGCTACAAGAAACCGGTCGGCGTATACTGGCTGCAGGCGGCCGCGGTCGAAACCGCCTCGGCGCTTGGTTTGCAGCGGGCGCAGGTTCGCGTTTGGCTCTACCGCGTTCCGTCCCTGATCGGCGCCATCGGCGCTGTGCTGCTGACCTACTGGACGGCGCTGGCGTTCGTCACGCGGCGCGGCGCCATACTCGCCGGGCTCATCCTGTGCAGTTCGGTGTTGCTCGGCGCCGAAGCGCGGCTCGCGAAAACCGATGCGATGNTGCTGCTCACTGTCGTCGCGGCGATGGGNGCGCTGGCGCGGGTGTATTTGTCGTGGCAGCGGGGCGAGGATCCCGTGCATCCGCCNTGGTCATNGCCGGCGATCTTCTGGACGGCGCTGGCCGGCGGCATCCTGCTCAAGGGACCGTTGATCCTGATGTTCGTGGTGCTGACGATCGGNACGCTGGCGATCCTCGATCGCTCGGCAACATGGCTGTGGCGTCTGCGTCCGGTATGGGGCCTGATGTGGCTATTGGTTCTGGTGCTGCCGTGGTTCGTCGCGATCTTCTGGCGCGCCGGCGATGCGTTTTTCTCGGATTCGATCGGCGGCGACATGTTGAGCAAGCTAGCCGCGCAGGAATCCCACGGCGCACCGCCGGGACTCTACCTGCTCCTGTTCTGGGTGACGTTCTGGCCGGGAGCGCCGCTGGCGGCGATGGCGGCGCCGGCGGTCTGGCGGGCGAGGCGGGAGCCCGGCGCGCAGTACCTGCTGGCGTGGCTGATTCCTTCCTGGATCGTGTTTGAGCTGGTGCTGACCAAACTGCCGCATTATGTGCTGCCGCTCTATCCGGCGATCGCAATTCTGACGGTCGGGGCGCTGGAGCGCCGCGTGCTGTCGCGATCATGGCTGATGCGCGGCGCAGCCTGGTGGTTTTTCATCCCGGCTTTAGCTTCGATCATTGCCGTTATCGGTGCGATCACGCTGACGCGCCAACCGGTATTTCTGGCGTGGCCGTTCGTGGCGGCGGCTCTCATCTTCGGACTGTTCGCGTGGTGGCTTTACGACGACAATCGCGCCGAACGCTCGCTGCTGAACGCCGTGGTCGCGGCGATGTTTTTGGCGGTAGCCATTTATGGCGTGGTGGTGCCGGCGCTGACGCCGCTATTCCCGAGCGCCGAGATCGCCCGCGCGCTCCGCAACGTCGTCTGCGTCGGACCGAAAGCGGCCGCCGCAGGTTTCCACGAGCCGAGTCTGGTCTTCATGACCGGCACCTCGACGCTGCTGACCGACGGATCGGGTGCTGCGGATTTTCTGGGGCAGGGCAGTTGCAGGTTCGCGCTGGTGGAATCTCGCTCGGAACGCGGTTTTGTGCAGCGCGCCGAAGCCATCGGGCTGCGCTATAACGTTGCCACCCGCATCGACGGCTATAATATTTCGCAAGGGAAAGCGATTTCTATCGCGATCTTCCGCTCCGACGGCACGGAGTAAAATGTCCACTCAGGCCGGCCCCGTCGAATCNTCGANCTATTTTTCTCGGTTCATCGCCGTAGTGCTGATGTCGCTGACGCAACTGGTGCGCCCGCCATCGCATTCGCGCCGTGCCGTGGCGGCGCGGAGATCGGCACGCCATGTGTTGCTGCTCACCGCAAGCGCCGGGGCTGTGATCATCGCGCTGATGTACGTGCTGGATGCGAGAGAGATCGGCCTGATGCCGCCGCGCGGCACCGCCAGTCTCTGGCCCGTTCGCATCCTGACCGATTTCGGGAAATCGCAGTATTTGCTGTGGTCGCTGGCAACGACGTTGTTCGCCGTTGCAATTATTTCTCCGCGATTGCGGGGAGCCTCGCGATCCCTGCTGCTCGGTTTTGGCACGCGCCTGCAGTTTTTGTTTTTCGCCGTACTGGTGCCGGTGCTCGCCGGCGAGGTCATCAAATGGATCGTCGGACGCGGCCGGCCTTTTGTCGGTGGTGAGGCCAACGCTTTCAACTTCGCGCACTTCGCCGGAACCGAAGCCTATGCCAGCTTTCCGTCGGGGCATGCCATCGCGAGCTTCGCGCTGGCTTTCGCGGTTACCTCGATTTGGCCGCAGGCGCGGGTTGCGATGGTTGTGTATGCGGTTCTGATTGCGGTCAGCCGCTTGGTGCTCCTGGCGCATCATCCCAGCGACGTGGTTGCGGGGGCGTTGATCGGTGTGGTCGGCGCGATGTTCGTGCGATACTGGTTTGCTGCACGCCGTCTGGGGTTCGCCATTCGTGGCGATGGCGCAATTATGCCGCTCGCCGGACCCTCGCCGGGGCATCTCAAAAGGGTTGCCCGCGAGGCGTCAGCCCCATAAGAAGCGGACGCCGCAAGCGCTGGACGCACGTGTCACCGGCTGCAGCCAACTCAAACGATGAGTGTTGATTTGTCTTCTTCCGACGCAGCCGCAGTGGCCGTTTCCATCGTTGTCCCCGTGCGCAACGAGGCCGAGAACGTAGCGCCGCTGATCGCCGAGATCGTCTCTGCCCTCGGCGGTCGATGGAGTTACGAAATCATCTACGTCAATGATGGCTCAACCGATGCGACAGCCGAGCGGCTTGCGGCGATCATGAAGCAGCGCGGAAATCTGCGCCAGATCCGTCACGCGACATCTTCGGGTCAGTCGGCGGCGGTGCGCAGCGGGGTCCGCGCCGCGCGTGGCGCAATCGTGGCGACGCTCGACGGCGACGGGCAAAACAATCCGATATTCTTGCCGGATTTGATCTCGGCGATCGAGAATGGCGGCGACCGCGTAGGTCTTGCCGCCGGCCAAAGGATCGGGCGCAAGGACACCGGCTTCAAGAAAATCCAGTCGCGCATTGCCAATGGCGTGCGTAACGCAATCTTACGCGATGGCACCCGCGACACCGGCTGCGGCCTGAAAGCGTTCCGGCGCGAAGTGTTCCTGGCCATGCCTTATTTCGACGGGCTTCATCGCTTTCTGCCGGCGCTGGTACGCCGCGAAGGGTACGAGATCGCCTATGTCGAGGTAGTCGATCGGCCGCGCCGTTCCGGCGTGTCAAATTACGGTTTTTTCGATCGGCTATGGATCGGGATCATGGATATTGCCGGGGTGTGGTGGCTGATCCGCCGCAAGAAGCCGACGCCTGTTGCGACCGAGGTGATCTGCCATGACTGACCTGTTCAACACACTGGCGAGCTACCTGCACGATGTCTTTGTCATCAAATTCGATGGCTGGGTCGTTCTGGGATTCGTGGCGCAGGGATTTTTCACCATGCGTTTCGTGGTGCAATGGATCGCATCGGAACGCGCGCGCAAGAGCGTAATTCCGGTGGCGTTCTGGTTCTTCTCGATTGGCGGCGGCGTGTTGCTGTTGGTCTATGCGCTGTATCGCCGGGACCCGGTATTCATCGCGGGCCAGGCGCTCGGGCTCGTGGTTTACGTTCGCAATCTGTATTTCATTATCGTGAACAAACGGCAGGCATCGGCGGAGGGCTGAGGGCTGCGCGCCCGTGAGCTAGGGCTCGGCCTCATAAACGCCCAGTCGAGGCTAAATACCTTGAGACAGTTGTTCGGAATCTGACGTTTTGTGACGCGGAAGGATGGTTGCGGCGGAGTCCGGCCGATCTTGCACGAAACCGCCAGCAATGAATGGCGCTTTGGCAACGAATGGCCTAAAGCATACCCGCTTCGCTCAAATCCGTCGGGCCACGCGGCTGCCCATCTTCCAGGCGGCCGCTTTGACCCGTCCGGTTCGAGGCCCGTTCAATTTTCCGGCGGTAAACGCCAACCAAGGTCTGCCATCTCGTGACATTCTTGCCCACAAGTCCGCCGCTCGCCCGAGCCTTGGCGGGGCGCAACTACGATCAGCCGACTCCCGTCCAGACAGCAGTGCTTGCGGACGCAGCTGCCGACCGCGACCTTCTTGTTTCGGCGCAAACCGGCTCGGGCAAAACTGTCGCGTATGGCCTGGCAATCGCAAAGAAACTTCTGGGTGGTGCCGAGCGATTCGAGCGGGCTGCCGCACCCCTTGCATTGATCGTCGCGCCGACGCGGGAACTCGCCTTGCAGGTGCATCGCGAACTCGCATGGCTCTATCAATATGCGGATGCGCGCGTCGTTTCCTGCGTCGGTGGCATGGATCCGCGCCGCGAACAGCGCGAGCTTGCCGAGGGCGCGCACATCGTGGTCGGCACGCCGGGGCGGCTGTGCGATCACTTGCGGCGCGGCCGGCTCGACGTCTCGGAATTGAAGGCCGTCGTGCTCGACGAGGCCGACGAAATGCTCGATCTGGGTTTTCGCGAGGATATGGAATTTATCCTCAAGACCACGCCGGACACCCGCCGCACGTTACTGTTCTCGGCGACTTTGCCGCGCGGCATCGTCGCACTGGCGAAGCAGTATCAACAACAGGCCTTTCGCGTCGAGGTCGCGGGCGACGAAGGCGGCCACGCCGATATCGAGTACCGAGCCGTCAGAATCGCCGCGAGCGATGTCGAGCACGCGGTCGTCAACGTCCTGCGATTTTTTGAATCACCGAGCACGATTGTCTTTTGCAACACGAGACATGCCGTCCGGCATTTGCAGGCGACGCTTTTGGAGCGCGGCTTCTCCGTGGTCGCCCTCTCGGGAGAATTGACGCAGAACGAGCGAACCCAGGCGCTGCAGGCTTTGCGGGATGGACGTGCTCGCGTTTGCGTGGCCACCGACGTGGCGGCGCGCGGCATCGATCTGCCGAACCTTGANCTCGTCATTCACGCNGATCTGCCGAATGACGCGGAGGTCATGCAACATCGNTCCGGCCGCACCGGCCGTGCGGGCCGAAAGGGTGTGAGCGTCCTGCTGGTGCCTCCNGCGCGAAGGCGGCGCGCGGAATTGNTGCTGAATCTGGCAGGCATCGATGCCATCTGGGGCACAGCTCCCACAGCCGATGAAATTCGCAAGCTCGATCAGGAGCGCATGCTGCGGGATGCTCTCTTCGCGGAGGAGACGACCAGCGACGACCTGATCCTGGCGCGGGCATTGCTCGCCGAGCGGTCGCCCGAGGATATTGCAGCGGCGCTGGCGCGGCTTTATCGGGCGCGGCTCCCTTCGCCGGAGGATATTCTCGATCCCGGCCAGGGCGCTGGCCGATCTCGTGACGATCGCGGTCGGGAAGGAGACGGCCGAACGTCGCGCGGCGACGATCGCGCTACTGGACCGCGATCGAAGACCAGAAAATCATCGCCGCGTCACGGCATGGCGGAGGGCAGCGTGTGGTTTCGCGTCGCCATCGGACGGCAGAAGAAGGCGGAAGCGCGCTGGCTCTTGCCGATGATTTGCCGTCGTGGCGGCATCGACAAGCATGACATCGGCGTCATCCGCATTCTGGAAACGACCACCGAGTTCGAAATTTCCGAACGGGCCGCAGAGTTGTTCGCCGTCAAAATCCGGCGTCCCGACAAGGAAGACAACATCCGTATCGAGCGGCTGGCAGATGCTCCACAGGGTCAGCCGGCTTCAGAAAAGCGGTTGCACACGCCTCGGCGTGAGGCCAAAGAGACCGACGGCAGCGCCCATCAGAACGATAAATCTCGTGATGAAAGAGGGCTGAAGCAACACCGCAAGTCTCACCGCGAAGGCGGTTCGAGATTTGACACGCAAGCGAGTTCCAAGAAGAAAAGTTCCAAAAAGAAAAAGCGATCCTAGGACAAGCCTGCCTACGCCGGAACCCCCAGCTTGCCGGCCTCGTCAGCCTTGGTCGAACGGGCCACCGGTCTCGCGTGCGCGAAGACCTGTGCCGCTCCGTGGGAGGGTAGGCAATTGCAGCGGGATGTTGTAGGCGGTCAGGATACGCTTCGAAGGACATCGTTGCTGAATCCGTGCACGTCAGACGTCAGCCAGCGGCCGGGCATCTGAAGAATCTTTATTGAAGGGAAAGTCATGCCTTCTCGTTCCAGCCTGCGTGGGCCAGCCGATCAACCTGACAGAGATGCAAATCCAGCTACGACCTATTACCCTGATGCAGAGTGGCAACACAGGACGCCTTCAGAATCGGGCGTCAGTCCCGACCTCCTGAAGGAGGCGATCGATTTTGCAATCGGCGGTGAGACCAAGGCGCCGCGCGATCTGGTGATGAATCACTATCAAAACTTCGGCCGCGAGCCGTTCGGCTACGCGATCGGGCCTATCAGGGAACGCGGGGATCCGACTGGAATCGTAATTCACAAGGGCCACATCGTCGCCGAATGGGGAGATCCGCTCAGGGTAGATATGACTCACAGCGTGACCAAGAGCTTCCTTTCCAGCGTCGTCGGAATTGCCGTCGAGCGGGGCATGATCAGGAGCGTCGATGACGCCGTAAGGGATTATGTCGCGCCAATACAGCTCTACGCCCCGCCCTCGACCACCAACAAATCGGATCGGCTCAACACGCCCGATCTGCTGTTCCCGTTTGAATCGCCGCACAACCGCACGATCACCTGGGACAATCTGTTGCGGCAGACCAGCGACTGGGAAGGCACGCTGTGGGGCAAGCCGGACTGGGCGGACCGGCCTAGCGACAATCCGGCGGAATGGGGGATGTCGCCGCGCAACAAGCCGGGCACCGTTTATAAATATAACGATGTCCGCACCAATGTTCTGGCGCTCGCAGCCCTCAATNTCTGGCGACGCCCGCTGCCGCAGGTCCTGAAGGAAAACATCATGGACCCGATCGGCGCCTCCAACACCTGGCGCTGGTTNGGCTACGAGAATTCCTGGGTGGTGCTGGATGGCAGNCCGATGCAGTCGGTGACCGGCGGTGGGCACTGGGGCGGCGGCATGTATATCAATGCCTACGACATGGCCCGTTTCGGTTACCTCACACTGCGTCGCGGCAAGTGGAAAGATCGTCAACTGCTCTCGGATCAATGGATCGATCAGGCACGCACGCCCACCGAGCCCGAGCCGATCTACGGGTACATGAACTGGTTTCTCAACACCGACCGGAAGCGCTGGCCGAGTGCTCCGGCCACCGCA
>JGI12053J15887_10000546_pt1 | contig 15498 bp, 14 predicted proteins | sample MedBloCAOM1_O3_FD_15887 | JGI IMG/M metagenome (IMG submission 15887)
TCGTCGTTCCTGCTCGGCGGTCATGACACCGTCACCGGCGTCAACAACATCCAGTACACCGCTCAGTTCGGCAACGGCGTGTCCGGCACCATCGGTCTCGACGATCCGACCGTATTCTGGCGCACTTCGGTCTACAATCTGACGACTGGCCTGAACGCGGTCGGTGTCACCAGCAACGCTTACGCCGGCGTTCATGCTCCTGAAATCGTCGGCAATATCCGCGTCGATCAGGCTTGGGGTCTGTTCCAGATCTCGGCTGCGGCGCATGAAGTCAGCGGTTCTTACAACGTCTTGAACCCCGGCACCGCGCAACCAACCGTTTTGTCGGAAATCAGCGGCCACCCCGAGACCAAGTGGGGCGGTTCGGTGATGGCTGCCTTGAACATCAAGAACATCCCGACCGGTCCGGGTGACGACATCAAGATCGACGCATCATTCGCAAAAGGCAACACGAAGAACGTGATCTCCACCAGTGGCCCCTCACCGAACTTCGCGATGTTCGGCGGCAGCGGCCGTGCGTATCAGAGCGTTGGCTTCGGTGCGACCACGGACGCTGTCTGGGTTCCGGCGTTTGCGGGCGGCACCGGCGACCTCAAGCTCACCGAAGCTTTCGGTGTCCGCGGTGCGTTCAACCACAACTGGGATCCGTTCTGGTCGACCAGCATCTTCGGCAGCGCGTCTGCCGTGCGGTATAAAGGCAGTGAGTTCGACGTCACCACCGCCAAGGGCCAGTACTGCGCCGCCTATCGAGCGAGCAATGCTGGAGCGAAGTCCGCGGATTACAGCTGCAACCCGGATTACAACGTGTTTATGCTCGGTGCGATTACCCGCTGGACTCCCGTCAAGAACCTGACGTTCTCGGCCGAAGTGTTGTACATGCGCCTTGACCAGAACTTCACTGGCACCTCGGTGCTGGCCGTTGCGGCTCCCAAGCCGACGACCGTCTACGAATATAAGGACCAGGACACCGTGTCCCTCAATGTTCGTGTTCAGCGTAACTTCTAACACCAGTAGAAGGAGACAGCTCGAGACTATCGTAAACCTCCATGGAAGCCTCCGGCATGCCCNCCGGAGGCTTTTCTGTCAGGATAACGCTTGCNGATTGATGCGTGCCTTCGGCGTATGTACGTCTGCCCAGATGAACAGAGAGGCGTTAAATCGGTCGATGCACATATCAGAGCTGTTGCCCCGTGGATAACTCCTAGGATTGGCCCGGCGCTTCACGCAGACGAAGCTCCGCCAATAAGCGGGTTCTCGAGGCGGTAAGATGCTTGCGCATCACGCGTTCCGCGGCGTCAGGATCGCGCTGTTCGATTGCCGAGATGATCGCCTCATGCTCGCGGTGAACCGCTTTTGCCCGCTCCATGACCTTCGTGGTCGCGGCGGCGGATTGGAACCGGCAAATCTGTAGTAGCGGATACAGCTCGTGGCAGATGATATTCGAAAGCCAGCGATTTCGGCTGCCTTTCACAATCTGGATGTGCAGGTCATTGTCAGCAGTCCCATTCCGAAAGACGCCGTTCAAGCCGTCTTTCCGAAATCTCTTCTCCAGGTCTGCAAGACAATCCCGAAGCCGTCGAGTTTCGTGCAGGGTCATATTCTCGGCTGCCTGCCGAGCCGCCAATCCCTCAAGCGCTTCGCGCATAGACAACAACTGCTCGATATCGTCGATCGTGAGCTGAACCACACGAACCCCTGAGAACGGTGTGCGCTCGAGAAGATGGCGCCCCTCAAGTGTCCGGATCGCCTCGCGCAAAGGGCCGCGACTGACGCCAAATTGCAACGAAAGCATCTGCTCGGACAGCTTTTGCCCAGGGCTAAGCTCGCCGGCGAGAATTGATTGTTGGAGCCGTAGCGCCGTTTCGTCGGCCAGTGCGCGGGCCGGTTCCTGCAAAGTCATGATTCGCATCCGAATAGGTCGAAAACCTTATATCCGAATAGCTGATTGGCACGCAATTTCAATGAACTGTCAATGATTTAGTGGATTGTTGACAATAAGTGAGATTGTCGTCATAAGGCAATTACGTCTTGTGACGGTGTTGCGGTGGAGAGCACGCGCGTGTCAGTGCAAGCTGAATCCAGAGAGGCCGCAAAACAAAATGGCTCGATAGCACCCCGCTCGGCGCAGGATTTGGCCGCGGCTATAACCGCTCGTATCGATCGTCTGCCGGAGAATCGGCGTGTTTGGTGGCTGGTCATAGTGGTTGCACTAGCTGGATTGTTTGAGGTCTATGACCTCTACCAAACGGCCTATGTCCCAGCAGGACTGGTCCGTGCCGGCATTTTCAGCAGCGGTGCCACAGGCCTGTTCGGTGTTGCGGATCAGGCGGCATTCGCGGGCTCGACTTTCTTGGGGCTTTTCGTCGGCGCGATTGCATTTGGGTCAGTCGCCGATCGCTTCGGGCGGCGCCCGATCTTTCTGGGGGCTCTTGTCGCTTACAGTCTGGCGACTTTCGCCATGGCCTTGCAATCGACAGCGACGGGAATTTTAGTCTGCCGCCTTCTCGCCGGAATCGGCCTCGGGATCGAACTTGTCACGTTGGACACCTATCTCGTCGAAATCGTGCCCAAGCATATGCGCGGCAAGGCGGCCGCGATCACGCATTCGATTTCGTATCTCGCAATTCCGCTCGTTGCTTTCATCTCATATTTGCTGATTCCGATCGACCCATACGGCGTTGCGGGCTGGCGGTGGGTTGTTCTCATCGGCAGCAGCGGAGCTCTTGCTGTTTGGTGGCTGCGCACACGTCTGCCGGAATCGCCACGCTGGCTCGCAAATCACGGCCAGATCGATGCTGCGGAGCGCATCGTCGCGACCATCGAGGCCAGGATCGAGGCCGATCTTGGCAGCAAGTTGCCACCGCCGTCGCCCTCCGTTCTGGAGAAACCTCTCACTGCTAGCCTTGCCGAGAGTTGGCGACCGCCATACCGGAAGTGGACGATAATGCTGATGGTTTTCAACTTCTTCCAAACCATCGGCTTTTACGGGTTTACCAATTGGTTGCCAGCCCTGCTGGCCTCACAGGGGCATTCGCTGACGAAGAGCCTGCTATATTCAGCGATCATCGCCGGCGTCTATCCGTTTTGGCCCTTGTTGTGGAGTTTCACCGTTGCGGACAGATACGAGCGCAAATGGCAGATCGTCGTCGCCGCGGGCCTCGCGGCCGTTCTCGGACTGATCTTCTCGGTTCTGACGGTCCCGGCACTCTCGATTGCCTTCGGCGTGCTCATCGTCGGAGCAAACACGCTAATGTCGTATGCCTACCATCCCTATCAAGCCGAGCTTTTTCCAACTGCGGTCCGCGCGCGCGCAGTCGGCTTCGTTTATTCCTTCAGCCGCCTCTCGACGGTCTTCACGAGTTTCATGATTGCCTTCTTTCTGAAGGAATTCGGCGCCCCCGGCGTCTTCATCTTCATCTCCGTAAGCATGTTGATCGTGATGGCATCAATCGGCATTTATGGTCCGCGCACACGCGGTCTCGCCTTGGAAGAAATAGCGCGGTAATTGATCGAGACCAACCTCGATCCAGGATCAAAATCTATGGCCAAGGATGAAATAAAAGTGCTGACGCCGATAGGAATGCTTGGCTATGGCATCCCGGAGAATTTCCTGAGGATGGGAGCCGAGATGGCGCCCGACGTGATTGCCCTGGACTCCGGCTCGACGGACAGCGGGCCGCAAAAGCTCGGCCTTGGTCACATGACATGTAGCCGCGAAGCCTACGAGCGCGATCTTGCGATGCTTCTTGCTGTGGGTCACGAAAGAAAAATTCCAGTCTACATTTCTTCGGCGGGCGGCGATGGCACCAATGTCCATGTCGACGTGTTCCTGGATATCATCAAGAAGATTTCGTGCGCAGAGGGGTATCGATTTCGTGCGGCGGCGATCTATTCGGAAGTTCCGAAGCAGCGAGTTGCCGACGAACTGCGTAACGGTCGCGTCACACCTTGCGGCCCAGTCGAGCCGCTCAACGATCAGGAAATCAATGCGTCGACAGCCATCGTCGCCCAGATGGGGGCCGAGCCGTTTCTCGCCGCGCTCGAACGCTACGGCGATCTCGACATCATCATTTCCGGCCGCACCTACGATCCGGCACCGATTGCCGCACTTGGCCTCAAGGAAGGATTCGATCCCGCCCTTTGCTGGCATATGGGCAAGATAATGGAGTGCGGGGCGTTATGCGCAGAGCCCAATGGTCGCGCCATCTTCGGCACGCTGCGGCGTGATCATTTCGAATTGGAGCCAGTGAATCCGGCGGAGCGCTGCACCGAAATGTCAGTCGCGGCGCACACGCTTTACGAAAAATCGCACCCGTTCCTGCTGCCCGGCCCTGGCGGGACGCTTGATCTGTCGCATTGTCACTACCAGCAGATGACCGATCACCGTGTTCGCGTGTCCGGCAGTAAGTTTGTTCCGGCCAATCCCTACACGCTCAAGCTGGAAGGCGCGAAGAGAGTCGGCTATCGCAGCATTTTTATCGGCGGTGTTCGTGATCCGATCTTGATTGAGGCCATCGACGGCGTGCTGGCTACTGTTAGGCATCACCTGCGCGAGTTCTTTGCCAAGGTACCACAGGACAACTACCAGCTTATCTTCCACGTCTACGGCAAGAACGGCGTCATGGGTGAACTGGAGCCGTTGCGCAATCCGACTTCGCATGAGCTCTGTATCATAGGCGAGGTCGCGGCGACCACTCAGGAACTGGCGACAGCGATCTGCGGACGAGCCCGCACTGCGCTGCTGCATGCGCCATATCCGGGCAAGATGGCAACGGCGGGCAATTTGGCGTTGCCTTTTACGCCGCTGGAAATCCCGCTAGGTGAGGTCTGCGCGTTCAACGTCTATCATCTGATGGAAGTGGATAGCCCAACCGAACTTTTTCCCATCAGGCTGATGGAGATCTAACCGATGACCGACTGTGTCTCCTTGGGAAATATCGCGAAGGTGGTTCGCAGCAAGAATGCTGGCCCCTTCGAAATCACCTTCGACATCATCTTCAAGACCAGCGAAGACTACGAACGGGTCAGGGCAAGCGGCGTAATCACGAAGGAGCTGATTTCGCGGCTCTATGACGTGCCGACGCAACGGATCGTCACGTTTCTCTATTTTGATGCCGCTAACGCCATCAAGGCGACGATCCCGCGGCGCCGGTCCCAAGGCAGTACCGGCGAGATCGACATGCATGCCGCCCAACAACATGTGCCGCTGATGAACGTGTTAATTCCCTGGTCGGGCTCGGGCGCATGATCCCCGGCAGAAGGGGTGGCGGTTCCCGGGCCGGTTTAATTCATTTGACAGATGTATTGTTATAGATACAACAATACAACAAAACAACCGGCGCAGATCGGTGGTAGCGAGGGAGATTTCAAATGCCGGCTGCGGCTATTTCACTTTGTGCAGTGCCTACTGCCCGAGACGGCAGCGCCGAACGGATCATCCAGTTCAGTGGCTTCGGCAAGAGCTTTGGATCTGCCGGGCGGATCCTCACCGCGACGCAGGACATCGACCTGGATGTTGCTGCCGGCGAATTCCTGACGATCGTAGGTCCCTCGGGTTGTGGAAAATCGACGCTTCTTAACGCCGCCGCAGGAATTTTTCCGCCGACGCAGGGAGACGTGTTCTACCGCGGAGCGCCGGTTCGGGGATATAACCAGAGCATCGGCTACATGACCCAGAGCGATCACCTTTTGCCGTGGCGCAAGGTGGCCGCCAACATCGCGCTCCCCCTCGAAATCAAGAAGAAGCCAAAATCAGAAATCGATGATCGCGTCCGCAAACTGATCGATCTGGTTGGGCTCACCGGCTTCGCAGAATCTTATCTTCCCCAATTGTCCGGCGGGATGCGCAAGCGCTGCGCGCTCGCACGCGTGCTTGCGTACGACCCGGAAACGCTGCTGATGGACGAGCCATTTGCCGCACTCGATGCTCAACTTCGTTTGAGCATGCAGATCGAGGTGCGCAATCTCTGCATCAAGCTTAACAAGACGGTGCTTTTCGTCACTCACGATCTCGACGAAGCGATCGCGCTCGGTGATCGGTGCGTCGTGCTCACAGGACGCCCCGGTACTGTTCGTGAGATCTTGAAGATTGATCTTCCGCGCGATCGGGACCTAACTCGTCTGAGGTCGAACCGACGCTACGTCGAGTCCACCGAATTGCTTTGGGAACTGCTGGCCCCCTCGACGAGTGGAAAAACGGGAGGCGACGAATGAAACCATGGCAGCTTCGAACTATCATCGTCGCAGGCTTTCTTTCATTTTGGCAATTCGGCGCGGGGATTCTGTTCGATGAATTCTTTATGAGTAAGCCGACCGCTATCATCGGGGAGTTCTGGGACCTGGTTGCTTCAGGCCGGCTATTTTACCATGCCGGCATCACCATTGTTGAAGCGCTCGGCGGCTTTGTCAGCGGCGCTCTTGTGGGAATGGCGGCCGGAGTTCTGCTCGGCCGCAACGAATTACTGGGCAAGGCAATCGATCCCCTCGTTGTCATTTTCTACAGCCTGCCGAAGATTGCGCTTGCGCCGCTCTTTGTCATTTGGTTCGGAATCGGCATCGAGATGAAGGTCATCCTGACAGGGACGATCGTGTTCTTTTTGGTGTTTCTCAACACTTACACCGGCGTTCGCGGCGTGAGCCGCGAACTTGTTGCCATCATGCATCTCATGGGTGCGCGAGAAGGCGACATATTGAAGAAAGTGGTCTTTCCCTCTGCCGTGACGTGGGTATTCGCCGGCCTCAAGCTGTCGGTGCCCTATGCTCTGATTGGCGCCATCGTCGGCGAGTTGGTGGCGGCTAACAAGGGCCTCGGATATCTGCTGTCCAATGCTGCCGGACAATTCAACACAGCGGGCGTGTTCGCCGCGATCGGCGCGGTCGTCATGCTCACCCTGCTGCTCAACCTGGCGGTCAAGCTCTTCGAACGTCACATGATGCCGTGGCAAGAGCATCAGGAAACGCGCGAAGTTTCGATCTGATCCAACAGAGGACACTAGCCGATGTCAATTCGCAACGCGTTGCTTTCGCTCTGCGCCTGCGCGCTGATCGTGGGGTCGAGCCAACATGCGCAGGCCCAGGAAAAAGTAACTTTTGCCTCGTCGTCGACCAGCATGCTCAACTTGCCGGTCTACGTGGCCGATGTCCTGGGCTATTTCGCCGAGCAGAAAATCGAACCGGAAATTGTCGTGTTCAAGAATGGCGGTGCGACCGCGCTTGCGGCGGTGTTGGGGGGCAACGCGGATGTCTATATCGGGGCGCCGTCAAGCGCGCTTGGCGCTGCCAACAAGGGCGCCGATGCCATGATTTTCGGCGCTATCATGACCGAGGTTGCGCTCGACCTAATCGCGCAGAAGGATGTCGCTGCAAAGGCCGGACTGACAGCGCGAAGTTCCGTCGCGGCTCGATTTCGAGCTCTCAAAGGTTTGAAAATCGGAGTGACCGGTGCAGGCAGCGCCACCCATCAAATCGCACAATACGCGCTAAAGATTTCAGGTCTTGATCCAGAGCGAGACGCAACGATCGTGTTTGTTAACAGCAACGAGGACATGCAGGCCGCCTACATGTCCAAACGTGTCGACGCCCTGGTTACGGCGAACCCGACAAGCGTGGCGATGGTTAAGGACGGCTCGTACCTCTTGGCCGACGGCGCGGCAGGCGACTACCCCACGCTGGGAGGGATGGCAAGTCTCGTACTGGTGGGGACTAATAAATGGTTGTCGGCGAGACCCGATCGAGCAACCAGGCTATTGAGCGCGATCAAGAGTGCGGAGGTTGCCATCCACGATCCGGAGGTGAGCAAGAAAGCCCGTGACCTTGTTCAGGCGAAATATTTTGCGCAGCTCGATAAGGAGATTTTCGCCGGCGCCTGGGAGGCCGTCATACCGGCCATTCCCATTGGCCCCCGGCTCCCGGACGACACGATCCAGCGCAATGTCGAGTTTCTGAAGGAGTTCTCAAATCAGAGATATACCATTGCGCCCGAAAAGGTTTTTACGAACGCTTATCAGCCGAAATAGTAGAAGAATCTATGCTCGAACTGTCCAGATCGGAATGTTGACTATGAAAGTTACCTCAGAATTCAGAAAGATGCTTGAAACGCAGAAGCTGCTGGCGCTTCCCGGCGTGTACGATGGCATCACGGCACGGCTTTCCGAGCAGGCGGGTTTCAAGTCCGTGTATATGACGGGGGCGGGCACGTCGGCGTCGATGGGATATCCAGATTTTGGGCTTCTGACCATGACCGAAATGGTCGATCGAGCTGCAACCATTGCTCGATCCGTGAAGATACCACTGATCGCGGATGCAGACACGGGGTACGGCAACGAGCTCAACGTCACGCGCACCGTCCGCGAGTTCGAGCGCGCCGGTGCCGCCGGAATTCACATCGAAGATCAGGTTTCGCCGAAACGCTGCGGTCATCTGGACGGCAAGGAAATTGTCTCCCGAGAGGAATATTTTGCCAAGATCCGCGCGGCAGTCAGTGCGAGGGGTGACCGGGATTTCGTGATCATCGCCCGGACCGACGCCAGGTCCGTTGCGGGTTTCGATGAAGCCGTTCTCCGGGCCAACGAGGCGCTGAAGTGCGGAGCAGATGTGGCGTTCCTGGAAGCGGCGCAAAGTCTCGAGGAAGTAGTGGCCGTGCCGAAACTGGTGGATGGGCCGTGTTTACTCAACATTGTTCGGGGCGGAAAAACGCCGGACGTAGATCTTAACCATGTCGAAGATATGGGCTATCGCATTGCGATCCTTCCGGGTCTTCTTCTCAGCGCCGCTGTTGATGCTTTCGAACAGACGCTGCAGTCGCTCTTGGCGACAAAGGCTCCGCCCTCATCTGCGGCGACGCCGCCGGTTCACGAAAGATTTCGCAAGTTTGGTTCCGACGAGTGGAGCGAATTGCGGACGAAATTTCTGAAGCCCGAGCCTTCGCCGGCAGATGTTCGAGAGAAGGCTGGCTCGATCGCTGGTTAAGCGCCGGCCGCTCAGAGGTATGCCCATTGCGGGCACGGGCCGGCACGCGATTGTCAACTGTTGAAGAGAGCCTGCAGCGGACCATCAAAGCAGGTCCGGCCCNCGGAAATCCGATAAGGACAAGTTTATGAAGCTTCGCGGCGCTCCGGCGAAACCTTCCGATCTCCCAACCGACGTTGACGGTCCCACTGGTAAGCTTGCCCTGTGGCTTCAGCGGCTCGACCCCGGAGCGGTTCCAGAAAGTGTAAGGACGCGCGCGAAGCATTTGATCCTTGACGGAGTTGCCTGCGCACTCGTCGGGGCGCAGCTTCCGTGGTCACGGACGGCGGTTGAGGCGGTCACAAGCTTCGAGGGGGCAGGGGCTCAAACCATTATCGGCTGGGGCCGCTCAGCCAGCGGACCGGTCGCCTGTCTGCTGAACGGTACATTTATTCAGGGTTTCGAACTGGACGACTTTCATCCGCTAGGACCGCTTCATAGCGCATCGGTGGTAGTTCCAGCCTTGCTCGCTTGCGCCGAGCAGGTCGGCAACGTTGACGGGGAAAAGCTGCTACTCGGTGCAGTAGCCGGCTTTGAGGTTGGACCGCGCGTCGGGATGGCGCTGCACGGCGCGCAGATGCTCTCGCGCGGGTGGCATTCAGGATCGGTATTTGGGACACATGCAAGCGCGGCCGCTGTGGGCGTACTGCTCGGCCTCGATGCGGCAAGATTCGAGGACGCGTTAGGTCTTGCCGGCACACAGTCCGCCGGATTGATGGCGGCGCAGTTCGAGGCCATGTGCAAGAGGATGCATCATGGCTTTGCGGCGCGGAACGGGCTCTATGCTGCGCTTCTTGCAGCAAAGGGTTATACCGGCATAAAGCGCGTCTTCGAACGCGAATACGGCGGTTTCCTATCCGTGTTCGGCGAAGGCCATTCGCCGGACGCAAGCAAGATCACGTCCGGTCTGGGCGAATTTTGGGAAACCAACCGGATCGTCATCAAGCCTTATGCAGCAATGGGCGCATTGCACGCGCCGCTTGATGCCATCTTCGACATCATGGCGCAGACGCCCTTGAAGGCCGAAGAGATCGACCACATCGACATCGATATGTCGCACGCCGCATATCATCATGGCTGGTGGAAGCTGGAAAGGCCACTTACACCGATCGGCGCGCAGATGAATGTTGCCTATGCCGTTGCGGTCGCCATCATCGACGGGGCTGCGATGGCGAAGCAGTTTTCTCCCGACCGCCTGGAGAGTGATGACGTATGGGCGTTAATACCAAAGATAACGGCGCACCACGATCCCGAGTTCGACAAGGGCGGACCGTCCGGCCGCAACACCCGCGTGACCGTACATTTCAAGGACGGATCGAGCCTGCAGCAATTCATTGCGGTCTCGCGTACCATTTCCCAGCCGCTTTCCAATGAGCAGGTGGTTACGAAATATCGAACTTTGACGAACAATCTCGTAGAGTGTAAGCGTCAAGCGGCGATTGAAGAACTTATCCTCAACCTTGAGAAATTACGCGGAATATCGGAACTCAGTGATCTGCTCTCGGCTCCCGTTGAAGCGCCATTTTAATCACGGCTGCAGTAGGGTGCCTAGCAATTCGTCCAACGAGCGCCGGACATCCGACCGGAGGAGTACGGTGAAGCGTATTCCGCGTTCATTGAGACAGTCGTGCTATGCTTGAGAATATGGTGGGCCAGAACCTTGGGACTTCGCGGCATCGTACCGTTTCGTTGGTGCTCGCCGATGGAATCGCGACGGGAAAATATGCTTTGGGAGAGCCTCTTCCCGGAGAAGAGGCTCTTGCTAAAATGTTCCAGGTCTCGCGGGTAACTATACGGCGCGCGCTCGCTGACCTCGACGCAGCTGGTCTTATCGACCGAAAACACGGCTTAGGCACCTTCGTAAAGAAGACCCCTGGTCTTGACCAGGTCAATTCGATCGATCGTTTGGTTGGACAGGTTGCCGAGGCTGGAAAACTTCATGTTAAAGTCCTCGAGTTTGAATATTGCAATCCGCAGCCGATCGTCGGCCGCCTCCTGAACCTGAACAAGGGTCAAAAGGTCCAGCGTGCGGTCCGCGTCAGAAGCCGTGAAGGCGGGATTCCCGTGATGCATCTGACGACCTACGTGCCAGAGCCAATCGGGCGAACGTATTCGAAGAAAGACCTGTCCCGGCAACCGTTGTACCAGCTGCTGGGCCGTATTGGTAAGAGTTACAAAAAGGCGCAACAAACCGTAGGAGCATGCCTGGCCGATCCGATCGTGGGTGCATCACTCAAGGTCACCATAGGATCACCCCTGATCTTCCTTCAACGCGTGCTGTTCACTGAACGGAATGAACCCGTCGAGTACCTGGAGTTACGAGCCCCGCCCGATTTGTACGCTCTTTCCATGTCCTGGAAGGCGGACGATGCATTGGCCGTGGAACATGGTCAATTTATCCAAGCGCTCGCGAATTTGTAGAAGTAGTTGATCCCCAGCGGCAGCTACGCTTCGCTAGGCACGCGTGCGAAAAGGCTTTGCGCTGACTTCCACTGCGCTTAGCATCGCCGCACCAGAGTTACGAATATGTTTACGCATTAGCCGCTCGGCGCGCCGGCCATCGGCGTCCATGATCGCCTGAACGATCTCCTCATGCTCCGCAGCGGACGTATGCGTATACCCGGGGTCGATTCGCCAGTGATATCGGAGCCGGTAAAGAGGGAGCGTGAGTTGTTGCGCCTGCTCTCGCAATCGCATGTTGCCGGCCATCTCGTAAATCAATTCGTGAAAGGTTTGGTTGTGTTTGATGTATTCGACTCCGTTCGTTACCGATGCGGTCATCGCATCACGGATTGAACGAAGGCGAGCTTGATATTCCTTAGAGGGCATTCTTCCTGCGGCAAGCCGCGCGGCGAGCCCTTCGATCACCTCGCGCAATTGAAAGATTTCACGAACGTCGTCGGGGGTGAATTCGCGCACGGATGCCCCACGATGAGGGGTTATCTCGACCAGCCCTTCGCCCGTCAGCCGCCTGATCGCCTCGCGGACAGGCCCGTTGCTGACACCCAGCATTTTCGTTATGTCGGCAACGACCAGTCGTTGACCAGGAGCGACGCGGCCGTCGCGGATCGCATCCCGCAACGCGCTGATCGTATGTTCTACGACGGTTTCCGGTTGATCCGCTTCGGCGGATCGGCGATGAAGTCGCTCCATTCCTAGTATGACCTCTTCATCCATTTATCGCTCGAAAGTGCCCGTAACGCCCTTGGGGTCGGTCGGTGGTTCAGCGGGGCCATAATAGGCAAGCTGATGCATTACGATGTCATTTCCCAAAGTTTCAGACGGTTCGTTCCCGCCTTATGCGGCAGAAGTCGGAATAGCTGAAGTCGCCGCGATGGAAGCCGACACGGGCAAGGTCAAACCCGAAGAAACTGCTCCAACCGCTTCTCCCATACCCAAGGCCGAGAAACTTGGTCGTTTGCTTGCCACGCATCTATTTCGGCAACGTGCTGAAGGGTTAGCCCAATATCGTCCAGGCCTTCGAGAAGTGCAGTACGACGCTGATCATCGATTACGAAGGCGTAGCTTTTTCCAGAAGGGACGGTCACGCGTTGCTGGACCAGGTTCACGGTAAACGGACCAGTGCCGGCGGCGGTTTCGGAGGCCAATTCTCGTATCGTCGTCTCGTCGAAGCGGAGTGGCAGCAAGCCGTTCTGAAAGCAGTTGCTGTAGAAAATGTCGCCGAAGCTTTGCGCAATCACGCAACGCAATCCCGTCGCCATGAGAGCCCAAACCGCTGGCTCCCGCGATGAGCCGCAACCGAAATTTGGCCCCGCGATCAAGATTTGAGCGCCTTTATAAGGAGGCGAGTTGAGCAAGAAGTCGGGGTTTTCACTCCCATCCGGCAAATAACGCAGCGCTTCGAAAGCATATCGACCCAACGATCCGACGTCGGCGGCAGTGAGCCGCTCAATGCGAATGATGACGTCGGTGTCGACGTTGGCAAGCATGAGCGGGACCGCAATGCTGGTCAGGCTGGTAAAAGGTTGCATGACGTCAAATCCGGCGAACGTCGGTGATCGCGCCGGCGATGGCAGCGGCAGCGGCCATTGCTGGACTGGCAAGATGGGTGCGAGCGCCGGGCCCTTGTCGCCCGACAAAATTGCGGTTTGAAGTGGAGACCGCGCGAGCGCCGGGCGGCACCGTCTCGCCATTGGCAGCGACGCACATGCTGCATCCGGGTTGGCGCCATTCGAAGCCCGCGTCACGGAACACCTGATCGATTCCCTCTGCTTCGGCCTCCCGCTTCACTCGCACCGATCCCGGCACGACCCAGGCGGTGACCCCTTGCGCGACATGCCGGTTTTTGANAACCGCCGCGGCTGCTCGCAGGTCCGATAGCCGCGAATTCGTGCATGAACCGATGAANACGACNTCTACTTTGGTGCCTGCAAGCGGACGGCCCGGCTCTAGTCCCATGTAGTCGAGGGCGGACCGATGTGCCGTGCGTACCGAGGGATCACTGGCGTCGTTCGGATCAGGAATTAGCCCGTCAATCGGCATCGCGTGTTCCGGACTAGTCCCCCATGTGATGGTAGGCGCGATTTTCGTTGCGTCGACCGAGACGTCGCGATCGAATACAGCGTCATCATCCGACCGGAGCTCGCGCCAAGACGCCAGCGCCTCGTGGAACGCTTTTCCTTTAGGAGCAAGCGGACGGTCTTGCAGGTATCTGAAAGTGATTTCGTCCGGAGCAATCAGGCCGCTTTTGGCGCCAAGCTCCACCGACAGGTTGCAGATCGTGAGCCGGCCTTCCACCGGCATATCGCGAATTGTAGACCCGGCATATTCAATCGCGTGTTCGACGCCGGCACCAACGCCTAGCAGGCCTATAAGGTGCAGGATCATGTCTTTCGGCGTTACGCCGTTTCCAAGCTCCCCATCCACCCGGATGCGCATGCGCTTAGGTCGCCGCTGGCGCAGGGTCTGTGTGGCAAGTGCATGCGCGCTCTCCGAACTGCCGACGCCGAAGGCCAACGCGCCTACCGCTCCATTCGTGCAGGTGTGGCTGTCTCCGCAAATCAGCGTAATACCCGGTAAAACGAGACCAAGCTCCGGTCCCATCACATGCACAATGCCCTGGCCGTCCTCACCGAGGTTGAACGTGTGGATGCCGGCCTCGGCAGTAAGGGCTGTAAGGGCATGCCATAACTTTCCGCCGAGGGGATAAGTTTCCCCAGTGCGCCCGGGCGCGCTCGAGACGGCGTGATCGGGAGTGGCGAAAACGAGCTCTGGATTCCTGACCGTCAAGCCGCGCTTGCGCAAAGCCATCAAGACTGGCGGGCCGGAGAGGTCATGCAGCAAGTGCCGGTCAATATGTAACAGTGACCATCCGCCCCCAAGGTCGCTCACGACATGGCGGTTCCATATCTTGTCAAACAGTGTTGACGCTGTTGCAGTTGCGCTCATTCGGCGATCTCCTTGGTGTGGGCGTCAAACCCTCGACGCAGTGCGTCCCACTCTTCGGCGCCAAAACGTCGAAAGGCGTCCATGACCGTCGCCCCGGGGGGGCCGGCGTTCGCACGCAAGGTTGTTTTTAGGGACTTGAGCCCTGCAACCACTGCGGGGATTACTTCGCGCAAGCACAAGCCCGGAAAGATTGCTATCCGAAAGCCCATCTCGCGCGCTGTCGTCGTGTCGACGAGCGGTGTCTTCCCGTTTGGCACCACGTTAAGCAGGCAAGGGCCGGCTACACGAGCTGGCACCGCCGCGAGTTCTTCCAGCGTGCGTGGCGCCTCTACAAATGCCACGTCCGCTCCGGCCGCAAGCGCCGCGTTGGCCCGATCAATCGCTTCGTCCAACCCAGCAATGGCGCAAGCGTCGGTACGCGCGATCAGAACAAAATCCTGACTGCGACGTGCCGCGACTGCGGCCTTGATCTTAGAGATGAATTCCTCGCGGCCGACGACGTCTTTGCCGTCAAGATGTCCGCACCGCTTTGGTGACACCTGATCTTCGATATGAATGGCAGCAACGCCCCGGGCTTCGAACTCCCTGACCGTGCGCGTCACGTTCAACTCATTCCCATAGCCAGTATCCGCGTCGGCGATCACAGGAACAGCGACGGTGCGAACAAGAACGCTGGCGTTCTCGACCATCTCGGTCAGCGTTAGCAAGCCATAGTCAGGAAAACCCCGAGCCGCCGAAGTCCCGGCTCCAGTCATGTAAACGGCCGGGAAACCAGCTTGTTCGATTAGCCGCGCCGTTATGCCGTCATATGCGCCGGGAGCCAGGACGATTTCGTCGACTCGCATCAACTCGCGGAGCCGAGAAGCGTTGCGGAAGGCCATTACCCACCCTTGTGTTACCATTATTTTATAGTAAATGACTTTATTAAAATCAAGGCCAAAGCCCGACATGATCAACCGATTGTGGATCAATGCCGCTGAGCGCCGAACTGAAGCTCGAGGTCTGGGACTCTCCGAATTCGGCGGGCGTGGTGATCGATGCGGTACGTTGCGCCAAGCTGGCCATGGACCGCGGTGTCGGAGG
>JGI12053J15887_10000548_pt1 | contig 15459 bp, 11 predicted proteins | sample MedBloCAOM1_O3_FD_15887 | JGI IMG/M metagenome (IMG submission 15887)
TCGAAGACAACGGCGTCGTCGGCCTTGATGGCGCAGATCTCGCGAAAAACCTTGAGCGTAAGGTCGGGATCGCTGTCGCCAAATCCGAGTAGATCGAGATCGCGGGTTGGGCGGTGCGGATCGTCAAGCCAATGCCGCATGAGCATGGCGCCTTTGAGGACGAACCTCTCACGATGCTCACTTTTGCTGAGACGATAGAGGAACCGCTCGAGCGTATAGCGTATGAGCAGCAGTTCGAAAGGCTGATTGCGTTCCTTCGCAAGATTGAGCAGACGCGCGCGCACCGAGGCGCCGATGTTTTGGAGCGGCTTACGCATCCACCGTAAGCGCCTCCAGGCGGGGCTGGACGACTTTCTCCCAAATACCAGCTTCCACCGCAAATTTTGCGATCTCGGCGGGCGTGGCCTTGCGGAGCCTGAGTGCTTCTTTCATGCCTTGCGTGGCGTGCGCAAAACCGGTCGAAGAGTTGTAGAGAGCTTTTTGGCGATAGGCGCTCTTGAAGAGATCAACGATGGTTTTTGCCGGCGAATAAATGACAACAGGGACGCTCTCAATGGTGTGGTGCTCAACTCCTTTGTCAAAAACCTTGGGGCCGAAGCGCACAATCTGAATTCGCGGTTGAGTGATCTTTGGGCGCCACTCGCGAGGACCAATCGCCACCCAAACGAAAGCAGGAATGTGGTCCGTAAGCTCGTGAAAGGCGAGCGCTGAATCGTGGCAGATGACACCGTTGGGAACGAGCTTCGCGGCCACGGCCAGCGAATGATTGGAATCAAGCGGCGCGTCGGGTAGTTGGTAGAGTCCGCGGCTGAGCTGATTGACGAGACCCTTCTGCTCCATGCGTGAGATGGTGGCGGCGGTGATGCCCTCTTTGATAAATTCAGACAGGCGCGCCATGCCACGCTCCCGCAGGAGCGTGGTTGTGCGATCTTCCTGACGTGCGTGCCCCGTTTCCATGGCACCATATATGGTATAAGACCTTGCAAATGTCAAGAAATTATCAATGATTTATATCATGACCAGGTTATAAGCCAATGAAATAATTTGGTTTTTATCGAGCCAAAGTCTCGTCGCCTCGGCTTCTTCGGTCGCTTAGGCACGGTGGACGACCTATTACAGTCGACTTCGCGGTCGCTGGTACGGAGAATCTTTGCATACCGGTGTCGCAGGATTCGCCGACGCCCGGTCCGGGCCCCAGGATATTGGGCCGGAAACCGCAAGTTAAGCATGAGTCTTTTGGAATGTTGTCCCGGCATTCGCGGACGTGCCAATTTGGGGGAAAAGGAGGCTGCAATGCTCGACAACAAGACAGGCAAACCGGACCGAGGCGAGGAAGTGGCAGCCGTTGTTCAGTAATGCGAAGTGCCCGGTTTGTGGTAACGCGGTCGGAAATTCTACGACGCTCGAACCCGCCGTTTTCGGCGATCGAGCTCTTGGAGCGGTCTACAACGGCTACAGCGTGACTTGCTCGGCCTGCTGTGCCGTTCTCGGCGTTCTTCCCGATGTTAACGACATCGCAAGAGCCGTGGTGGCTAAGCTCAAGAAATAGCCAATCGGGTTCGTTAGCAGGGTCGCCTTCGCGGAAACGTCAAGGCTTCCGCAGGGCCTGGTTCAAGATCATCGCAAGCCGGGCACCGGCTTTGCTAAGTTGCAGCGACACATCGTTGGTTGCGGTGGCTACGTAATCGTCCGTGAGGCGAAAGCCGCCGTGCGCATTTGGTGCGGGAAGTTGTCCGTAGGCGTCGTCCTGTGTACCGACAACTTAAACGCGGGCGTAGCGGTGATGAAGTCCGCCCAGGATGGCGCGTGAACTGATCACACCGGTTCGCTGAACCGGGCGCTAAACCGGCGCATCTTTGTCCAAAGACCGATGCGTTCTGATGTCGTTATAATAGTGTGCGTAAGATCGCAGGATCCGGCGTAGATGCATCTCGCCCAAGACAATGATGTGGTCCACACACTCACGCCGGATCGATCCGATCAGCCGTTCGGCAAAGCCATTCTGCCAGGGCGTACGCATTTCTTGTGATTTCAACGGGTTGTTGAGATCATTTAAGGAATAAGGTGCATTTCGGGCCCAAAGGTATCTTTGAAGAGGAGGCACTTTGGGGGTCGCTCCCGCGCGCGAACCGCGTCGGGAAGGCTCTCTGGCTTCGACTGAGCATCCGACCGACGGTGCCTAATACCGACGTCTGGCCGTTCCGGCAGATCTTTTCTTCAATCGAAAACATGCAAAAGGCGCGCATGAGCCAGGCAGCTCCTGAGTGTTCTGTTCGCGCTTCTCGGAGCATGACGTAGCGGCCTTGTCTATGCGAAACGTGGCCGTCGCCGGGCCACTACGTTCCTCAGACAAACCAAAACCGTCCCGGCGGTTAGACCGGGACGGTGAGTGAGTTATAACAAAAGTGGTTGCGAGGACGTGCAACCATCTCAAATTGCTATTCGAGGCAGCAGCCTAAACCAAACCAGCACGGAAGGATTCACCCAACCTCGACAACAAGATGGTCGCTTCTTGCGCCGTTGAAATAGATCATCAAAGGCCGCCGCGTCTGTCGGAATGAAATCCGGCGCTTGCAACGAGGCGCTGAAAACATTGAGGCGGGTGAAGGGAATAGAAACTTCGTATTCAAAGTCGGCAAATTTCCGCAATGTTTTCCAGAGCCGTTCCGACATTTCGCAGCTTTCTGAACAATTGAGATCACTACGGAATTTCCCTTTGTCGGAATGTCGGTTGCGAGCCTACTCCACACGACCGATCAGGAGTCAATCTGGGACCGATTAAGAATCAATCGGGCGGGCTCGATTCCGGAATAATTACAAGCATTGAACTTTCAACCCCTCGCCGCCAGCATCTTCCTACTTGAGGAACGGTGATTCTCACCGTGACCAGATTGGGCCTGTCGGAAACTTGGCTGTGGTGAGCCCGCGCAGAGCAGTCCCGCCGGGTGGCCGGGATGTTGCCTCCGCGAGGTGCTGCGCTCCTGGAGGCCTACAGCACATTCATCATGCCAGGTTCCGGGGACTGCATCCAAGACCAGACGCAATCGAAGAAGAATTTCCCGTAACATACCGATAAGCTCGGTACAACCACAACCACCCAAGGTTTTCTGCCATTAGTAATTTGCAATTCAAGCTTCGCAACCAATATTGTTTAGACACCAATTCAATTTAGCGATGAGAGCGAGGCCTCCGGAAGGCTCGCAATGCGCAGCAAATTGGTGGTCCCCGATGCACCGTACGGGATGCCGGCGACGATCACGATGTTATCGCCGGGCTTTCCGAAATCTCCCGCGAGCGCGGCATCGCAGGCAAGCTTCGTCATCGACGCCTCATCGGTGATTTCGTTTTCGACCACAACGGAATGAATTCCCCATACCGGGCTCAGCTGGCGGGCGGTCGCGATCAGTGGCGTTAGACTGAGGATCGGGGCGGCAGGCCGCTCACGAGCTGCCCGCATGCTGGTGAAGCCTGATCTCGTATAGGCGACGGTCGATGTCGCCAAGACCAACCCTGCAACTAGCCGCAAGGCGGAACAGATCGCATCGGCATGCGAAGCGCCGAACTTCGCGTGCCTCTCATTGGCAGGTGTTTGGAAGTCGATGTCGCCCTCGACGCCACGAATAATCGAATCCATCATGGTGACCGCCTCGCGCGGAAAATTTCCACTGGCGGATTCGGCTGACAGCATTACTGCATCGCTGCCTTCATAGACCGCCGTCGCAACGTCGGAGGCTTCGGCGCGGGTTGCCACTGGCGATGTCGTCATCGATTCGAGCATTTGCGTTGCCACCACGACGGGTTTTCCCTCGCGACGGCATGCCCGCACGATCCGACGTTGGATGATAGGAACCTGTGCCGGCGGTACTTCAACCCCAAGGTCACCGCGCGCAACCATGATGCCATCCGCTAGTGCGACGATCGCATCGAGATTGTCGATGGCCGCAGGCTTCTCCAGCTTGGCCATGATCAACGCGCGCCGACCGATCAAGGCCCGCGCCTCGACGATGTCTTCCGCTTTTTGCACAAACGAAAGTGCGATCCAGTCGGCCCCCAATTCGAGCCCGAAGATCAGATCATAACGGTCCTTTTCGGTGAAGGGCGACAGCGGCAGAATGATGCCGGGGACATTGACACCCTTGCGCTCCGACAACCTGCCGCCAATCATCACTCTTGTTTCGGCGTAGCGCGGTCCGCATTCCAAGACTTCAAGGCGCAGCTTGCCGTCATCGAGCAACAACTCGGTGCCGGGAATCAGGGCCGCGAAAATCTCCGGATGCGGCAACGGCACGCGCTTCCGGTCTCCAGCTACGGTCTCCAGATCAAGCCTGAACCCGTCTCCGGAGCACAATTCAATGGGGCCGTCAGAAAAAGCCCCGATGCGCAATTTGGGACCTTGCAGATCCACCATGATTCCGATCGGACGGCCTGCATCCCGTTCGACATCCCTGATCGCCTCAAAGCGCCTCTTGTGATCCTCATGGTTTCCGTGGCTGAAATTCAACCGGAACATATCGACGCCGGCGTCAAACAGTGATCTGATCATCACCGGCGACGAACTGGAGGGTCCAAGCGTCGCGATGATTTTCGCGTTCCGTGATCGGCGCAAAATCAATTCCTTTTTGTAACCACTATGGCTCTGAAATCGTTGACGTTGGTAAGCGTGGGACCGATCACGACAAGATCGTTCAGCGCTGCGAATACGCTGTAGGCGTCATTGTCCGCGAGCCGCGCCTTGACGTCGATGTCGGCGTGCTTCGCGCGCAGCCGCATGTCGGGTGTAAGAATCGCTCCCGCGTTGTTTTCGCCGCCATCAAAGCCATCCGTATCTGCGGCGAGCGCCCAGATGCCGTTCCTGCCATCGGCAGCGATCCCCAGACTCAGGAGAAACTCCGCGTTGCGTCCGCCGCGGCCTTTGCCGCGCACGGTCACCGTGGTCTCGCCGCCGGAAATGAGAACACAGGGAATCTCAAGCGGCTGGCCCCAATCTCCGCATTGCCGGGCAATGCCGGCATGAACGATCCCCACATCCCGCGCCTCGCCCTCGATCGCGTTGCCGAGGATCATGGCCGCCAATCCGGCATCACGCGCGACTTTGGCCGCAGCTTCCAGAGACTTCTGCGGTGTTGCGACAAGAATATTGGCCACATTTGCAAGGCGCGGATCGCCCGGCTTCGGCGTCTCCGAGACCGCGTTATCAAGATGCTTAGCGACAGAGGCCGGGATCGCGATGCCGTATTTTGTCAGCACCGCAAGCGCGTCGGTCCGCGTCGATGCATCCGGCGCGGCAGGACCGGACGCGATAACGGAAATATCGTCGCCCGGCACATCGGAAATCGCGAGTGTGACCACTTGGGCCGGTGCGGCTGCAACGGCGAGACGTCCGCCTTTGATGGTGGACAAGTGCTTTCGCACCGCGTTCATCTCGGCGATATGCGCGCCGCATTTCAGCAAGGCACGGTTGATGGCCTGCTTGTCGGCCAGAGTGATGCCGTCCGGCGGCAAGGCCAGCAGCGCCGAGCCGCCCCCCGAAATCAAAACCAGCACAAGATCGTCCGCTGTCAGCCCGGAGATCTTGTCGAGAATCCGGCGCGCCGCCTTCGATCCCGCCTCATCCGGAACGGGATGCGATGCCTCGACCACCTCAATATGCTTGCACGGCACGCCGTGACCGTAGCGAGTCACCACCAAACCTTCGATCGGGCCGTTCCAATGAGCCTCCACGGCGGCCGCCATCGAAGCCGCCGCCTTGCCGGCGCCGACAACGACTGTGCGGCCCTTCGGCCGCGGCGGCAGATGCGCCGGCACGCACAGGGCGGGCGCCGCCGCGTTGACCGCCGCCTGAAACATGTCGAGCAACAGACGGCGATAATCGATACTCATGGCTTGCTTCCGATCGGCTTCACGCGCTTCCGATTTCGTGGCTTGCCATCATCTCCAGCGCCCGCACCATCGCGGAATGATCCCAGGCCTTGCCACCATGCGCCACGCAGGAATTGAAGAGCTGCTGCGCCATTGCAGTATTCGGCAACGACAGCCCCAGCGCCCGTGCGCCTTCCAGCGCAAGGTTGAGGTCCTTCTGATGCAGTTCGATCCGGAAGCCAGGGTCGAAATTCCGCTTCACCATGCGTTCGCCGTGCACTTCGAGAATTCTCGAAGAAGCGAAGCCGCCCATGAGAGCCTGCCGCACCAGCGCCGGATCGGCACCGGCCTTCGACGCAAATAGCAGAGCTTCTCCGACCGCCGCAATGGTCAAGGCGACGATGATCTGATTGGCGACCTTGGTGGTCTGGCCGTCGCCGTTCCCGCCAACGAGGGTGATGTTCTTGCCCATCTTCTCGAACAGCGGCTTCATGGCATTGAACGCCTTTTCCGGGCCGCCCACCATGATCGTCAACGACGCCGCCTTCGCGCCGACCTCACCACCTGAAACCGGCGCATCGAGATAATCGGCGCCACGGGCGTTGATCTTCTTTGCAAATTCCTTGGTGGCGAGCGGCGAGATAGAGCTCATATCGACGACGATCTTGCCTTTCGAAATTCCTTCCGCGACGCCGCTGGCGCCGAACAGGACCGCTTCCACATGCGGCGTATCCGGTACCATGACGATGACTACGTCGGCTTCTTCGGCAACCTCCTTGCCCGATTTGCAGACGATGCCACCTGCGGCAACCAGTTCCTGGGCAACGCGCCCGACATCGTGAAGAAACAGACGATGCCCGGCAGCCTGGAGATGGCTGGCCATCGGGCGTCCCATGATCCCAAGGCCAATGAAGCCAACATCAATCATCTTGATCTTTCCTTCCACGCTATGCGTCGACCGTTTGAGCCGCGTACCACCCGAGGCCTTCGACGGTGGTTGTCTTCGGCTTGTATTCGCAGCCGATCCAGCCGCGATATCCGATCTCGTCGAGATATCGAAACAGGAAGGGATAGTTGATCTCCCCGGTGCCAGGTTCGTTGCGGCCGGGATTGTCGGCCAGCTGCACATGGGCAATGCGGGCAAGGTGCCTTTGCAACGTTGGCGCGATATCCCCCTCCATCACCTGCATGTGATAGATGTCATATTGAATGAACAGATTGTTCGATCCGACATCGGAGATGATCTGAACGGCTTGCTCTGTCCTGTTCAGGAAGAAGCCGGGAATGTCGCGGGTGTTGACCGGCTCGATCAGAAGTCGAATGCGTTCGCGCGCGAGGGCGTCCGCAGCGAATCGCAGATTCTCCAGCAGCACTTCATTCAGCTCAAAGCGGTCTGCATCAGCCGGCGCGACGCCAACTAGGCAATTGAGCTGACGGCAATCCAGGGCCTTTGCGTAATCGATGGCACGCAGCACGCCATCGCGGAATTCGTCGACCCGATCCGGAAAAATGGCGATTCCCCGCTCGCCGGCGCCCCAATTGCCCGCAGGGAGGTTGTGCAGGACCTGGGCCAGTCCATGCTGCTGTAACTTCTCACGCAGCACAGCTTTTTCGAAATCATAGGGGAACAGATATTCCACGCCGCTGAAGCCGGCAGCCTTGGCCGCGGCGAAGCGGTCGAGGAACGGCAGTTCGTTGAAAAGCATCGTGAGATTGGCGGCAAATTTCGGCACGATCGAATGTCCTCGCGTTATCGGCTAATGGCGTTGATCACGGATTGATCAGCCCCTCAGACCGGCACAAGCCTGCCTCGCGGTGAGGCAACCGGACTGGTGGGCAGGTCGTCCAGCGGCAAATCGAGGATCTCCTCAAACTCGACGATGTTGTCGATCTCGGTGCCCATCGCGATATTGGTGACCCGTTCGAGAATGAACTCGACNACCACCGGCACGCTGTATTGCGCCATCAATTCGCGGGCCGTCGTGAATGCGGCCTGGGCGTCCTTCGGGTCAGTGACGCGGATCGCCTTGCAGCCGAGGCCTTCGGCAACCGCAACATGATCGACGCCATAAACGCCAAGTTCCGGCGCGTTGATATTCTCGAACGACAACTGTACGTGATAGTCCATGTCGAATCCGCGCTGCGCCTGGCGGATCAACCCCAGGTATGAATTATTCACCACGACGTGGATGTAGGGCAGCTTGAACTGCGCGCCGACCGCGAGCTCTTCGATCAGGAACTGGAAATCGTAATCGCCCGAGAGCGCCACAATTTCGCGATCCGGATCGGCGGCGCGCACGCCCAGCGCCGCAGGTAACGTCCAGCCCAGCGGGCCGGCTTGTCCGGCGTTTATCCAGTTGCGCGGACGGTAGACGCCGAGGAATTGGGCACCGGCGATCTGCGACAGACCGATCACACTGACATAACAAGTGTCGCGGCCGAACGCCTTGCTCATCTCCTCATAGACGCGTTGCGGCTTGATCGGCACGTTGTCGAAGTGACTCTTGCGCAGCATCGAGCGCTTGCGATCCTGACATGCCGCGGGCCAGGCCTGGCGCTCCTTCAGCTTGCCGGATTTTCGCCGCTCCTTGGCAACTCGGACGAACAATTCGAGTGCTGCCTTGGCGTCGGAGGCGATGCCGAGATCGGGATTGAAGACGCGCCCGATCTGGGTCGGCTCGATATCGACATGCACAAAGGTACGGCCCTTGGTGTAGGTCGCGATCGATCCGGTGTGCCGGTTGGCCCAGCGGTTGCCGATGCCAAGCACGAAGTCGGATTCGAGCATCGTCGCATTGCCGTAGCGATGGCTGGTCTGCAATCCGACCATTCCTGCCATCAGGACGTGGTCATCGGGAATGGCGCCCCATCCCATCAGCGTCGGCACCACCGGCACATTGACGATCTCGGCGAATGCCACCAGCAGGTCGCATGCATCGGCGTTGATGACGCCGCCGCCGGCCACGATCAGCGGACGCTCGGCGGCATCGAGCATATCGAGCGCCTTCTCGATCTGCTTGCGCGTTGCGACCGGCTTGTAGACCGGCAACGGCTCGTAGGTTTCGTCGTCGAATTCGATTTCCTCGAGTTGCACGTCGATAGGCAGATCGATCAGCGCCGGACCGGGACGTCCCGAACGCATGATGTGGAATGCCTGGCTGAATACGCGGGGGACCAGCGCCGGTTCGCGCACCGTAACCGCCCACTTCGTCACCGGTTTGGCGATCGACTCGATATCGACGGCCTGAAAATCTTCCTTGTAGAGGCGCGCGCGGGGCGCCTGCCCGGTGATGCAAAGGATCGGAATCGAATCCGCGATCGCTGAATAGAGCCCCGTGATCATGTCGGTTCCCGCCGGACCGGAGGTACCGATGCAGACGCCGATGTTGCCGGCCTTGGCGCGGGTATAGCCCTCCGCCATGTGCGAGGCGCCCTCGACGTGACGCGCCAGAATGTGCTTGATCGAGCCGCGCCTCTGCAAGGCTGAATACAGCGGATTGATCGCGGCGCCCGGAACACCGAAGGCGCAAACAACGCCTTCTTTTTCCAGAATACGCACGGCAGCATCGATTGCTCGCATCTTCGCCATTTCACACCCTGTTCATTTATTTTGATACGGGTGGGATCATCACGGCGAGGACGGGTTACTTCAATCAGATTGAATTTGTTTCCCGCCTGGCGGGACGGATTACGAAACGACCGCAATATCAGGCGATTAGTCCGATTTTAAAATGAAACATTTTCGAACTTGAATTGTCGATCGAGCGTGCGCGACATGCGGCGCGCATAGCGAGAACACCACGATCTGGAATTTTTTCTCAGAAGGATTTTGCGTCGGGCGTCGTGCCGCGGAGCGCCGTGGTCAGTTCGGCCGCGACTTCCTGCACCAGCTTGCCGAGAATGGGCAAACGATCGTTCGGAACGCGGGAGGCCTTGCCCGAAACCGAGATGGCGGCCAGAGGTTCGCTGCAGTCGTCGTAGACCACGGCGGAGACACACCGCAGGCCAATCAAGGCTTCTTCATCGTCAACCGAATAGCCTTGCCGTCGGATGTCGTGAAGCGATTTGCACAGCTCTCCGGCCCGCACGATCGATTTCGATGTCAGCCTGGGCATGCCGTCACGCTGGATGATCGCGAAGACATCCTGTTCGGAATAGGTCGCAAGCAGAGCCTTGCCGAGCCCCGAGGCCACCATCGGGACCCGGCCGCCGGCTTTGGTGACGGATCGCATGATTTCCCGGCTTTCGACCCGGGTAAGAACAACCATTGCGCCGTCATCGACGACGGCGAGGTTTGCCGTCTCGCGCGTCTGATCGCGAAGCTTGCGGAGATAGGGCAAGGCCTGTGTCACGAAATTGCGGCGCCGAACGAATGTCGAGCCGACAGCGAAGCTTTGCGCCCCGATATGCCACGTGGATTCACCGCGGTCGAACTGGACGAAACGCCGCTTCTCCAGCGTCGTCAACAGTCTGTGAACCGTCGACGGCGACAAACCTGTGCGCACCGCGAGGTCGGTTAGGCGGTATCCTTCGTCATCTTCGGCGAGCGTTTCGATGATCAAGAGAGCGCGGTCTACGGATTGTACGCCGCCGTCCTTGGGATCGGGATCGCTGTTCGCCGTGGATTTCGGCTCGATGGTCTTGCGCCGGATCACGTATCTTTTCATCGCGACCTGCATTCATCCGTAGGTGTGACGAGGTGTGCTCGATTTCAGATTCCGCTTCAGTTGGCAATTCCAATAGCGAGTGTCGCTCCAGCTATCCGGAGCGAAACTGTCGGCTTTAGATCAGGCCCGCGCCGCGTGCCCACTTGTACTCGGCGCCGAGCATCGCAACCGGAATTTTGGTGGAGTACGCGTAAACCACGATGCCTTTCACACCATTAAACCAGCAAAAACTTACGGCGGTTCTGCCTAGTCTTGGCATTTGGTATGCCAATAGTGGATTTTGTCAAGAGTGCTATCGCACATACACAGGCATAATAGCGAAAGTAACTTGACGATCTGGTATTTGGTATGCCAGCTTTGCTGAATGATGCACGATCGCTTCTCCAGTTTTGAGGCGGCGATTCATGGCGTTGCCTCAGGCACGCCGCTTCGGTCGAGCGCATGGCCAGGGGTCGTTTTAACAAACCAAGCCCATCACTTCGGGCGACAGCTTAAGAAACGATCAGGGAGAACGCGGAATGTCCGCAGCAGCACAGAGCATTGATGCAAAAACGGCCGACGCAGAGCAGGAACTCACGGACGGCTTTCATCTCGTCATCGACGCGCTCAAGCTCAACGGCATCAACACGGTCTATGGCGTGCCCGGCATCCCCATCACCGACCTCGGCCGCATGATGCAGGCCGAAGGCCTCCGCGTGCTGTCGTTCCGCCACGAGCAGAACGCCGGCTATGCCGCGGCGACCGCCGGTTTCCTCACCAAGAAGCCCGGCATCTGCCTCACCGTCTCCGCGCCCGGCTTCCTCAACGGCCTGACCGCGCTCGCCCACGCCACCACCAACTGCTTCCCGATGATCCTGGTCTCCGGCTCCTCCGAGCGCGAGATCGTCGACCTGCAGCAGGGCGACTATGAGGAGATGGATCAGCTCGCAGTGGCAAAACCGCTCTGCAAGGCCGCGTTCCGCGTGCTGCATGCCGCCGACATCGGCATCGCTTTCGCCCGCGCGATCCGCGCCGCCGTCTCGGGGCGTCCCGGCGGCGTCTATCTCGATCTGCCGGCCAAACTGTTCGGGCAGGTGATGAACGCGGAAGCCGGCAGGAAATCGCTGGTCAAGGTGATCGACGCCGCGCCGGCACAGATCCCCGCCCCCAGTGCCGTCAAGCGCGCGCTCGACGTGCTGAAAAGCGCAAAACGTCCGCTGATCATTCTCGGCAAGGGTGCTGCCTACGCGCAGGCCGACGACGCCATCATGAGTTTCGTCGAAAAGAGCGGCGCGCCGTTCCTCCCGATGAGCATGGCCAAGGGGCTGTTGCCCGACCTGCATCCGCAATGCGCCGGTGCTGCGCGTTCGACCGTGCTGAAGGACGCCGATGTCGTGATGCTGATCGGCGCGCGGCTCAACTGGCTGTTGTCGCACGGCAAGGGCAAGACCTGGGGCGAAGCGCCGAAGAAATTCATCCAGGTCGACATCGAGCCCAGAGAAATGGACTCCAATGTCGAGATCGCGGCTCCCCTGGTCGGCGACATCGGCTCCTGCGTCGCCGCCCTCTTGGATGCCATGGGCGGCAACTGGCCGGCGCCGGCGGCCGACTGGCTCAATTCCGTCAAGACCAAGCGCGACGACAACGTCGCGAAGATGGCGCCGCGGCTGATGAACAACAACTCGCCGATGGATTATCACGGCGCGCTCGGCGTCCTGCGCACCATCATCAAGGAACGGCCCGACGCCATCCTCGTCAACGAGGGCGCCAACACGCTCGACCTCGCCCGCGGCGTCATCGACATGCATCAGCCGCGCAAGCGGCTCGACGTCGGCACCTGGGGCGTGATGGGGATCGGCATGGGGACTGCGATCGCGGCAGCGGTGGAAACCGGCAAGCCGGTGCTCTGTGTCGAGGGCGACAGCGCGTTCGGATTTTCCGGCATGGAGGTCGAGACCATCTGCCGCTACGATCTGCCGATCTGCATCGTCATCTTCAACAACAACGGCATCTATCGCGGCACCGACGTCAATTCGGCGGGTTCCGATCCGGCGACCACGGTGTTCGTGAAGGGCTCGCGCTACGACAAGATGATGGAAGCCTTCGGCGGCGTCGGCGTCAATGCGACCTCGCCGGATGAACTGAAGCGCGCGGTCAACGCGGCGATGGATTCCGGCAAGCCGACGCTGATCAACGCGGTGATCGACCCGGCGGCCGGCTCCGAGAGCGGCCGCATCGGCAACCTCAACCCGCAAAGCGTCCTGAAGAAGAAATGAACAGACAACCCATCGGCATCATTCCCCGCGCAGGCGGGGAATCCAGTCGCCACCGAACTATCGTGAGACCAAAAACCGTGCCCAACTGAATCTACGGTGATCGCTGGATGCCCGCCTTCGCGGGCATGATGACAACATTATCTATGGAGAAAACTGATGACCAAGGCGCTGAACGGCGTTCGAATTCTCGATTTCACCCACGTCCAGTCGGGACCGACCTGCACCCAATTGCTGGCATGGTTCGGCGCCGACGTGATCAAGGTCGAGCGCCCGGGCGTCGGCGATATCACGCGCGGTCAATTGCAGGATGTGCCGAATGTCGACAGCCTGTATTTCACCATGCTCAACCACAACAAGCGCTCGATCACGCTCGACACCAAGAACCCCAAGGGCAAGGAAGTCCTGACCGCGCTGATCAAGANCTGCGACGTGCTGGTGGAGAATTTCGGGCCCGGCGTGCTCGACCGCATGGGATTTCCCTGGGAAAAGATCCAGAGCATCAATCCGAAGATGATCGTAGCCTCGATCAAGGGTTTCGGCCCCGGGCCTTACGAAGACTGCAAGGTCTATGAGAACGTCGCGCAGTGCACCGGCGGCGCGGCGTCGACCACGGGCTTCCGCGATGGACTGCCGCTGGTCACCGGCGCGCAGATCGGCGACAGCGGCACCGGCCTGCATCTGGCGCTCGGCATCGTCACCGCGCTCTACCAGCGCACCGTGACCGGACGCGGCCAGAAGGTCACCGCCGCGATGCAGGACGGGGTATTGAATCTCGCGCGTGTAAAGCTGCGCGATCAGCAGCGCCTCGCCCGTGGCCCGCTCAAGGAGTATAGCCAGTACGGCGAGGGCATTCCGTTCGGCGACGCGGTGCCGCGCGCCGGCAATGATTCCGGCGGCGGCCAGCCGGGCCGCATTCTCAGGTGCAAGGGCTGGGAGACCGATCCCAACGCCTACATCTACTTCATCACCCAGGCGCCGGTCTGGGAGAAGATCTGCGACGTGATCGGCGAGCCCGGCTGGAAGACCCATCCCGACTACGCCAAGCCGCCTGCCCGGCTGTCGCGCCTCAACGAGATCTTCGCGCGCATCGAGCAGTGGACCATGACCAAGACCAAGTTCGAGGCGATGGAAATCCTCAACAAGGACGACATTCCCTGCGGCCCGATCCTGTCGATGAAGGAACTGGCGGAAGACCAGTCGTTGCGTGCCACCGGCACCGTGGTCGAGGTCGACCACCCCACCCGCGGCAAGTACCTGTCGGTCGGCAACCCGATCAAGCTGTCGGACAGCCCGTCCGACGTGTTGCGCTCGCCGCTGCTGGGCGAACATACCGACGAGATCCTGCGCCAGGTGCTGGGCTTCAGCGACCATCAGGTCGCCGAGATCCACGATTCCGGCGCGCTCGACCCGCCGCGTAAGGTGGTGGTTCAGGTGGCGGCTCCAGCCTACGCAAGATTCGAACATTAGCGACTTTGGAATCTGGCATACCAAGCCCTAATTAAGACGCCTACTTAGGAAGGCCCGCGCTTTGGACATCGATTGCTAAATCTGGCAAATTTCGCGTGGCCTGCGCCCTCTAATCTTCGATTTCTCCCTACTTGGCCCCGGCTTTCCGGGGCCTTTTTCTTATGGAACAATATTTCGAACGTAAAAGGTGCAGCGCAATAAACGCAACTTTTTGTATGTCCGCGCAAAATAACAACTTGCCTTTCTGGCATACTGCATACCAGAATAGACAAAAGCGGGCATCTACCAAGCGTGTCTCGGGAGGAAACAATGTCAGTCACGACTCAACCATCCGCGCAGACGGTTACTGAGGGTGCTTATTTCCGCTGGCTGCAGCTCGCGATGGGCATCGTCTGCATGGCCATGATCGCCAACCTTCAATACGGATGGACGCTGTTCGTCGATCCAATCGACGCGAAGTACCATTGGGGCCGGGCTGCGATCCAGCTGGCCTTTACGCTTTTCGTCGTGACAGAAACCTGGCTCGTCCCGGTCGAAGCGTGGTTCGTCGATAGATATGGTCCGCAGGTCGTAGTCATGTTCGGCGGAGTCATGATTGCCCTCGCCTGGGTGTTGAATTCCTACGCGGACTCGCTGGTGCTGCTTTACATCGCAGCAATCATCGCCGGAATCGGAGCCGGCTCGGTGTACGGCACCTGCGTCGGCAACGCGCTGAAATGGTTTCCGGACCGCCGCGGCCTCGCGGCAGGTGCGACGGCTGCGGGCTTCGGCGCCGGCGCGGCAATCACCGTGGTGCCGATCGCAAATATGATCGTCACCAGCGGCTATCAGCACGCGTTCCTGACTTTTGGCATCGGGCAAGGCGTGATCGTGTTCATCCTGGCATTTTTCCTGCGTAAGCCTTCGCGGGCGATGCCGGCGAAGAAGAAACAGCTCAACCTGCCGCAGACCAAGATCGACTTCACGCCGCCGCAGGTGTTACGCAGTCCGATTTTCTGGGTGATGTATCTGGTGTTCGTAATGGTTGCAGCGGGCGGTCTGATGACCGCGGCGCAGATTGCGCCGATCGCACATGATTTCAAAATAGCGAATGAACCGGTGAGTCTTCTGGGCTTTCAAATGGCCGCATTGACCTTCGCCATTTCGCTCGACCGGATTTTCGACGGCTTCGGCAGGCCGTTCTTCGGTTGGGTCTCCGACACCATCGGGCG
>JGI12053J15887_10000549_pt1 | contig 15443 bp, 14 predicted proteins | sample MedBloCAOM1_O3_FD_15887 | JGI IMG/M metagenome (IMG submission 15887)
CTAGTCCGCCGAAGAGCTGCGTGAAGGCGATCGTGAGCCCCAGAACCGTCGCCACGATCGCGGCGAGCACTGCGAGCTGCAGCGTGATCCACACGCCGCTGCCCAGGAGGGGAAGGCTGGCGATGAGCAAGTCCATCGACTTGCTCACTGCACGATCCGCAGGCGCCGCTCGACCAGGCGCATCAAGCCGGAGAAAACGCCCGTAATGACCATGTAGAGCAGCGCGAGCGTCAGGAAGATCTCGTAGACGGCGGCCGTCCGGTCCACCAGCAGACGCGCCTCGAAAGTGAGCTCGGCCACCGACAGAGTGGCAACGAGGGATGTGTCCTTGATGATGACGACTCCCTGGTTGGCAAGCGACGGCACGACCTTCCGCAATGCCTGCGGGAAGACGATGACCCAGAAAGCCTCTCTTGGCGTCAGGCCAATCGCCAGCCCGGACTCGGTCTGCCGCTGCGACACCGACTGGATACCAGCCCGGTAGATCTCGGCGATGTAAGCGCCGTTCTGCAGCGTCAGCGCGATCAGTCCGGCGACAAAGCCCGTCAGGCGATAGCCGAGGATGCTCGAGCCGAAGAAAATGAAATACATCTGCACAAGCACGGGCGTGTTGCGCACCACCTCGATGTAGGCGCGCGCGACGAGCGCCAGCGGCCGCCGTGGCGAGATCAAGGTCAGCACCACCGGGATCGCCCAGAGCGCCGAAAGCACGATCGCCAGCACCGACAGCTCGAGGGTCATGTAAAGACCTTCGGCCAACACGGGGGCGATCCTGCCGATTAGCGCGATGTCGGACGACATGACGTGGTCCTGGAGCTGGAACGGGCAAAGAAGGCGGGAGGGCTGCGCGAACGCAGCCCTCCCCGCGAGTCGGTTACTTCGGAGCGGCGGCGTAGAAGCGCTGCGGCGGCGGGTTGCGACCGAACCACTTCTTGTAGACATCCGTGTAGTCGTTGTAGCGCGAGCCGGCGACAAGCTCGCCCACCACGGTGTCGAGGTAGAGCCAGAGCGTGAAATCCCCCGGCTTCATGAAGATCGCGTTGCCCTGGATGTTGCCCAGGTTTTCGGGCAACGTCTTCAACTCGCCATTGTTCGCGGCGTACCAGTCGATGACCGGCGAATCCATCTGCATGGCCTGCGCTTGCCCGCTCTTCACGGCGAGGAACATGGCACTCGGCGTGTCGAAGGTGAGCACCTTCACGTTGGGCATAAAGCGCTTCTGGCGATCGATCATCTGCGGGTTGCTGAGGTTGGCGAGCGTGAACTTCGCATCGTTGAGCGCCGCGACACTGTCGATATTGGCGTCCTTGCGCACCAGCACCGAAATGCCGGAATCGATGTAGGGCCGCGTGAAGGCGACACGCAGCGCACGGTCTGGATAGATAGTTGTCGCAGCGATGCCGAAATCAGCGCGGCCCGAATTGACCGCCGGCCAACGACCTTCGCTGGTGACGGCGATGAACTCGATCTTCTTTTCATCGCCCAGCAGGTATTTCGCGACCAGCTTGGCGATGTCGATGTCGAAACCGACGAGCTGGCCCTTGTCATCGGCGAAGCCGAAAGGCGGCGCGGTGCCAAACGTCGCCACGACAAGCTTGTCTCGCTTGACGATTTCGTCGAGCCGCGAGGTCTGTGCGGCGGCGCCCCCCGACAGTCCCGCGAACACCAATCCAGCAGCGGCCAATGCGGCGACCGTCCTCAAAATCCTCGCTTTCATCTCATCCCCCTTCCCCGCCATCCGACGGCCTATCAATGACACCTTGAAAGTTTCATTTTTTGAAATTATTTATTCAAGTATTCGGCAGTCATGGAAACGAGTCAAGATGGGAAACGAGAGCGTGCGTGAGAAGAAGGGCGGCAATAACGAACAACCGATGGATCGGGCCTTCGCGATATTGGGCGCGGTGGTCGCGGCAGCAGGTCCCCAGTCCGTCACCGACATCGCTGCGGCGTTGAGCCTGCCCGTCCCTACGGCGCATCGGCTCGTCGCGCAGCTCGAGAAGCGCGGGCTGCTGAAGCGCTCGCTCGGTTCGAAAAAAGTCGTCATTGGAGAGGCTTTCGTTCGGCTCGGTATCTCTGCCGTGGACGCTGCCCTCCGCGGCGACCGGCCACATCAGATCCTACTCGCGCTCTCGGCGAGTCTCGGCGAGCACGTGCAAGTCGGCATCCGATCGGACAACGAAGTGCTCTATGTCGACACCGCGCGCGTGCCGCTCTCCGGCCCCGGCCTGATGTTCGAACAGGGCCGTCGCGCGCCACTCTATTGCACGTCGATCGGAAAGATTTTCCTCGCGGAGATGGCGGACGAAGAGTTCTCGCAATGGCTCACACAGATGCCGTTGCCCGCCATTACGTCGCACACAATTACCAAGCGTCCGCAACTGCGGGCCGCCGTCCTTAAGGTCCGAAACACGGGGTGGGCCTCGAGCGACGAGGAATTCGCCGCCGGCGTGGTCGGCTGCGCCGTTCCCATCCGGCGCCCAGACGGCCNGCTTGTCGCCGGCCTNGGNCTATCGGTCCCCAGCGCAAGAACGTCTCTCGCAGATCTCGCGCATTATCGGCCGAAGATGGAAGCGGCGGCGCGGTCGATTGCGGCGGCGCTTGCCGCCTGAGTGCTCCCGGGACCAGGGCTAAGGATGAACTGGCGTCATGGCCTGCGCTGCAACGGCCGCGTTGCAACGTCGATCGCCACCGCGGAACGACTGCGTGTCAGCCTGCCTTCAGAACCAGGACGCCTTGTCGACCTGATTACGGAGCGGGTGCCCGGCAGCGAAGGCGCGGCAGTTGTCTGCCATGATTTCGAATCGACGCTCGTCGAGGTATGGCCCGTGTCCTGCCATGTGCGGTGTGAGCAACACGTTGGGCAATGCCCAAAGCGGGTGCTCGCTCGGCAGCGGCTCCAGCTCATAGACGTCGAGCGCAGCGCCAGCAATCTCGCCGGCTTGCAGCGCTGCGACCAGGTCATCCAGCCTGGTCGTCATGCCGCGACCGATGTTGATGAAGAACGCCGTCCGCTTCATGCGCTGGAAGCGGGCGCGGTTGAAGAAGCCTTCGGTCGCCGGCGTATGCGGCACCGTCAGAATCACGAAATCCGCACGCGGCAGCAGATCTTCCAGTGCATCCGGCGGATGCAGCTCGGCCACCCCGCTGGGCGCCACCGTGCGGCGTGCATCTGTTGCCAGTACGGTCACACCGAAAGCCGCGAGCAGCCGCGCGGCCTCGGCACCGATGCCGCCCAGGCCAACGACCAGGGCCGTCGCTTCGGGCAAATGCACGACATCGCCAGTCTCCATCGGGCTCTTCTTCCACTCGCGGCGCAGTTGTTGCGGAATGAACACGTGCAGCCCGCGGGCAAAAGCCAGTACGAATGCCAGGATGTGGGCGCCGATATGGTCGTTGTAGATCTCACGGAAGTTCGTAACGCTCACAGGATGGCTGATCAGCTCGGGATAGTAGTAGCCGGCCGCCGGCGCCGCCTGAGGCGCCTGCAGCCAGCGCAAGTTCGTGGCCTTCGACAAGAGCTCTTTGCCGAGCCAGCCGAATGCGGCTTCTGCGTCGGCGATCTCGCGCACGGCGGTGTCCGCGTCCTCGGCAACGATCACGCGGACCTCCGGCGCCGCTTCGGCCAGGCGCTTGGCCCAAGCGCGGGTCGTGTCGGTCTGCGGCGGCAGCATGACGAACTTGAAGGAATTCCGGCTGACCACGATGGTTTCTCTTTTTTCCAGGGGCAGACGGAGTGTAGACCGGTCCAACGTCGATCGGCAAAGATCCGGCACTTCGAAGCCCCCGCCGTTTTTCGGCGGATTTGGCGGGCTGTTGGCACCGAACCTTTCGGCGGCGCCTTCACGACGTCGTGCCGATGTCCTCAACCTCGCGAAGACGGTCGGATGCGTCCATCACCACGGGAGAAGTGTGTCTGAATGATGGGGAAAGGGACTAAATCTATGGATCGAACGTCGCTTGGGATGTTGGGCACAGCAGAAACGCCGGGAGAACCACGAAACCCGCCCATGGCTTCACGGGAAGCCCGCAGAATGCTAGCATTCACGACGTTCCAAGAGGTCATCCGCGGGGAATGTCAGATTAGGTGAGCATTCTCCGGTCCCGTCCTGCCATATGGCTCGCTCTTCTCACAGCTGCGCTGCATTTGTGGGCGAATAGCGAATATGGCTACTTCCGCGACGAGCTCTATTTCATCGTCTGCGGTCAACATCCAGACTGGGGCTACGTCGACCAGCCGCCTTTGGTCCCGCTGCTCGCCTCACTTATGCATGCCCTGTTTCCCGACTCGCTGACGATGTTTCGTCTGATCCCGGCGCTAGCCCATGCGGGCACGGTTGCGCTCACTGCCGAAACGGCTCGCAAGCTCGGTGGCGGCGTTTGGGCCCAACTGCTCGCCGGTATGGCGGCATTCCTATGCGCACTCCTGCTCGCTTTCGGGACGATTTTTTACACGGACTCGCTTCAACCGATCGCTTGGTTGTTCTGTGCATATGCGCTCATCGGCATCATCCGCGACAACAATGAGCGCTGGTGGCTCCCGATGGGCTTGGTGATTGGTCTGGCGTTTATGGTCAAATACACCATTGCGTTCTGGGTTGTTGCCCTCCTGATTGGCCTGCTACTGACGTCGGCACGCGGCCGTCTTGCCCGCCCAGGCCCCTATGTCGCTGCGGCGGCCGCCAGCCTCATCGTGCTGCCCAACTTGTTTTGGCAATGGGCTCATGGATGGCCGTTTCTCGAATTCGCTGCAGCCGTGGTTGAAAGCAAGAATGTCGTATATTCGCCCTGGACTTTTGTGTTGATCCAGATGCGCGACCTCAACCCGATTACTGCACCAATCTGGCTCGCCGGCCTCGCAGCGTTCGCGTTTTGGGGTCGGTTCGCGGACCTTCGCGCCATCGCTATCGCGTACTTGCTTCTGCTTGTGGCGATGATCGCGCTCCACGCCAAATCCTATTATCCAGTCGGCGCCTATCCCGTTCTCTTCGCCGGCGGGGCCGTGGCATTGGAGGCGTGGCTCACGTCGCCACGCCTGCGCGCGGCGCTGCTTGTCGGCGTCGTTTTGTTCGGCTTGCCACTGCTCCCATTCGCCGTTCCCGTGCTTCCCATCGAGCGTGTCGCTGCCTATCAAAGCTTTCTTGGTCTTGCGCCGGAAGCGAACGAAAAAAGGCTGGCGGTCGGTCACCTGTCACCACTCTATGCCGATATGTTTGGCTGGCGCGAACTCGCTGCCTTGGTCGGCCGTGCCTATCAATCGCTGTCGCCAAGAGAACGAGCGGATGCGGTATTTTTCGCGAACAACTATGGGGAGGCCGCCGCAGTCGACATCTTTGGGAAGCCTTGGGGCCTGCCACCCTCAATCAGCGCGCATAACAACTATTACCTCTGGGGTCCGCGTGGACATATCGGAGACGTAGTCATACACCTGGGAGGCCGCCGCGAAGACCTGCTCAAGGTCTACGCCTCAGTCGAGGCAATGGGCCAAACCGATAACCCCTGGGCATCTCCCCTTGAGACCGGCCAGACGATCTGGATTTGCAGGGGAAGGTTCACGAAGCTGGATGATGACTGGTCGAAATTGAAGCGCTACTACTGAGAGACGATCCGGCACACCTCGGGGATAACTCATTCTGGAGCAAGCGCCGCGTCGAGCTGCTACTTCGAACAGGGCGGACGCCTGCCGCCGCTGTCCGGACCGTCCGCTGCCCTCGTGGCCCCGTACCTAAGGCGAAATCCAGATCCAGGACGAACAGATGAAGCAGATTCCGCTGGGAGCCACAGGAACGTCGACGTTGCGCGTGCAACCCGAACACCTTGCCAATCGATTCAAGGACGCCATGTTGCCGCAAGTGCTTGCGACGCCCGTGATGATTCTGATCATGGAGAACGCGGCGCTCAATGCCATCAGGCCGTTTCTGGACGCAGGCGAAAGCGCCGTCGGTATTGCTGTGGATGTAAAGCACCTCGCCGCCACGCCGGTAGGCCACGAGGTACGCGCGACGGCCGAGGTAGTTGCCGTCGATGGAAAGCGAATTGACTTCAAAGTGTCGGCAAGCGACGGCAAAGAGGAGATCGGCAAGGGAAGCCACCAACGAATCGTGATCGATCTTCGTTCGTTCAACGAGCGNCTCGCTAAAAAGAGCCTGTCGTAACGAGGCCGTGGACCCANNAATTATGCCGGGGAACGGGTTGTCAGAGTCCGCTAATTCCCGATAGCGACCAAATTCCGCGGCGCAGCGAAATGACGAGATGTGCCAAGAGGAGGCATTGGCCCCTTCCACCTCCTGACAAGGCGGATGTAGTCTGTTCTCGCAGGGCGTCCAGTTGGATTGCATGTGCGCCTTAGCGAAAAAAAACTGGGGAGGGAGCATCATGAAAATTCCGCGCCGCGCATTCATGCATCTGGCCGTGGGGGCGGCTGCGTTGCCGGCCGTGCCCCGCATTTCGCGGGCGCAAGCCTATCCGTCTCGGCCGGTACGCATCGTCGTCGGCTTTCCCGCCGGCGGCGCTACCGACATACAGGCGCGCCTGATGGGTGAATGGCTGACGGAGCGCCTCGGCCAGCAATTCATCGTTGAGAACAAGCCCGGCGCCAGCGGCAACATCGGAACCGAGACGGTCGCCAAGGCACCCGCGGATGGCTACACACTGCTGCAAGTCGTGACCCCGCATGCGATCAACGCCGCGCTCTACACCAATCTCAATTTCGACTTCATCCGGGACATCGCGCCGGTTATCTGCCTCGCGCGGCTGGCTTACATCGTCGTGGTGAATCCGTCGGTCCCCGCCACGACGCTCCCTGAGTTCATCGCATACGCCAAGGCCAACCCGGGCAAGATCAACTACGGGTCGGCCGGCCAGGGCACGCCGCAAAACATTGCTTGCGAACTCTTCAAGATGATGACCGGGTTGAATTTGGTCCACGTCCCGTATCGGGGCGGCGCGCCTGCGGTCGCCGATCTGGTCAGCGGCCACCTGCAGGTGATTTTCGCTCCAGTGTCGGAAGTGATCCAGCACATCAAGTCCGGGAAGCTGCGCGCCCTGGCGGTAACGACCGCGACCCGTTTGGACGTGTTGCCGGACGTTCCAACGGTGGGAGACTTTGTGCCTGGTTATGAGGCCAGCGGTTTTGGGGGCATCGGAGCGCCCAAGAACACCCCGGCCGAAATCATTGATATGCTGAACAAGGAACTCAATGCCGGCCTCGCCGATAGCAAGATCAAAGCCCGGATCGTCGAGCTGGGCGGCACAGTGCTTGGGGGCTCGCCTGCGGAATTCGGGACGATCATCTCGGATGCCACCGAAAAGTGGGCGAAGGTGATCAAGTTCGCGGGCGTCAAGGCTGAATAGGGCCGGTCGCCACTGGATTCCAATTTTATCCGTCTGATGCCGGCAGGCAGAAACAGTGCAGAGCCAGGAAACTTCGACAATACCGGTCTTTATATTTTACGTGAGCTTGTATTGCCTCTGAAAAAACGCCGAATGCAGTCCGCCGTCGGGCGGTCGGGCGGCGATGTGTTGTGTGACTTGAGAATTTTCTGAACTGTTTCCAGCGACCATCAGCATGACACGATTTACCGGAATGGTTTTAAGCGTCTCCCGTTTCAACAGTTCACCAAGAATATTCTCCGGCTCACCCTCGGGAACAGCAATCCAATATCTTAATGCTTTGAGCATGCTCTGCGTTTCAGGATCATAAGCCTTGTAATCACCGGCAAGATAGTGCGTTCCCAGAGTTTCAATCCTGGCGATGCAGATCGGTTCTCCCGCGCCATCCGGATCTTCTGCACTATGGTCAGTATGCAGACCATGCGGTTGGGGAACTGTAAATTTGCCGTACGAATAATGCCCTTTGCGATAGCGCGCTGAAGGAACGAGTACGCCCATCATCTCATCAACATCGTCATTATAGAGGCGCACATAATTCGCCATTGTGTCGGGCGTACCGTTGACGAATTTTTCTACAAACCAATTGTCATCGACAGATACCGTTTTGACATCGTTGAACTGCTTCGCATGTTCATAGATCGGTTTCCTTGCAGCCTCGCGGAAGCGGGCAATCGGTATGGGCAAGCGAGCATGCGCTTCGCGATCGTTAAAATTGGCATGCATGCGTTCAATAAGAGACCAGTGATCGGAAGAGAACTGCACCGGTTCCAGTATTTTTAGTCTGGGCTGCAAGGTCGCCCATGCCTGATGAAGAGATGTCATCATCTTTTACCCGGCCCACATCATGCGCGAGATCGGCGGCCAAGTCCTATCTCCAAGTCGCGTTACTTCCTCTATTCCATATCGATCTTCAGGGCCTTCAGTTTCTTGCCCCAGAAGGCGTGCTCGTCGGCGACGTAGCGGGAAAACTCGGCGCGTGTGCGCTCGGGAGGCACCTCGACGCCGTCCTTGGCCAGAACTTCCGCCCACTTGGGGTCCCTCATGGCCTGCTTGGCGTTCCTGGCGATGCTGTCGAGGAGGATATCGGGCGTACTGGCCGGCGCGAACAAGCCGTGCCAGCCGTTGATCACCGCATCGATACCTTGCTCCTTGAGGGTCGGCACGTCGGGCAGTGACGTGAGGCGCCGATTGCCGGTAACCGCGAGCGCCTTGAGGTTGCCTGCCTTGACCTGCGGCACGGCCGGCGGCAGGGAGGAGAAGTTCATGGTGATGACGCCGCTGATCACATCGGCCAGCGCCGGGCCGGTGCCCTTATAGGGCACGTGCGTGAGCTGGATGCCGGCGGCCTCGGCGAACAGCGCGCCCGACAAGTGGTTGCCGCTGCCCACGCCCGCCGAAGAGTAAGTGAGCTTCTCGGGATCCTTTTTCGCCAGCGCCACCAGCTCTGCGGCCGTGTTGGCCGGCACCTTTGGGTTCACGACCAGCACATACTGGTAGTCCGTTGTCTGGCAGATCGGCGCGAGCGTCGCGAGGGTGTCGATCATGCCCTTTTGGACCCACGGATTGACCACCACGGTTTGGGCCGAGGTGTAGGACAGCGTGTAGCCATCCGGTCTGGCGCTGGCGACGGCACGTAGGCCGAGGCTGCCGTTGGCGCCGCCCTTGTTGTCCACGACGATCTGTTGGCCAAGGATCGGCGACATCAGGTGCGCCAGTTCTCGAGCGTTGATGTCGTTGCTGCCGCCCGGGGCATAGCCGACGACAAACATGACGGGGCCGGTCGGCCAGGCGGCTTGTGCGCGCGGCGATGAAGGGAGCGCGAGGGTGCTCATGCCAAGGGCGATCACGCGTCGGCGTGTGAAGACGGTCACTCTTGGCTCCATGTTCCAACGACATTCCCGGGTGAACCGTGAACGGGCCTGAACGCTAGCACTTCGATCCCCAACAGTCCTTTCCTTATGTCCGCTCCTCGCACAAATCCGACCTGCTCGGAGGCCAGGGAGGTGGTCGCTATTGGGCGCAAGGCGGATGTTGGTCTGCCGCGGACACTAGCAATTCGAATCTCGACAGGCAGGCAGGCAGACGGCGCACGAACTTTTCTTCAAGCGTGACGCATCACGTCGTTTCTCGATTGATCGAGCATCACGGCACTGACAGGGCAATGGGGCAGCGCGAAGAAAGCCCGATAATACGGGCATTTGTCGCGTTGCGACGAACGTTTAGCCATGCGTCGAGCCTGGGAGTAACATGCTGCGATGACAAAAACCGGTCGATCCCCACGGCTCCCCGCGGCGTTAACGCTCACGGCAGCTTGTTCTCTTCTGTTTTTCCTGAGCGTGCCCGATGCCTACGCCGTCGACGCGTCCACGTGCGGCGCTCTCATGGGCACGTACTCGATCGTGCCTTACAGCAGCTGGGGCACCGCTCCATTCCCCATCCAAAAAACCTGGGACGAATCCGACTGCAATCACAAGATTTGCGAGTACATGCAAAGGACGTTCAACGTCGTTCCACATCTGTCGTGGGGCTCGTTGCCGGTTCGTCTTCAGCAGGTCTGGGACACGCCGCAGGTCAACTGCAATGCTCAATTGCAAAATCCACCGTTGTTTAGGAAATAGGCCTCCGGACTTCGGGCTGGTCGGGGGCGCGGATTCGGTGGCGCCGTCCCGTCCTAAGCGTAGAGTGGCACGACATAGGGGAAAGATATGCAGCCAAAGACACGATTCATGATCCAGGTCCCGGGAGGCACCAACATCGGATGCGACACGGCTGAACAAGTCCTGGACGCGCTAAATGATCTCAAGAATGCCGAAGGGGTCACCGTCGCGGACTTGCAAACCGGCATGAGCGGGTTGACCCGGGAAGCGCTTGAGGAACTTGCGAATGGCGAACGCGAGTAAATAGGTCGACCGGGGCCGGTCATCGGCCGGCCAAGGCGTTCCTGTAAGGTCAAAAGACTGAAACGGCCGCCGCGCCATCACCCTGCCTCTCGCTCATACCAGTGCAGTAACCCACCTATCGCTCGCGGCACCGCACAGGCCCCCGCACTGGCGGAAGCGCGCTCGCTGGACCGCCGATCGCCAAGACGGGCAAACGCAGGAGTCTGCGAGCCGCCGCCGAGCTGGCAGCGCTGCGTCATAGCGGGCATCAGCCGCGCATTCTCTTGAGCTGAAGTTCGATACCGGTCATCCCAAGGCGCCAGTCACAAGGCGAATGATCACCTTGAGATGTTCGGCATAGACCCAAGGATCGAACTTGCCGATCCGGGCGACGCCCAGTGCCTTTCGGGCTTCGACGGCCGAATTTTCGGCCTGCATCTTGAAGTCGTCCAGGTTTCTCCTGCCAGGGCCAGCGCCGGAATCGCTTGCCGTGCGTCATATTTCTGATGCGGGAAAATCCTAGGTTCTGTTGGCGTTCGCGAACAGCTGGGTCCGACGCCGGTCGATATGGCCGATCGTGGCGAGGCTGTGGGAGTTCGTCATGCAGATATCGAAATCCGGAACTGCTCACGGCACGGCGCGGTCAAGCGTAAGCGGCAACGCTGAAGCCCGAGCACATCAAGCCCCTCGCCGAGTAGCGTCGCGGAAGACGGAAGCCGATCAGCTTTGCAGGAGAGCATCATGGACGAATTAATCCGCGGCGGCGCGATGCCGAAGCAGCTCCAGCCTCACGATTTCGGTTCCGTCCCCTTCGCGGGACGACCCGATGCACTGGTTGAGCGCCACCTGCTGTCGGACGCCGTGGTCAACCCGTCGGGTGCCTACGAGCGACAGCGCTTCGAGGCCGTGGCCCGCTCGGTGCGCGACATCCTCGCGCAGCGCTGGATCAAGACCCAGGCCACCTATGATCGGGAGAACCCCAAGCGCATCTATTACCTGTCGATGGAATTCCTGATCGGCCGATCGCTGACCAACAACATCATGAACCTGATGCTGCATCCGTTCATCGAGCGCGCCGCCCGCGAGAGCAGCCTCGACTGGTTCGGCCTGGTGGAGCAGGAGCCCGATGCCGGGCTCGGCAATGGCGGCCTCGGCCGGCTGGCCGCGTGCTTCCTCGATTCGATGGCGACCATGCAGCTTCCGGCGATGGGCTACGGGCTGCGCTACGAGTACGGCATGTTCCGGCAATCGATCGAGAGCGGCTGGCAGCGCGAGCATCCGGACAGCTGGTTGCGCCGGCAGGACCCGTGGGAAGTCTCGCGCCGCAGCGAGGCCGTCGAGGTCCGGCTTGGCTGCACCTTCGAGATACATCAGGGCAACCTGCAGATCGTCGCCAATCGCCCTTCGACCTTGATCGGCATCCCATACGACCGGCCCGTGATCGGTTTCGGCGGCAAGACGATCAACAGCCTGCGGCTGTGGAGTGCCGCGGCGACGGATTCTTTCGACTTCCAGGAGTTCAGCTCGGGCGACTTCGTGGGCGCCTTGGTCGGCAGCATTGCCGCGCAGACCCTGACCCGCGTTCTCTACCCGGATGACTCCACCGAGATGGGACAGGGGTTGCGCTTCGCGCAGGAATACTTCCTGGTGGCCTGCACATTGGCCGACCTCGTGCGCCGTTTTCGTCGCGACAACGCCGACTGGAGCAGCCTTCCCGACAAGGTCGCGATCCAGCTCAATGATACCCATCCCGCTCTGGCGGTCGCGGAGCTGATGCGCATCCTGCTCGACGAGGCGCACCTCACCTGGGAGCATGCGTGGGACCTTACGCAGCGGACCTTGGCCTACACGAACCACACGCTGTTGCCCGAGGCGCTGGAAAAATGGCCGCTGCACTACTTCCAGCAGATGCTGCCGCGACAACTTGAAATCATCTACGAGATCAACCGCCGCTTCCTCGACGATGTGCGGCGCCGCTTTCCCGGCGACGACGTCCGCGTCGAGCGGGTGAGCCTGATCGAGGAAGGGCCGGAGGACAAGGTCCGCATGGCAAACCTGGCGATCGTGGGCTCGCACAGCACCAACGGCGTCGCGGCGATCCATTCCGGACTGCTGCGCAAGACGACGGTTCGCGACCTGGCTGAGATCTTCCCGCAGCGCTTCAACAACAAGACCAACGGCGTCACGCCGCGGCGCTGGCTGTTTCTCGCCAATCCGGGACTGTCACGCGCCATCACCGATGCGATCGGCGACGGCTGGACGACCGATTTCGTCAGGATCGCCGAGCTGCGGCCTGCCGTCGAAGACTCCGCGTTCCGTCGCTCCTTCCTGCAAGCCAAGCGTGACTCCAAGGTGCAGTTCGGCAACTGGTTGCAGGCAACCTCCGGGCAGAGGGTGGACCCCGACAGCATCTTCGACTGTCAAATCAAGCGCATCCACGAATACAAGCGTCAGATGCTGAATGCGCTGCGGATCATCGTGCTGTACAACCGACTCCGCGCAAACCCGGGTCTCGACATGGCGCCCCGCACCTTCTTCTTCGCGGGCAAAGCGGCGCCCGGCTATCACCTTGCCAAGCTCATCATCAAGTTCGTGAACAACCTGGCGGGTACGATCGACGGCGATCCCGCGATCCGCGGACGGATCAGGGTCGTCTTTCTTCCGGAATACTGCGTCTCGATGGCGGAACGGCTGATCCCGGCGGCGGACTTCTCAAACCAGATCTCGACCGCCGGCTTCGAAGCCAGCGGCACGAGCAACATGAAGTTCATGATGAACGGGGCGCTGACCGTCGGAACGCGGGACGGCGCGACGATCGAGATGGCGGAAGAAGCCGGGGAAGAAAACTTCTACCTCTTCGGCCTTACCGCACAGCAGGTAACGGACAGCCGCGGCTGGTACAATCCGGGCTGGCACTATGAGAACGAGCCCGAGACGCGGGCCGCGCTCGACCTGATCGCCAGCGATTATTTCAGTCAGAACGAGCGAGGTGCCTTCACCCTGCTCCACGACACGCTGCTGAAATACGGCGACCATTACATGCACCTCGCGGACCTGGCGTCCTATCTGGAGGCGGATCGGGCGCTCTGCTCGCTGTACGCGGATCGCGATGCATGGGCGCGCAAGGCGATCCTCAATGTCGCAGGCTCGGGCAAGTTCTCCAGCGACCGGACCATCGCGCAATACGCGGCAGACATCTGGCAAGCGAAGCCCTGTCCGGTGCCGTAGGCGGAGCGGGCGATGGGCCTGTCCCTGTGCTTTGGATCAGCGTCACCACCAATCCTGACGGGTTTCGGGTGGCCGGGCCCTTCGCGCAGTGCTTCACGCACGTACGCGCCGGCGCCACCGAAAAATGCGTGGGCCGATGCGCTAGCAGCACCGCCACGCAACGGGAAAGTTCGGCAATCCGCCCTTTCGCGCCCATATCCGCAGCCCGGAGCTCGCGCGACGACTGATCGCACTGGCCGACTATCTGCGCTGGAATACGCCCAAGAAGCCTTGACGCACTATGGCCCGAGAACCTTAATCCCCCCGGACAAAGCAAAGAAAGAAAGTGGGAGGGCATCCATGCAAGCGACGAAATGGTCCCGGCGCGCGGCCATCGCAGCAGCGCTGGCAGGCATTGCAACTGGGGCGATGCCGGCTCCGGTGGCTGCGCAGGATTTCCCGAACAAGCCGATCACCATCGTCGTTCCGTTCGGTCCCGGCACGGCCAACGACATCATCGCCCGCCAGCTCGCNCAGGACATGATGAGCACGCTGGGCCAAAGCGTCATCGTCGACAATCGTGCCGGCGCCACAGGCAACATCGCGACCGATCTTGTCGCGAAATCGCGACCCGACGGCTACACGNTGCTGATCGCCTCCATGAGCAACATCCTCAACCAGGTGACCGGCAACGCGAACTCCGACCTCGCGANGGACTTCACGCCCGTCGCCTTCAGCGGCAGGACACTCTATTCGATGTTCGTGCCCAACGAGCTTCCGGCGAAGAACGTGGCCGACCTCGTCGAGCTCGCCCGCCAGCAGCCTGGCAAGCTCAACTACGCGGGCTATGTCGGCGGTGTGCCGCAGTTCCTGGGCGAAATGTTGAATCGCGCCGCCAGGATCAACATGGTGATGGTCCCTTACAAGAGCACGACCGACGCGCTGGTCGACCTGCTGGCCGACCGCATCCAGGTTTGGTTCACGCCCGTCGCGTCAGGTATTCCGGTCCAGAGCGCCAAGCAGGCCCGCATGCTCGCCGTCACCGGCGACACACGGGCGAGCGTGCTTCCCGACATCCCGACCTTCAAGGAGGCGGGCTACCCCGATCTCACCGTCGACGTCGCCTACTTCCTGCTGGCGGCGAAGGGCACGCCCCAGCCGATCATCGACAAGCTCCACGGCGCCATCGACAAGGCGCTGCAGAATCCGAAGGTCAAGGAAACCCTCCTCGCCCAAGGCATCGAGGAAAAGAGGGGCGCCTCCAGCGAGCTGGGCGCCTATCTTGCCGGTGAAATCCGTCGCTGGGGCGATATCGTCAAGCTCTCGGCACCCGCTGCCGCCGNAAAATAGCCGGGCATCGTCGAAGCGACTGCGCTTAGCGCGACAGGTAGAGTTTTNACTACNGTCCCGACGATTGGGCTACGTATGCGTTCATGGGCGCCGGGGCAAAGGCGTCGGGTGCGCCTGATGGCAGATAACGTCCATAGAGCGCACGGAGTGCCTCGTAGTCGCTCGCTGACGCGCCGCCACGCCGGATGTTCTGAGGAATGGTAATCGAGGCATCGCCATGCCGTCCATCGGCACTCGTGCTCGCAAGATCCCAGCTTTTTGGGGAGTTCATCGGGGGTATCGAGTAATGTACTCAAAGATCTTCAGAATCCTTCGGGTATCAGCGTAAGCCGTATACTTGGCGCACCGAAGGCCACTCCCATCACAGGAGCAGGCATGACCGGCTACACTCCGCCTGGCCCGCTCGGCCTCGGCACGGCACCGCTGGGCAATCTCGGCACCGTGGTGCCCGAAGAGTCCGCCGTCGCCTGCCTGCAGGCGGCATGGGATGCAGGCATCCGTCACTACGATACCGCGCCACACTACGGCGCGGGACTCGCCGAGCATCGGCTAGGCAACGCGCTGCGCAGCCGGCCGCGCGACAGCTACACGCTCTCCACCAAGGTTGGCCGGCTG
>JGI12053J15887_10000550_pt1 | contig 15439 bp, 9 predicted proteins | sample MedBloCAOM1_O3_FD_15887 | JGI IMG/M metagenome (IMG submission 15887)
ACCGCGATGTCGATCGAGATCCGCGACGGCATTTTGTGCGCCTTCATGCCGCCGGTGGAGAAGCTTGAGGATTATCTCGAACTGGTCACGGCGGTGGAGGCGACATCAGAAGAAATGCAGATGCAGGTCCATGTCGAGGGCTACCCACCGCCGTTCGACCCGCGCGTCGAGGTCATCAAGGTGACGCCCGATCCCGGCGTGATCGAGATCAACATCCAGCCGGCGCAAAACTGGCGCGAATCCGTCGACATCACATTCGGCCTCTACGAGGACGCCGCGCAAGTCCGGCTCGGCGCCAACCGATTTCTCGTCGATGGGCGGCACACCGGCACCGGCGGCGGCAATCATGTGGTCGTCGGCGGCAGCACGCCTGCGGACTCGCCGTTCCTGCGCCGTCCGGATCTCTTGAAGAGCCTGGTGCTGTATTGGCAGCGGCATCCGTCGCTGTCCTATTTGTTCTCGGGCATGTTCATCGGCCCCACCAGCCAGGCGCCGCGCATCGACGAGGCCCGGCATGACGGCCTTTATGAACTGGAGATCGCGCTGGCCCATGTGCCGCCGCCGGGCATCAAGGCTCCGCTGTGGCTGGTCGACCGGCTGTTCCGGCACATACTGGTCGATATCACGGGCAACACCCATCGCGCCGAAATCTGCATCGACAAGCTCTATTCGCCCGATGGCACCACCGGCCGGCTCGGGCTGGTCGAATTCCGCGCCCTGGAAATGCCGCCCGATCCGCGCATGAGTTTGGCGCAACAGCTCTTGATCCGGGCGCTGATCGCAAAGCTCTGGCGCGAGCCGCAGCAAGGCAAGTTTGTGCGCTGGGGCACGACGCTGCACGATCGCTTCATGCTGCCGCATTTCCTCTGGGAGGACTTTTTGGGCGTGCTCGCCGAACTAAGGCAGTCCGGCTACGATGTTTCGCCGGATTGGTACGCGGCACAGCTCGAATTCCGCTTTCCCGCGTTCGGCCGGGTCCATCATGGCGGCGTCTCGCTGGAAGTGCGCCAGGCGCTCGAGCCCTGGCATGTTCTCGGCGAAGAGCAGTCGGCCGGGGGCACCGTGCGCTACGTCGATTCGTCGGTGGAGCGCCTGCAGGTCAAAGCTAGCGGCTTTGTCGAAGGCCGCCACGTCGTCACCTGTAACGGCCGGCGGATGCCGATGACGGAAACCGACCGTTCGGGCGAGGCGGTCGCCGGCGTCCGCTTCAAGGCGTGGCAGCCGGCGTCGGGCCTGCATCCGACCATTCCGGTTCACGCGCCGCTGACATTTGACCTGATCGACACCTGGAACGGCCGGTCGCTGGGCGGCTGCGTCTATCATGTCGCGCACCCCGGCGGGCGCAGTTACGACACCAAACCGGTCAATTCCTATGAAGCCGAGGCGCGGCGGCTGGCCCGGTTTCAGGATCATGGCCACACACCCGGCAAGATCGATCCGCCGCGCGAGGAACGCACGCTTGAATTTCCTTTGACCCTCGACTTGAGGACACAGCTCCTGCATTGAGAATGAGCCTCAGGGCAGGAGAGTCGGATGGCGGGACACGCCGGCCAGGGAAGCGGTCAAGGAAGCGGTCAAGGAAACAGCCAAGGCAGCAAAGCCCGTCCGGGCAATCGCCGCGTGGCGCAGTGGACGCGCGGCTATGCCCGCCTGCCGGGTATTCCCGATGAGTACATCGCACAGGACGGGACGCCGCGCGCGGTCTGGACCCGATTCTTCGATGCCTTCGCCGAGCTGACGCCTGCAGACATCGAGCGGCGTTTCGGATCGGCCGACCGGCATCTGCGGGAAGCCGGGGTGACCCATCGCGCGCCCGGCGAAACCGCCGACCGGCTTTGGCCATTGAGCCATCTGCCGCTCCTGATCGGCGAGGCCGATTGGCAGCAATTGAGCGCCGGCATCGTGCAACGCGCCCAATTGCTGGAACTGGTGCTCAGCGACCTCTATGGCGAGGGCCGATTGGTGGCCGAAAATGCGGTGCCGGCGGCAGCCGTTGCCGGCAGCACCGAATATCTGCGCTCGGTTTGCGGCATCAAACCGTCCGGCGAGCAATATCTCAATCTGTATGCCGCCGACGTCGGACGCGGGCCCGATGGGCGCTGGTGGGTGCTGGGCGACCGCACCCAGGCGCCGTCGGGCGCAGGCTACGCTCTGGAAAACCGGCTGGTATTGTCGCGGGCTTTTACCACGCTCTACAAATCGATGAACGTCGAACGGGTGGCGCCATTCTTCGAGGCGTTCCGCGATGCCTTGCGCGCCAGCTCCGACCGCGACGAACCGCGCATCGGGCTGCTGACACCCGGCCTATTCAGTGAAACCTATTTCGAACACGCTACGCTAGCACGCTATCTCGGATTTCTGCTGGTCGAGGGCGACGATCTCGCCGTCAGCGGCGACCGCATTCATATCCGCACCGTCGCCGGTTTGAAGCGGCTCGACGTGCTGCTGCGCCGGGTCGATTCCAATTCGCTCGATCCGCTCGAGCTCGACGCTTCCTCGCAGCTCGGCGTGCCCGGCCTGATCGACGTGCTCCGCAAGAACGGCGTTGTCGTCGCCAACATGCCGGGTTCGGGCGTGATGGAGGCGCGGGCGCTGCTCGGCTTCCTGCCCAGCCTCAGCCGGCGTTTCTTCGGCGAGGATTTGAAGATGCCGCATATCGCGACCTGGTGGTGCGGCCAGAAATCCGCCCGCGAGGAAGTGCTGTCGCGGCTCGACCAGGTTGCCATCGAGGGCGCTTACGGCAGTGGCGTTCCCGGTTTCGGGAAAGGACCCGTGCTCGCCAGCGAGTTGTCGCCGAGCGAGCGCGAGCGGCTCAAGACCGCGATCCATGATCGCGGCATCGACTATGTCGGCCAGGAACTGGTGCGGCTGTCGACGACCCCGGTGTGGGACAATGGCCGCATCACGCCGCGGCCGTTCGTCTTGAGGGTTTTTGCGGCCGCTACTCCCGGTGGCTGGACCATGATGCCTGGCGGCTTTTGCCGGATCGCCGATCAGCTCGATGCCCGCGCGGTGTCGATGGGCGATGGCGCGCGCGCCGCGGACGTCTGGGTGGTCTCCGACAAGGCGGTTTCGACGGCGACCTTGCTGACGACCGGGGATAACGTCCGAATCCGGCGCATCGCGGGCTGGGTGCCAAGCCGCGCTGCCGACAATCTGTTCTGGCTCGGCCGCTATCTCGAGCGCGCCGAGGCGACGCTGCGGCTGGTGCGGGCGCTCGGGACGCAGCGCGATCCCGGCAAGGGGTCGACAACCGTGCCTCACTCGGTTGAGCGTATCCAGCGGCTGCTCGTGACCTGGGGCGCGACGTCGCAGGCGACGCGGGCGCAGCCGGCGAAGGTCGCGGCCGAGGCGTTGCAAAGCGAGGACAAATTCGGTTCCGCGCTGTCGCTGGTGCGCGCGGCACAGCGAACCGCGACATCGCTACGCGAGCGTCTTTCGCCGGATGCCTGGCAAGTCATTACCGAGATGACGGAACGCCTCGCCCAGGAAGTCGACGATGACGATGGTGTCATCGTCGCCGCCGAACTGACGCTGCAGGAACTGGCGAGCTTCGCGGGTCTGGCGCAGGAAAACATGAACCGCGCCGCCGGCTGGCGTTTTCTCGAAATGGGCCGCCGCGCCGAGCGTGCCATCAACACCGCGCGGTTCGCGCGCCAGTTCGCCTATGACGAAGCCGGTAGCGAGGATCTCGACATTCTGCTGACGCTGGTGGACTGCCAAATCACCTATCGCTCGCGCTACCTCGTCGGGCCGCTGCTGGCGCCGGTGCGCGACCTTGTCGTCTTGGACCCTTATAATCCAAGATCGGTCGCGTTTCAGGTTCTTGCGCTGAACGATCACATCGCCAGCCTGCCGACATTGAAAGAAGGGGGACTGATCGAGCGGCCGCATCGTTTGGCCGTCGCCCTGCAGGCGACGCTGACGACGGCGGAGGCAGCCGTGCTCGACACCAAATCGCTGTTCGCGCTGGAGCAGGATCTGCTCAACCTCGCCGATGCCATCGGATCGCATTATTTCCCGCACGGGCCCAATGCGAGCCGGCCTGAGAAGCTCACGGGCCTCGCGTGATCTACGACATCCGCCACGTCACCACCTACAGTTACGAAAGTCCCGTCAGCTTCGCGCGGTGCTCGCTGCGGCTGGAGCCGAGGAGCGGCGACGGACAACAACTGGTCTCGCACGGCGTCGACATCAGGCCACAGCCCGCGGATCGCACCACACGGCACGACTTCTTCGGCACGCATACCGAAAGTGTCCTGATCGAAACGGCGCATCGCAACCTTCGCATCGATTCAAGGTCGCGGGTCTCGGTGTCCCGCCGCGCCCCGGCCAGCGCCGCGCCAAGTCCGGCATGGGAGAGCGTCCGCGACGTGGCATTCGAGTCCACCAGTCTCGGCCCGGGGTCGCCGATCGGTTACGTCTTTGCCAGTCCGCTGGTGCCGGTGCAGCAGCCTGTCACCGTGTACGCGGCCATGAGCTTTCCGCCCGGAAACGGCGTCTTGGCCGGCGCGGTCGACCTGATGCATCGCATTCGCACCGAGTTCAAGTACGACCCGAAAGCAACCGTCATCTCGACGCCGCTCAACGAGGTGTTCGAGAAACGCCACGGCGTCTGCCAGGATTTCGCCCATGTGATGATCGCAGGGCTTCGCGGTCTCGGACTGCCGGCCGCCTATGTCAGCGGCTATCTGCGCACCATCCCGCCGCCCGGCAAACCGCGCCTGCAGGGAGCCGACGCGACCCACGCATGGGTCTCGCTGTGGTGCGGCGAGGAGATCGGCTGGATCGGCTTTGATCCGACCAACGACATTCTCGTCGAGAACGATCACATCGTGCTGGCAGTGGGACGGGATTTTTCCGACGTTTCCCCGGTCGACGGCATCATTGTGGGATCGCGCAAGCAAAAGCTCACGGTGGCAGTGGATGTGCTGCTGGTGGAATGACGCGGGATAACAATCCGCACCCGAACCGTTACGACGTCATCATACTCGGGGCAGGGGCCGCGGGCCTGATGTGCGCGGCTGTCGCCGGCGGGCGCGGACATCAGGTGCTGCTGCTTGAGCAGGCAAGACAGCCGGGCGAGAAGATAAGGATTTCCGGCGGCGGCCGCTGCAATTTTACCAATCTGCACACGGCCCCTGCGAATTTTATCTCGGCCAATCCGCGTTTTTGCCACTCCGCGCTGAGCGGCTACACCCAGCGCGATTTCATGGCGCTGGTCGAGAGCTATGGCATCGCCTATCACGAGAAGACGCGCGGGCAGTTATTTTGTGACGGCTCCTCGCAGCAAATCATCGACATGCTGCTCGAGGAGTGCCGCAAGGTCCACGCCCGGTTGCGTCTCGGCGTGCGCGTCTCCGCGATCTCCGGCTGCGAAAACGGTTTTGTCGTTGGGTCCGATCAAGGCGAGTTTCGCGCTCCGTCGCTGGTGGTGGCAACCGGCGGTCCTTCCATTCCAAAGATGGGATCGAGCGGGTTCGGGTACAAAATTGCCGAGCAATTCGGTCTGAAGATCGTGCCGCCGCGGCCGGCGCTGGTGCCTTTGACGTTCGACGCGGCATTGCTGGCGCAATTCGGGGATCTGTCGGGCGTCTCGGTCGATGCGGTCGTGAGTTGCGGCAAGATCCGCTTCGATGAGGCGTTGCTGTTTACGCACCGCGGGCTGAGCGGCCCGGCCATCCTGCAGGTTTCTTCCTATTGGCGTGAAGCCGATGACATCGTCATCGACATGGCGCCGGGAAACGATGTCCTGGCCGGGCTGAAACGGCTGCGCCGTGATCACCCGAGGCAGGAACTGGGGACCGTGCTTTCTGACTTTCTGCCGAAACGGCTGGCGCGGACCATTGCGGACGGGATCGGAGGTCCTGAACGGATCGCCGACTTTTCCGATCTGCATCTTGCGAACGTCGCCGCCGGCGTGAAGCAGTGGCGTGTCAGGCCGAACGGAACCGAGGGCTACCGCACCGCGGAGGTGACGTTGGGCGGTGTCAATACGTCGGAACTCTCATCGAAAACCTTCGAATCCAGGTCCGTCCCCGGGCTTTATTTCATCGGCGAGGTCGTCGACGTCACCGGTCACCTCGGCGGCTTCAATTTTCAATGGGCCTGGTCCTCGGGATACGCGGCAGGCCGTCGCGTCCAGCTAGCGGCTAAAACCTGACACCTGATCCCCAGCCAACCCGTGAGTGGGATGAGACATGAACGTCGCCGTAAGTCCCAGGGACCTTCGGATCGAGATTAGAGGTGAGCAGTCCGGGTTACCCCGAACTTCGGACATGTCGCCGGATATGCCGATGGACACGGAGGCCCTCGCGTCGCGGCGGAATGTGCGCGCTGTGCTGAATGTAATTCGGAGACCAGAGCGAATGCGTTCCAAATAGTCTTGGGTCCAAGTCAATGCTGCCAATCCACTCGGAAACGAGGCGTGCGTATTGCCGGGTTATCATGCTGCGGTCAGGACCCACGACGGCTTGTGAACAGGAACTCGCCGGGCCTGTCGCAATGATCACTATTTAATCTTTTGTTCGCAGGATGGTCATTCGCGTTTCGTCGACGAAGTTCTTCATGTCCTGATCTGGCTTGCGAAACAGATTGCGTTCGACGACGATCGAACGGTTGTGCATGGTCTTCGTACAGCGTTCCCTGACATAGACGCCGCCGACTGGCTGCTCGTCGGCATTGGGCTGAGCTTGCGTGCAGGACCAACCGTCGAGCCCGTATCGTGATTTCACCTGGATGCCGAACAGAAAGGCCTTCTTGCGGATATACAGCCGCGCTTTCGGATCGGTCTCGATGCGAAGGCCGCTGACGGTGCCGGCACTGTCGACGAGCAGCGTGAGAACCGCTGGGTGGCCCGCCACGATCGTGCCATCCGGGCTGGTGACGGGGTCATAGCCGAATTTGATCGCGTGAAATCCCGACGCATCAGCGGGACAGTCGCGAAAGCCCAACCAGGTCGTCAGCGTTTTCCGCGTATCGTTTGCGCAGGCGAGGTCGACATAGCCCGCGTCAGGCAAGTCCGCCGCCGGCTCGCCGAGCCGGATGTCGCGCAGGTCGTTGCTGCCCGGGTCCTGGGCCGCGGCTGGCGTGGTCATCGCCGCTGTGACCAGCAGCGACAAAATGAACAGCGACTTCGCGATCAATCGTTGAGGTCGACTAATCATTGCGCTTTTCCCGCGCCTGCAGCAGAATTTTCGGTCGGCTCGGCCTGCGTCTTGTAGATATCGCAGACGCGCGAAGTGTCACCGAAAAAGCTGACGCATTCGGCGTAGTTCGGCTCGCCCTTGCCCTTGATGTGCACGATCACATAGTCCGCGACGGCTTCGATATCGTTCGGACGAAGGAAGGTGTTGGCCTCCGGCGGCATCTGGCTGCCGGCATCCTGGCGGTTCATGTCATGGCATTTGATCGTATCGTAAGCGCCGCGAGTGAAGAACGGCATGCCCGTACCGGGCCGCCCGCAGCCGACCGTTTCAACGATCTGCTCGCGCGTCAGCTCTGTCTTGCGCAACGACAACGCGTCACCGCCGTAACCGCCGCCGCCGTTTCCGTGCCACTTATGGCAGCCAAAGCAGTTGGCGCGCTTGAACACCGCCTTGCCGGCATCGGTTGGATCCGAGGTCGTTGCCGATTGGCCGAGAGCCGCACTCGGCGCCGACAGGGCCGCAGCGACGGCGGCTGCGGCAATCAACGCCGCGATCGAAGACGTTTTGCCGTTTGTCATTGTCTTTTCTTGCCTGAGAAAGCAGGCGGATCGGGCCGTGACCCCATCCGCCCACGCCGTGTGATGTCAGAGTGCAAACACGTAGAGCATCGAGCCGGGCTGAATCCGCTTCAGCTCCGGGGTGGCATCGATGAACCACTTGTCCCATGCGCCGCCCAAGCCGACCAGGATCGCGACGTACTGCTTGCCGTCGACCGAGAAGGTCATCGGCGGCGCATTGACGCCGCCGCCCGTATTGAATTCCCAGCGCTTCTCCAGTGTTTTGGCGTCAAGCGCCATCACCTCGCCGGAGGGTTGGCCGGAGAAGACCAGATCGGGTGTCGCGAGAATGCCGCCCAGATTCGGGAACGGCGTTTCGAACTTGCCCGCGACTTTGCCGGTGGTCACGTCAATCGCGGTTACGCTGCCGGTGATCTTGAAAGGCTGGCTCGGCCCGCCTCCGGTCCAGAATTCACGCGCCTTCAGCTTCTCGGGAACCGACTCCTCGACGGTGATCCGGTTGCAGCTTTCGATCACGGGAATGTACCAAAGCTTGAGATCGGGATTATAGGCCGTGGGCGGCCAATTCTTCCCGCCCATATTGCCGGGACAAATATCGGCGACCTTGTTGTCGCGATGGGGCGTCACGGATGCATTGTAACGCTGCACCTGTTTACTCGGATCATACTCGATCGGCTTGCCGGATTCCTGATCGAGGCCTTTCGTCCAGGTCACCTTCTTCACGAAGGGCAGTCCCCACACGAACTTGCCGGTCGTGCGGTCGATCGCGTAGGCGAAGCCGTTCCGATCTGCTTCCAGCGCGAGCTTCAACGTTGTGCCGTTTGGTCCGGGCACATCGGCCAAGACGTTCTCCGCAACGCTGTCGTAGTCGTAGGGATCATTCGGCGTGTGCTGNTAGTGCCATTTGATCTTTCCGGTGTTGGCATCGAGCGCGAGCGAACTGTCGGTATAGAGATTGTCGCCGGGCCGATACTGGTTGTCCCAGTCCGGGCCTGGATTGCCGACGCCCCAGATGATGGTGTCGGTCGCCGGATCGTAGCTGCCTGTGACCCATGTCGAACCGCCGCCGCTGGCCGCGGCGCTCTGGTCGTCCTTCCAGGTGTCGTGACCCGGCTCGCCCTTGCCCGGAATCGTGAAGGTGCGCCATGCTTCTTTCTGGGTCGCAAGATCGGTCGCCGCGACCCAGCCGCGGATTCCATACTCCGCGCCGGCAACGCCAGTGATCGCCATGTTCTTGACGATGAGTGGCGCCCCGGTAATGACCTCGCCTTTGTCGGGATTGGCAACCTGGCGTTGCCAGGCGACCTGGCCGTTCTCTTTGTTGGTCGCGATCAGCCTGCCATCAAGCGTGTGTGAGATGACCAGGTTGCCCCACAGCGCGACGCCACGGTTGTCGACGCCGCAGCACGCGACGGCGCCGGCCCAATCATGGTCGGTCTTGGGATCCATCTTCCAGACTAGGGTGCCTTGCCCGCCATGGGTGTCGATCTTGTACACTGAGCCCCATCCGTCGGTGACATACATGAAACCGTTCTCGACGATCGGCGTGCCTTCCAGGCCGCCATGGGTCCAGATGCCGCCGCCCTCGACGCCGCCAAGGTGCATCGTCCATGCGACCTTGAGATTCTTCACATTGTCCCTGTTGATATCCTTGAGACTGGAAAACCGGGTCGCCGAGAAGTTTTTGTGATGATGGAGCCAGTTGGCGGGCTCCTTGTCTGCGTTGAGCAGCCGGTCGTGAGTGACCTCATCCGCCGCGCGGGCGGGCAGGGCGCTGGCAAAACCGAAGGCTGCGACCACGGTTGCGAGCACGGATGTCTGCATGAGGGGTCTATGGTTCGTGAAACGTGTCATGATTGTTTACCTCCTCCTTGATGACTTCATATTGCATTGAACACCCGGCACGTCCGGGCGCACGGTTGAGAAGTCTTGATTCAGCAAACCAAATCGCTTGCTGTCGCGCGCACTCAGGGTAACCCGTGGACTTTCACCTCCGTCTCTATTGTTCCGGCCTTTTGAAAAACGATGGAGCAGTTGAATGCCTCGCCTGCGGCGAGCGTCTGCCGTGTCTGCAGCAGCATGACGTGATAAGCGTCGGGTTTGAGAACGGTTGTGCTGCCTGCTGCGATCGGTATCGAGGGGATCGCGCGCATGGCAGGAGATCCTTCGCCGCGATCGACCGTATGTTTCTCGGAGAAATTCGCGACCGGGCATCGCACGCGCAGCAGCGTGTCCGCGATGTCGGCTTCGTTCTTGATCGTCATCGATAACGCGATATTGCCACCCACCTGCTCGGCTGCATGCACCCACGCATCGGAGATCGTGACGGCTTCGCCTCCGCCGCTATGAGCAGGAGTGATCGCAGCTCCCGGTTGAAGAACGACGACGATCGCGCCAGCAAAAGTTGCGATGCGATGTTGATTCGGAATAGGTGTGGAAGCCGCGAACACGGATCAGTTTCCCCTCTGATCGATGGTCTGCGATCCCGGTGTTGATGCTCGGATGACGATCGTCATGCGGTTCATCAGCGGCGTCCTCCAGAATTTGATTTCTTCTTTTTTTGAAACTCGGGAAGCAAGGACGGCATTGCACTGGCGAATGCACAACATGTCAAGCGATACAACGCCGCGGAACTTTCAAGGGCGCGATTGAGGATTCCAGACCTTCCCAGCTGCTGCGCTTCACCCGCTCAAGGGGCAAACCATGCCTTGCGGTCACGATGCACTATTTTTCCGGTCGCCTCTTGGCGGCGAAGTCGGGCAAGTGGCGGGCTGAGGTACGCTGGTTTCCCGGGCAGTAGACATCATCATAGCGGTGAATTCAGCCGCGACTAACGCGGCACGCAAAAGGCAACGAGTGAGATCCCGATCGTGATGACGGCCGTCAACGATCCAGTCGAATGGGGGTTCATCAAGAGTCTGGAACGCCCGGGCACAAATGTGACTGGCACCACGCTTAATGCTCCCCAGTTGGTGGGGAGCGGCTACGGCCGCGGCGCGGGCTCAGGCACTCGCGCAGGCGAAGCCGAATTTTCAGCCGGTAGTACCGGTCCGCCGCGCGTTATCGCTCTGGCGGTCAAGCGGGTCGGCGCGCAGATTGGAAAAGAACTTGTCGACCTCGCGCGAAAGCGTTTCCGCGGTGGAAGTCAGCGCGCTGGATGCCGCGAGGACCGATGTCGCGGTCTTGTTGGTCTCGCCGATGGCGTCGCTGAGCGAACCAATATTGGCGACCAATGTCTCGTTGCCCTGCGCGGCCAATTGCGCGTTCTCGGAAATCTCGCGGGTCGCGGCATCCTGTTGCCCGATGGCGCCGGCGATATTCGAGGTGACTTCATTGATGTCCCGCACGGCGTTGCCGATTTCGCGTACCGCATCGACGGCGTTGCGCGTCGACGTCTGGATCATGCCGACGTTCTGGCCTATTTCAGAGGTCGCCTTGGCGGTCTGCTCGGCCAAGGCCTTGACCTCGTGAGCGACCACCGCGAAGCCGCGGCCGGCCTCGCCGGCGCGAGCGGCTTCGATCGTCGCATTCAGCGCCAGAAGATTGGTTTGCTCGGCGATGGTCTGGATCAGAGCTAGGACGCCGTCGATGCGCTGGGTTGCCGCGGCGAGGCTTTCGATCTCGGTGATCGATTTTTCGGTCCGCAGACCGGCCTGTTCGACCATGCCCGAGGATTGACGGACCTGTCGGCCGATTTCCTCAACGGAAGCCGACAGCTCTTCGGCGGCGCTGGCGACGGCGTTCACATTGCTGGAGGCCTGCGCGGTCGCTCCGGAGGCGGCGACGGCGCGTCCACTTGCATCCGACGCCACCTTGGTGATCGACTGCGCCGTATCCCGCATGGCCGACGCATTATCGGTGACCGCGCGCAGTACGCTTCCGATCGCGCCCCGGAAGGTTTCTACCGAGGTTTCAATGTGCTTGGCCCGTTCTTCACGCGCCCTGGAGTCTTGCAAGGCTTGCGAATTGAGGTTGCGGTTGCCGTCCATCGCCGCCTGGAAAACACGGATCGCCCGCGCCAGCGCGCCGATCTCGTCTGCTCGATCGGTATGCGGAACCTCGACGTTTTCGGCGCCCTCGGCGACGCGCTTGATGGTGGCGGTGATGACCGCGAGCGGCCGCGCGACCGAACGGGAGATGATCAGGACGCCGATGCCAACCACGAGCAGCGCGAGGCCGCCGAGACAGGTCAGGAGAAACGACAGTTGGCGGTTGGTTTCGCCTTGCCGGGCGATCTGCTTGCCGCGTTCGGCGTAGACCGTGGAAAGCGCCTCAAGGTCCTTGTTGAGAGCAGAACGAACCGCGCGATTGGCGTCGTTGTCGCCCCATTCGCGGCCTGCGGCGGAACCGGTCTCGACGCCGCGGCGAACCAGTTCCTTGCGGAAGTCGATGAACTGCTCGATGCGTTTTTTGAAGACGGCGAATTGCTGGGCGTCATCGGCCTGGACGATGGATTCCCAGTCTTTGACCACGGCAAGAATCTGGTCGTTGAATTTGAGCAGCCCGTCGCCGTACTTCTTCACGACGGCAGCTTCCGTCGACATGTAGACGCCGCGGGATTCCATCACCACCGCGTAGACCAGCGAATTGACGCGCTCGACGTTGAGCGCGGCGCGGCTGGCGGTCTCGACGGCTTCTGTAAGTTCCAGGTGCCGCCTTGTATTATAATCGGACAGCGCGGTGATTGCCGCGATCAGAACGCCGAACAGCGCAAAGATGGAATAGAGCTTGGCTGCGAGCGAAAGCCGGGAGGTAATGGCGGAGCCAAGAGAGGCGCCATGAGACTTCACTATTTCAGCCATCGCGTGGCCTCTCCCTAAGGGGCCGCACTATTATCGGCCGCTTAAAGACCATGCGAAGTTTCAGTGTATAAAATACTAATCCGGGAACCAATTCAGAACGTCGCGCGAAAATTGTATTATTGTACCGCCCCTATCCGGTAACACTGCACCAACGATGGGCTTGCCGCGCAGAAAACGCCAGCTGATAGTCTTCGCGGTGGGCATGACGCATTGAAGCGCTGATGGCCCGGAGCTGCCATGGTCTATCGCCACGCCATCGATGCCACCACCTATGTCTTCAATGATCTGCGCGACCTCTTGGCCAAGGCTTCGCCGCCGCGCTCCGGCGACCGGCTGGCCGGCATCGCCGCCGATAGCGCGCAGCAGATGATCGCGGCGCGAATTGCATTGGCCGACGTGCCCTTGAAACAATTCCTGCATGAGACGGTCGTCGCTTACGAAGACGATGAAATCACCCGTCTGATCATCGATACGCATGACACGTCGGCCTTTGCGGCGATATCGTCGCTGACGGTCGGGTCGTTCCGCGATTGGCTGCTGTCGGATGCGGCCACCTCAGACGTTCTCAAACGACTCTCGCGCGGCGTGACACCGGAAATGGCCGCCGCGGTTTCAAAGCTGATGCGCAATCAGGATCTCATCCTGGTGGCGAAGAAATGCCAGGTGACATCGGCCTTCCGCAACACGATTGGGCTGCGCGGGCGGATGAGCGTGCGGTTGCAGCCCAACCATCCCTTCGATGACGCCAAGGGCATCACCGCCTCGATTCTCGACGGCATTCTGCTCGGATCCGGCGACGCCTGCATCGGCATCAATCCGGCGAGCGACGATCCGGCCTTGATCGGCGGGCTCTGGCGGTTGCTCGATGACATCGTTGTGCGGCTGCAGATTCCGACCCAGAGCTGCGTCCTCTCACACGTGACGACGACGCTCGGCTTGATCGAGCGGGGCTCGCCTGTTGATCTCGTGTTTCAGTCGATCGCAGGCACCCAAGCCGCCAACCGGAGTTTTGGGATCGATCTTGCTCTTCTGCGGGAAGCCCACCAGGCCGGGCTGTCGTTGCGGCGCGGTACCGTCGGCAACAATGTGATGTATTTTGAGACCGGGCAGGGCTCGGCGCTTTCGGCCAACGCCCATCACGGTGTCGACCAGCAGACCTGCGAAGCGCGCGCCTATGCGGTGGCGCGCGCGTTCGATCCGCTATTGGTCAACAGCGTGGTCGGCTTCATCGGCCCGGAATATCTCTACGACGGAAAGGAGATCATTCGCGCCGGGCTCGAGGACCATTTTTGCGGCAAGTTGCTCGGCCTGCCGCTTGGCGTCGACGTCTGCTACACCAACCACGCCGAAGCCGACCAGGACGACATGGACAATCTGTTGACGCTGCTCGCCGCCGCCGGCGTCACCTTCATCATGGGGGTGCCCGGGGCCGACGACGTCATGTTGAACTACCAATCCACGTCGTTCCACGACGCACTTTATATCCGCGATCTGTTCGGCCTGAAGCGGGCGCCGGAATTCGACGATTGGCTGTTTCGCGCAGGGCTGGCCGACCCCGAGTTTCGGCTCGCCGGCAACACCGGGGTGCTGCCCGATTTTGCGTCCCGATTGATCGCCTGAGGGAACCGAAAAGGCCGCCGTCCCGCGAAACACGGCAAGGAGGCGCGAATGTCGGATTTCGGACGCTGGCGAGCAACCCTCCGCCTACCCCGCGTTGGAGCGGCTATCACAATGTTGAGGAATTTGTAGCTCAGCCTTGGCTCACCCTTGGGGGTCGCGCTCAATTTGTGCAATATTGCCATTGCCCGAGGACTTAGAGGAAATTTTATGAAAGCTGAGGGTATTGAAACGGCACGGCGGATCCTGTGCGTGTTTCCGCGCTATACATCTTCTTTTGGAACGTTCGAGTACGCCTATCCCCTCACGGACGGCGTCCAGGCCTTCATGCCGCCGCAGGGTCTACTGCTGATCGCGGCTTATTTGCCGGCGAACTGGTCGGTCCGCTTCATCGACGAAAACATTCGCGCCACGACGGCGGAGGATTTCGAATGGGCGGAAGCGGTGTTCGTCAGCGGCATGCATATCCAGCGTCAGCAGATGAACGATATCTGCCGCCGCGCACATTCATGCGATCTGGCGGTCGCCATCGGCGGACCCTCGGTCAGCGCCTGCCCGGATTACTATCCCTCGTTCGACTATCTCCATGTCGGCGAGCTCGGCGACGCGACCGACGACCTGATCGCGCGGCTGGCGCGCGACCCGTCCCGTCCCGCCCAACAGGTGGTCCTGAAGACCACCGACCGCCTCGATATGACCGAGTTTCCGATCCCGGCCTATGAGCTCGCCGACGTCAAACGCTATTTTCTCGGCAGCATCCAGTATTCGAGCGGCTGCCCCTATCAGTGCGAATTCTGCGATATCCCAGGGCTGTACGGCCGCAATCCACGTCTCAAGACGCCGCAGCAGATCACCGCGGAACTCGACCGGCTGCTCGAATGCGGGGTGACGGGTTCGGTATATTTTGTCGACGACAATTTCATCGGCAACCGAAAGGCGGCGCTCGATCTGCTGCCGCATCTGATCGAGTGGCAGAAGAAAACCGGTTACGTCATGCGGCTGGCCTGCGAGGCGACACTCAACATCGCCAAACGGCCGGAAATTCTCGAGAAAATGCGTGAGGCCTACTTCGTCACGATTTTCTGCGGCATCGAGACCCCGGACCCGGATGCGCTCAAGGCGATGCAAAAAGACCACAACATGATGGTCCCCATTCTGGAGGGGATCACGACCATCAACCGTTACGGAATGGAAGTGGTCTCCGGCATCATCATGGGGCTCGATACGGACAAGCCGGACACCGGCGAGGCGCTGCTTGCCTTTGTCGATGAATCCAGGATTCCGTTGCTGACCA
>JGI12053J15887_10000552_pt1 | contig 15438 bp, 15 predicted proteins | sample MedBloCAOM1_O3_FD_15887 | JGI IMG/M metagenome (IMG submission 15887)
CGAGCCGTTCAAGCCGAACGGCATCGCCTTCAGCCACGACTACAAGAAGGTCTATGTCTGCGACACCGGCATCACCCACTACCCCAATGCCAAGAACGTGGTCTGGAGTTACGATCTCAATGGCGACAAGCTTTCGAATCCGAAGCCATTCATCGACATGACGCTGGACGGCAAGTCCGGCTTCCCGGACGGGCTGCGGGTCGACACCGAAGGCAACATCTGGGTCGGCGCGGGCTGGGTCGGCCCAGGCTATGACGGCGTCCAGGTCTTCGCGCCGGACGGCGGACGCATCGGTCAGATTCTTCTGCCGGAGACTTGCGCCAATGTCTGCTTTGGCGGCAAGAAGCGAAACCGCCTGTTCATGACGGCCAGCCAGTCATTGTATGCGGTCTATGTCGAGACGCAGGGCGCGCATATTTGTTGAAGGGGGCGAATGGCGAATAGTGAGTAGCGAATAGGGGAATCTTCCATTCGCTACTCGCCGCTCGCCTACCCGCTATTCCGCAGCCCCGCCGAAATCCCGTTGATGGTCAGTTGAATCCCGCGCAGCACCTGCTCGTCAGGATTCTGCGCGCGGTGCTCTTTCAATAGTTCCACCTGCACGTGGTTGAGCGGATCGAGATAGGGAAAGCGGTTGCGGATCGAGCGTTCCAGCAGCGGGTTGCCCTGCAGCAGCCGCTCCTGGCCCATGATGTCCAGCAGCGTCTCGATCGAGGTGTGCCATTCGCGGCGGATGCGGCCGAAGATGTTTTCGCGCAATTCGGCATCCGGCACCAGTTCGGCGTAGCGCGAGGCGATCGCGATCGAGCTTTTTGCCAATACCATGTCCATGTTCGACAGCAGGGTGCGGAAGAACGGCCATTCGCGATAGAGCTCCTTCAGGAACGGCATGCCCTTGTCGGGATGCTGCTTGATCCAGGTTTCGACCGCGCTGCCGAAACCGTACCAGCCCGGCAGCATCAGGCGGCATTGCGCCCAGCTGAACACCCAGGGAATGGCGCGGAGGTCCTCGATCTCGCGGGTTTTCTTGCGCGAGGCCGGACGGCTGCCGATGTTCAGCGTCGCAATCTCGTTGATGACCGTGGAGCCCCAGAAGTAATCCGCAAAACCTTCGGTCTCGTAGACCAGCCCGCGATATGCCCTAAAGGCCAGCTCCGACAATTGGTCCATCGCCTTGAGGTATTCGCCGCGCGGCGCGCTCTGCTTGGGCTGCAGCAGGCTCGCCTCGAGCGTGGCGGCGGCGAGAATTTCCAGATTGTTGCGGCCGACTTCGGCGTTGGAATATTTGCTGGAGATGATTTCGCCCTGCTCGGTGATGCGGATCTGGCCGTTCACGGCCCCGCCCGGCTGCGCGATGATGGCGTCGTAGCTCGGCCCGCCGCCGCGGCCGACCGAGCCGCCGCGGCCATGGAACAGCCGCAAGCGCACGTTGTGGCGCTCGAACACCTCGACCAGGCCGATTTCGGCCTTGTAGAGCTCCCAGCCCGAGGTGACAAAACCGCCATCCTTGTTGCTGTCGGAATAGCCGAGCATCACTTCCTGCACCGCGCCGCGGCTGTCCACCAGCTTGCGATAATCGTGCAGCGACAGCATCCGGTCCATGATCCCGGCGGAGGCCTGCAGATCCTCGATGGTCTCGAACAGCGGCACGATATTGATGGCGCTGCGGCCGGAGGGATGGACGAGGCCGGCCTCTTTCAGCAGCAGCGCGACCTCCAGCATGTCCGACACGCCCTTGCACATGGAGATGATGCATTGGGGAATGACGTCGCCGCCGAATTTGGCATGCGCCTCGGCCGTGGCATGGAAGAGCGCGAGTTCGCCTTGCGTCTCCTCGCTGTATTTCACGAAGGCCGACGCCAGCGGCCGCGCATTGCTCAGCTCTCTCGACAGCAGCGCGATCCGCGTCTCTTCGTTGAGCGCCAGATAGGACATGCCGGGCATGGCCGCGTCGATCAATTCGGCCACCGTGCGCTCGTGCACCGCGGAGTTCTGCCTTATGTCGAGACTGGCAAGGTGAAAGCCGAAACAATCGAATGCACGGCGGAGCAGCCGAAGCCGCCCGCGCGCAATCACGCCGGAATTATTCGCGATCAGCGAGCGGTCGAGAATATCGAGATCGGCCTTGTATTCCCCGATATTGGCGTAAGGTGCTGCTTCGCCGACCGGCCGCCTCGTAATGCCGACGTCGAGCTTCAGCGCGGTCGCGGTGAGCCGCGCATAGATGCCGGATACCGCCAGGCGATAGGGCTCGCCGCTCCGGTGCGGCGAAGTATCCGGCGAACGCTCGGCGAGCGCGCGCAGTTCATCGGACACATCGGCCAGATGCGCGGCGAGCGACAGCTCGGCGCCCAGCGCGTGCAGTTCCTCGAGATAGAACCGCAGCACCCGGCTGCTCTGTAATTTCAGGGTGCCGCGCATCACGTCGGCGGTCACGAACGGGTTGCCGTCGCGATCGCCGCCGATCCAGCTTCCCATCCTCAGGAACGACGCGAGGTCTCCGGAGGCAGCGCCCTCGCCCTCGTTCAATTTATCCTCGAGCGCGCAATGCAGCCACGGCACCTCGCGCAGGAAGGTGTAGTCATAGAAGGACAGGCCGTTGGCAACCTCGTCGAGCACGGTGAGTTTGGTTCGGCGCAGCAGGTTGGTCTGCCACAGCGTCAGCACCTCGCGGCGCAACTGCTCGTCGCTGGCCGCGGATTCTTCCGGCGTGAGCTGGACCCGTTCGCGGCGGTCCAAGAGGGCCGCGATCTCCATCTCGCGGTCGATCGTGCTCTTGCGGCGAACTTCGGTCGGATGCGCTGTCAGCACCGGACTGACCAGCGCCTCCTTGAAGAAGCCGCGCAGATCGGCGGCGCTGAAGCCGGCAGCCCGCGCATGCGACAGCGTCAGCGCCAGCGTGCCCGGGCGCGGCGCAGCGGTGCTTCGCGCCCGCATCTGCCGGATGTTGTTCTGGTCCTCGGCGATGTTGGCGAGGTGCGAGAAATAACTGAAGGCGCGCACGATGCGCACGGTTTCAGAGATCGACATGCTGTCGAGGATGATTTCGAGTTCGCGCCGCGCCGGCCGGTCCTCGTCCCTGTGGAACCGGATCGAGGTCTGCCGGATGCGCTCGACCAGGTCGAACACGTCGGCGCCTTCCTGATCGCGCACGGTATCGCCGAGGATGCGCCCGAGCAGACGGATGTCCTCACGCAGCCGCGCATCCGCCTCAAGAGCTGCGATATCCTCACCCCGGTTGGGGCGCGCATCGGTGTCGGAAGGCACAATCTGGGGTGACATGAAGCTGCTCCAGAAATTGCCCGGCAACTCCTTGAGTCGCAATTTTTCAGGCCCAGCGCAAGATAAAGATGGAGGCGGTCCTCCATCGTCGTCCCGGCGAAGGCCGGGACCCATAGCCACCGGCCGTGGTTTCTGCAAAAGGTCTCTAATACCGTCCTTCAACGAGAAGCCGCGGCGTCTGGGTCCCGGCGTCCGCCGGGACGACCGGCTTTTAAATCCTCCGCCCCGCCCGTACCCAATAGGGATCGCGCAAGGCGCCGCTTGAAAATCTTGCCGGAATCCTCGCGTGGCAGCTGGGCCTGGATTTCGACGTGTTTTGGCACCTTGTAGTCGGCCAGCGACATCTTGAGCTGGGCACGGATCGAGCCGACATCCAGCGTCACCCCTGCTTGCGGTTCCACCACCGCCATCAGCGCCTCGCCGAATTCTTTGTCGGGAATGCCGAACACCGCGCAGTCGTGCACCCCGGGCACAGCATGCAGCGCCGCCTCGATTTCGGCGGGATAGATGTTGACGCCGCCGGAGATCACCATGTCGCGCTTGCGGTCGCAGATGAAGACATAGCCGTCTTGGTCGATATAGCCGACATCGCCTGAAGTGATAAAACCGTCGCGGTCGATCTCGGCGCGCTTTTCGGGCTTGTTGTGATAGGTGAAATCCGGATTGCCTGATATGCGCGAATAAATCTCGCCGACCTCGCCTTGCGGCAACACTTGTCCGTCATCGCCGATAAAGCGCAGTTCGGCGCCCGGCGAGATCTTGCCGACGGTGCCGGGCTTCTTCAGCGCGTCCTCGGAATTGGCAAAGGTGACGGCGCCGGATTCGGTGGAGCCGTAGAACTCATAGATCACCGGCCCCCACCAGTCGATCATCGCGCGCTTGACGTCGGCCGGACAGGGGGCAGCGGCATGGATGATATGGCGCAGCGACGACATGTCGTATTTCCGTCGCACTTCCTCCGACAACTTCATCAGCCGGATGAACATGGTCGGCACCATGAAGATGGTATCGATCCGCTCAGTCTCGATCAGCCGCAGAAATTCCTCCGGATCGAACCGCGGCATCAGTACCAGCGCGCCGCCGAGCCGGCCCGAGCGCAGGCCGAACGAGTTCGGCGCAGAATGATACAGCGGCCCCGGCAGCAGCGCGCGGATGTGGGGCCGCAGGCCATAGATCATCCCGCGCATGCGCTCGACCGAAGCGGCCTGCTCCGGCGTCGGCGCGTTTCGCCGCACGCCCTTGGGATGGCCCGTCGTGCCCGAGGTGTAGATCATGTTTTGGGGCTGCGGCAGCGCCGGACCGTCGTAAGGGGCCTGCTGTTTCAGCCAGGATTCGAACCCGGTCGCGAAATCGGGTGCAGCGAGATGATCGGGATCGATCTTGTAATTGGCCAGGATTTCCGGTGGCGTGGGAACGCTGAGGACGGTGACCCCGGCAGGAATCGCATCGTGCAGGGGATGCAGCATGTCGGCATGGCCGATCAGAACATGCGTGCCGGAGTCCTTGAGGACGTAATTGATTTCCTCCGGCTTGAAGTGCCAGTTGATCGGCACCGCATAGGCGCCGAGCCGCATCGCCGCATAGGCCGCCTCGATGAAGGCGATGTCGTTGCGCATCAGGATGCAGACGCTGTCGCCCGGCGCCACACCAAGCCGCTGCAGGCCGCCGGCGATGCGGTCGGTGCGATCGGCGACCTCGGCGTGGTCGCGCCGTTGCCGGCCGCTGATGATGCCGAGGAAGAGCGGGTGCGTGGACATTGTCACTTTGTCTCTTTCCGATCTCGCGTCGGGTTACGAAACCCTCGTGGTGAGGAGCGCGTCTTCGCGCGTCTCGAACCATGAGGATTGGATGCTCTCATCCTTCGAGACGCGGCCAAGTGGCCGCTCCTCCAGCGACAACGGCGAAGCCGTTGCGCAGGGATGAGGTCCGAATGTTTGCTCAAACGTCCGCAAACCGCGGCGCGCGCTTTTCCATGTTGGCGCGCACCGCCTCAAGTTGATTGGGCCCGCCCATCAGCTTCATCTGCTCGACGGATTCGGCCAACAGTGCCGGGCCGGGATCGACCGAGAGATTGTTGAGCATTCGCTTGCAGGCGCGGATTGCTTCGGGGCTCTTGCTCGCAATCTCGCGGGCGACCTCAAAGGCTGTAGCGCGCGGATCGTCGCAGATGCGCGTGGCGAGGCCGTAGCTCAGGGCCTCCTGCGCCGAGAAGATCCGGCCGGTATAGGTCAGCTCGCGCAGGATATCGTCGCGGACCAGGCTGGCCAGGATCGGCGTCCCCGCCATATCCGGCACAAGGCCCCACTTGATTTCCATGATCGACATCCGCGCATCGGGCGCCAGAAACCTCATGTCGGCGCCGAGCGCGAGCTGAAAACCGCCGCCGAACGCCACGCCCTGGATCGCGGCAATCACCGGCACCGGTAGCTGCCGCCATCCCCACACTGCCTGTTGCGGGAAATTGGCGGCGCCGTGGGTGCGTGCCGTCAGGTCACGCTTCTCGCCGCCGGCTATCCCGTTACCGCCGATATCCTTCATCGCGGCAAAGTGGCCCATGTCGAGGCCGGCGCAGAACGATCGCCCCTCCCCGGACAATACTACCGCCCTTACGCCCTTTTCCTGAGCCAGCCGGCCGGAAGCGGCGACCAGCGCGTCGAACATCGCGGCATCGAGCGCATTCATCTTGTCCGCCCGCACCAGGCGGACGTCGGCGACGCCCTCCGAAATCGTGATCCTGACGCGATCGTCCATCCGAATTCTCCCTGCTCTTTCGTTGTTGCCGCTTTACAGAAAGGCGTTGTCCGGATTTAGTCAATCAACCAATTAACAGACAATCCCTTTAGGCGGAAACCAGACATGTTCAACGAAAAGCTTCTTACGGGACGGCGCATTCTTGTCACCGGCGGCGGGACCGGGCTCGGCAAATCGATGGCCGCGCGCTTCCTCGAACTCGGCGCCGAAGTGCATATTTGCGGCCGCCGCAAGGGCGTCTGCGACGAAACCGCGACCGAACTGATGGACCTCTATGGCGGCCGGGTCACCAGCCACGGCGTCGACATCAGGAACCCACTCGCGGTCGATGAGATGGTGGAGACGATTTTCATCGAAGGCCCGCTCACCGACCTCATCAACAACGCCGCCGGCAATTTCGTCTCGCGTACCCAGGACCTGACGCCGCGCGGCTTCGATGCGATCGCCAACATCGTCATGCACGGCACGTTCTATGTGACGCACGCGGTCGGCCGGCGCTGGATCGCCGGCAAGCATCGCGGCAATGTGGTGTCGATAACAGTGACATGGGTGCGCAACGGCAGCCCCTATGTGGTGCCGTCGGCGATGAGCAAATCCGCCATTCATGCCATGACGATGTCGCTGGCGACGGAATGGGGACGCTACGGCATCCGGCTGAATACGATTGCGCCCGGCGAAATCCCGACCGAGGGCATGAGCAAGCGCCTCAACCCCGGCGACGAGGCCGGCGCCCGCACCATCGCCAGAAATCCGATGGGCCGCGTCGGCAAGATGGAGGAACTGCAGAACCTCGCCGTGTTCCTGATTTCCGGCGGCTGCGACTGGATCAACGGCGAGACCATCGCGATGGACGGCGGTCAGGCGCTGGCCACCGGCGGCAACTTTTACGAGTTGCGCGACTGGTCCGACGCCGACTGGACCCGGGCGCGCGATTCGATCAAGGCGCAGAACGAAAAGGACCGCGCCGCGCGGGGTTAATAGTGCGTCGTCCCTGCGCACGCAGGGACCCATAATCCCGGGCGTTAATTGTAGGAGCGCATTCCTCCAACAAGGCTACACACACATCTCGTAACTCGATGGCACGGCGTATGGGTCCCCGCTTTCGCGGGGACGACATCTCTGAGATCGGGGACGCTGTTCCGCGACGCGGCCTCTTTAGCTCCCGCCGTTACCAGCGGCCGCCGCCGACGCCGACGCTGACGCCTACGCCCGGCGCAACGCCAACCCCAACGCGGGGACCATCGTCGTAATAGCCGCGCCGTTCGATGTAGCGCTCGCGCGGCGCGTAGCCGTAGGAATCTTCGACGATCACACGGCGCGCGCCGCGTTCCCGCCAGCAGCGACCGTTCTCGTTACAGACCATGCGGACGTTTTCAATGTTGCTGTCTGGCGCCACCGCCGTAACGGCGGGTGTGAGAGGTGCAGCCACAGCCGCAGTGCCAAACAATGCGCTGGCGCCGATCAACGTAAGTGCAAGCTTGTTCATAGTGTCCTCCTGTCATCTTCCCAAAATAGCCGGCTTGTCCTTCCGGCCCTCTAATCGAATGCGAAGCAGATTCACTTCTCATCCGACCGAAGCTGCATTTCGACCAGGGCCATCGTTTGCAAGGCCCTGGGATTACGTTCGCCCTGGTGGGCGCTGCGAAGAATGCTCTCCGCGATGTTCTGGACGCGCATCGAACTCACGGGGTCTGGCAGCGTCGCTACCGCGCCCTGCAGCGCTTCATCCATCGCCTCTATCTCATCAGGCGAAAACGCAGCGTTCGAAAAATCCTTCATCGCTGTTCCCTTTCCAGAGTTGGGGAAACCGCAGATGATTAATCTGTTCGACTGCCACATGTTCCCGACTATTTCGGATATGGAACCATAGCCGGGCCTTAAAGACGGTTCGATGCGCCCTTGGAACATTATCTGCGTACACGCTGGAACCGGTGCCGGCGCTGCTGCGAACCAAATTTCAGATCGCTGGCAGGAACGGTTTCCATTTTTTCCCGTTTGCACTTCGTCGATTCATGAGGGAGCGCGGCGATGTCTTTCAGCACAAAGTCTTATCTGGCAGGCGTCGGGTCTGTGGTCGCCGCACTCACGGTTGGATTTTCCGGCGGTTTGTTCATGGCGGCCCCGACCCCGTATGCCGAGCAAAATCGGCTGCAGCGGGTTATGTCGAGCGCACCCATTGCAAGTCCAACGCCGCAGATAGCTGCCGCCCCGAAGCCGGAGATAACGGAGGCGAACGCTACTTCAGCGCCGGCCTCTGCGATCCAGCAACCTGCCCGGCCCGAAACAATCCCGGTGATGGCGAAAGCGGCTGAGCCCGAGCCGGCTCCAGTGATGGCCAAAGCACCTGAAGCTAAAGCACTTGAACCGATCCGCGCCGCACCCGAGCAAGAACGTGCCGCGCAATCGAATGTGAATGCTGAAAAGATCCGTGCAGCAGAAGCCAGGGCAGCGGAAAGAAAACGGGCCGAAGCGAGAAAAATGGAAGAACGAAGAAAGCAGCGAGAAATTGAACTTGCCACGGTCGCGGTGAAGCGGATGCTCAGGGATCGCGACCCACAACAGGTTGCCGACGGAATCGAGACGCCGCGGTTCGGATTTTTCGGTCAGGACTGACCTGCGCGGCTCGAACTCGCCGCTCGTAATTTCGGCTCTCTCTTAACGGGTTAACTTGATGGCATTGAACCGGCTCATCGCCGCAACCGTTCTAGCGCTGTGGCCGGTTTTGGCATCTGGCCAAGCCAGCGAATGGCAACGCTACGTGGTAGCCGNGAGCGGCGCCGCTGTGGACGTGCCAAGGGACGTTTTCAGCGACGAAGCGGGGAAACCCGAAACCGGCTACGGTGCGCGGTTCCTGACTTCGGANCGCCGCGCAAATCTCACCGTTCAGTCGGTCCGCAATGATGCCAGTGATACGCCCTCGGCCTTTTTGGCGAAGAAAGGCCCGCCCCCTGACATCGTTTATCGAAGGGTCACTGCCAATTTCTTTGTGGTCTCCAGCTTACGCAACGGGCTGATCTGGTACGACCGTTGTAATTTCGCCGGGCGATTCATCACCTGCGTATTGATCAACTACCCCGCAACCGAAAAGAAGCGTTGGGATGCCGTGGTCACCCGCATCAGCAATTCTCTTTCGAAAAGCTAGGGCCCAGCCGGACTCGTCCCGTTGGGACCTCATGACTCCCGTATTGTCTTTGCCGCGCAACGACGCCACTATCGCGACAACAAGACAAAAACCCACGGGAGAAACATGTCCACGATGATGGCGATGAAGGCGGGCAAGACGGCGACGCCAACGGACATCATCAATTTTGCCCGCGAACGTATCGCGGGGTTCAAGACGCCGAAGTCGGTGGATTTTATCGAGGCGCTGCCGCGCAATGCGTCGGGCAAGATCTTGCGCAGGCATCTGCGCGATCCCTATTGGGCGGGCAAGGACCGGCAGGTGAATTAGACCGTCATTGCGAGGCGCGCAGCGACGAAGCAATCCAGCTTTGCTTCGAGACAAAGCTGGATTGCTTCGCGGAGCCTGTCATCGGGCGGCGCTTCGCGCCGACCCGGTGGCTCGCAATGACGGTAACCAACGTCGTCCCGGCGAACGCCGGGACCATACGCCGTGCCATCGAGGTTACGGGAAGTGTGAGTGGCCTTGTTGAAGCATCGCGCGACCACAACGAACGCCCGGGGTTATGGGTCCCTGCGTTCGCCGGGACAACACCTTTGTTGTAGCGGCGTGGCGCGCCACCAGCGCCCTCAATGCTTCCCCGCCCCCATATACCCGAACAAAAATCCCGCCACCTTGCGCTTCTGAATTTCCTCGCTGCCTTCGGTGATACGGTAGCGGCGGTGATGCCTATAGATGTGTTCGAACGGCTTGTGGCGCGAATAGCCCATGCCGCCGTGCACCTGCATGGCACGGTCGGCGGCTTCGCAGCACAGCCGGTTCGCCCAGAAATTACACATCGAGACCCGGTCGGACAGCGTGTGCTCGACCTGCGCCTGGGTGAGCTTGTCCATCTCCCAGGCGGTCTTGCGGATTAACAGCCGCAGCATTTCGGCTTGTGTCGCCAGTTCGACCAGCGGCCACTGGATCGCCTGGTTCTCGGCCAGCGCGCGGCCGAACGGCTTGCGTTCGCGGGCGTATTTTACACTCTCCTCGATGCAGTAGACGGCAGCGCCAAGCGAGCTCGCGGCCTGCCGGATCCGGTTCTCATGGACAAAGCATTGCGCCAGCGACAGCCCGCGGCCGATTTCGCCGAACAGCGCATCGTCAGGCACGAACACGTCGGTAAAGCTGACGCGGGGGTGATCGGTTGGCATATTGAACGTCCACATATATTCCTCGACCTTCACGCCCTTGGCTTTCGCCGGCACCAGCAAGCAGGTGATGCCGCGGGCCTCGCCGTCATTGCCTGAGGTGCGTGCGAACAGCGCGCAGTGGGTGGCGACATGCATGCCGGTGGTCCACATCTTCTCGCCGTTGATCACCCATCCCGAGACGCCGTCGCGGGTCGCCTGCACGGCGCGGGTTTCCATGTGGGTGGCGTCGGAGCCGTGGTCGGGCTCGGTGAGGCCGAAGGTGATGCGGAATTTTCCTGTAATCGACCCTTCGATCATCGCCTTCTGATCCTCGCGGCCGTAGCGATCGAGCATGGTGACCAGCGGCAGGTTGCCGACGATCGAGTGCTCGTTCTGCAGATCGTTGTGCAGGCCAAGTCCCTTGGCGGCAAAATGCTCGCGGATCACGGCCATCCAGAGATTGGAGCCATCCTTGCCGCCATAGCGTTTCGGGATCGCAAACCGCAGGTGTCCCGCGGCGTCGGCGAGATTTTTTACCTTGCGCAGCAACGCTTCCCACTCATGCCGCGGCAGGCCGCCATTGTCGAAATCGGTGCGCGCCCATTCGCGGCGATGATCGAAGAAGCGGATGTTGTCATCTGCTTGTTCGATCGGCTTGATCTCGCGGGCGATGAATTGATCGAGCTCGGCGAGATAGGCGACCAGGTCGGCCGGCAATGAAAAATCCAAGGCAGTCTCTCCCGAAAGTCGTTTATTGTTGTTGTCGCAAGGCCGCTCCGCATGGCTGCGCGTCATCGATTAAGGTGAGAAGCCTGACCCAAGTCAAGCAATGGAATTGAGCTTGTGACGCGGAGGCCCCTCACGTAATTGGATGGCCATCGGCGGCGGGACCAAGCTAGTATCGGAAGCCACATTCCGCACCACAGAAAAAATCCACGGGAGCAAACATGGACTTGAAATTCTCCAAGGTGACGCGCAAGGGCCCGATCACCATCGTGACGCTGTCGCGCCCGGAAGTGTACAATGCGCTGCATACGGACGGGCATTTCGAACTCAACAAGGTGTTCGACGATTTCTGCGCCGATCCCGAACAATGGGTCGCGATCGTCACCGGCGCCGGCGACAAGGCGTTCTGCGCCGGCAATGACCTGAAATGGCAGGCGGCGGGCGGCAAGCGCGGCTGGGACAAAGGTGGATTCGCCGGGCTCACCTCGCGCTTCGACTGCGACAAGCCGATCATCGCCGCCGTCAACGGCGTCGCCATGGGCGGCGGTTTTGAAATTGCGCTGGCCTGCGACCTCATCATTGCCTCGGAGAATGCGACTTTCGCTTTGCCCGAACCGCGCGTCGGCCTCGCCGCCCTTGCCGGCGGCGTGCACCGGCTGCCGCGCCAGATCGGCTTGAAGCGCGCCATGGGCATGATCCTGACCGCGCGTCACGTTTCGGCGGCCGAGGGCAAGGAGCTCGGTTTTGTCAACGAGGTGGTGCCGGCCGGCGAAGCGCTGGCGGCCGCGGAGCGCTGGGCCGAGACTATCTGCAAGAACTCACCGATGTCGATCCGCGCCTCCAAGCAGGCGATCCAGAAGGGCCTTTCGGTGTCGCTGGAGCAGGCGATATCGGAACAGCGCGATTATCCCGCGGTCAAGGCAATGGCGGCGTCGCAGGATTACATCGAGGGACCGAAGGCATTTTCGGAAAAGCGGCCGCCGAAATGGGTGGGGAAGTAGAATAATCCTCCGCCGTCATCCTGAGGTGCGAGCCCGCTTGGGCGAGCCTCGAAGGATGGAAACGAGCTTGCTGCCGATCCTTCGAGACGCCGCGCGAAGATGCGCGGCTCCTCAGGATGACGGTTTTGTTGCTGGACCACTCAGCTCCCTCTTATACGACGCATAATTCGGCTGATCGACCGCGAGCTTGTCCATCGTGGTCTGCCAAAGATGATCTGACAGCCCCGGCGTCTGCAGATCGGCCTCGCCCCTGGCGATACGATCGGCGAGCGCACGATTGAGGTCGGCGAGCGAACCGTGCATATCAAGCAATTGCGTCAATCGCGCCGCTTCCGCAACATCACCACCCTGCTCCAGCGCCAGTTGCCGCGTCACCAGATCGAGCGCGTTGATCGCGACCCGCAGCTTGAACGCATTATGCCCGCTGATGGCCGGCGTGATCTCATTGCGCAGAAAATCCGCGACCGCTTTTGTGAGTTCGGTGGGTGTCGGTTCGTCCTGCATCTTATTTCCCTCGCGGGGCTATTAACCTCAGAAGATCGATTTCGGTCTCCGAGGAGCGGCGCCCGATCATGGCACGCTCCATCGAATGGTCGGGGCCTGAGCGAAAGCGCTGCATCATGCCGCAGCACATTATGCCCCAGCGCAGCGTGCCCATCACTTCCCAGAATTTCACCCGCGCCGGATCGGCGCGGCGTCCGGCCGCCTCGTAGCCGGCGAACAGGTCCTCGCGCGTGCCAAAGCCACCGACAGGTTTGTCGATCTCACCAAAGCGCCATGAATTGACGCAGATCCAGCCGAGATCCTCCATCGGGTCGCCGAGATGCGCCAGCTCCCAGTCCAGCACCGCCCGCACGCCGTCGGGGCCGATGATGAGATTGCCGTGGCGGAAATCGCCGTGCACCAGCGTCACCTCCTCGGACGGACCGGGATCGTGGTCGCGCAGCCAGCGCAGCGCCAGAGCGAACACCGGCCGCGGCCAGTCAAAGCTGCGGTAGTCGCGCTCGAGTTCGAAAATTTCCCTTGCCGCCGTCATGCGGCGAAGCTCGGGCAGTTGTGCGAGATCCAGTCCGTGGATGCCGGCGGCAACTTGGCCGAGCTGACGCGCCAGCATCGGACGGGCTTTTGCAAATTGTTCGTCGCGCAAAATCTTTCGCGCGATGGTTTCACCCTCGACCCGCGCCATAATAAAACCGGTGCCGAGATCGTCCTGCGGCCGCAGCACATGCATCACCTTGGGTGACGGCACGCCGGCCTCATAGGCAAGCCGCATCAGCACAGCCTCGGCATCGAGCCCGGCCGCGCGCGACGGCGCCGCGCCGTAGCCCGGCGGCGAACGGCGCAGGATCGCGCCGAAGACGCCGTCGGTATGGACGATGTCGAACGACCACGTCTCCTGGCTGGCGCCGCCGGAGAGTTTCGCGGCCCCGGTGACGCCGGTCGCGCCCGGATACCAGGAGGCGACGCAGCGTCCGAGTTGTTCTTCGATCATTTGCCTTTGAACTTTGCCGGTCGTTTCTCGAGGAACGCGGTGACGCCTTCCCTAAAGTCTTCCGCCGCGCCCGCGGTCCGCTGCGATTCGAATTCGAGATTGAGCTGGTCCTCGAACGAGTTCTCCGGGCTCTCCCAATACAGCTTGCGGATCAGCGACAGCGCGACGGTCGGCCCGTTCGCGAGCTCATGCGCGAGCTTCATGGTTTCGTCCATCAGCACCGCATCGTCATGAACCCGATTGACCAGCCCCCATTCCAGCGCCTTCTCCGCCGGCAGCCGCTCGCCCAGCAGCGACAGCTCCACCGAGCGCGCCTTGCCGATCAGGCGCGGCAGCAGCCAGGTCGATCCGCAGTCGGGCACCAGGCCGATGCGGCGAAACGCCTGCAAGAAATACGACGAGCGCGCGCACAGGATCATGTCGCCCATCAGCGCGAAGCTCATGCCCGCGCCGGCGGCGGGGCCATTGACGGAGGTGACGATCGGGCAATGCAGATTGCGCAGACGGCGCAGGAACGGATGAAACGCGGTTTCGAGCGCCGCGCCGGCGTTGCTCTTGCCCGGCTTCTGATTGTTGCGGCCCTGCAGATTGGCGCCAGTGCAGAATGCACGTCCGGCGCCTGTGATGACGAGGCAGCGCAGCTCGGCCTTTTTCTCGTCGATCGCATCGAGCGCTTCGCCGAGGCCGCCGAGCATATCGATCGATACCGCGTTCATCACCTCCTGATGGTCGAGTTTCAGGATGGCAACCGGACCATCGATATCGAGCGTGACGTGCTTGAACTGCATCTGTTTCCTCTTGGGTTGTAGTCCGCGTTGTTGGTGCCGCGGTGTATCGGGGATTTCGTCTCTCGAAGCCATATTTGATTTTCTGGGCGAGCTTGTCCATGGTTGGCAAAGGAACATCTGCCCGCTATCGGACGCACGGCTAACGCGTGCCAAATCAAATGGAAACACCCAATGAGCATTTTTGATCTGTCCGGCCGCGTGGCCGTCATCACCGGCGGCAATGGCGGCATCGGACTTGGCATCGCGCAGGCGCTGGCGGCGGCCGGCTGCAACGTCTCGATCTGGGGCCGCAACGCTGAGAAGAACAGAAACGCAGCCGCAACCATGTCCGGCTGCGCCGGCAAGGTGGACAGCCGGATCTGCGACGTCAGCGATCCCGCTTCGGTGAGGGCGGCGATGGCCGCCACACTCGATGCATTCGGCCGGGTCGACGGCTGCTTCGCCAATGCCGGCATCGGCGGCGGCGGACGGCATGCCTTCATCGACCGCACCGAAGAACAATGGCGGACGATGTTCGCGACCAATCTCGACGGTGTGTTCCATGTGTTCCAGGCGGCCGCGCGCCACATGACCGAACGCGCCACATCGGGCGATCCCTTCGGCCGGCTGGTCGCGACCTCGAGCCTGGCCTCGCTGTTCGGCACCGCGCGCAACGAGCATTACGCCGCGACCAAGGCCGCGATCAACGCGCTGGTCCGCGCGCTTGCGGTCGAATTGGCGCGTCAGGGCGTCACCGCCAACGCCATCCTTCCGGGCTGGATCAAGAGCGACATGACCGCCAACATCATGGCCAATGAAAAATTCGTGGCCAATGTGATGCCGCGGATTCCGATGCGGCGGTTCGGCGAACCCACCGATTTCGGCGGCATCGCGGTGTATCTGATGAGCAAGGCGTCGTCATACCATACCGCCGATTGTTTTGTGATCGATGGCGGCTATACGGCGTTTTGACGATTGATTGCCGTCATGGCCGGGCTCGTCCCGGCCATCCACGTCCTTACGGCCTACCAAAGAGATCATCCACATGCTTGCCTCGCAGCGCGCCCTCTTCGAGATACCGCGCCATATTTGCTACTTGAATGCGGCCTCCTACAGCCCGCTG
>JGI12053J15887_10000555_pt1 | contig 15419 bp, 12 predicted proteins | sample MedBloCAOM1_O3_FD_15887 | JGI IMG/M metagenome (IMG submission 15887)
CGTGTGCGGAGGCTAGTTGGGCCGCTTCGACAATGGCCTCTGCACCAGCGTCGGGGCGTGAGGCGACTTTTATGATTTGTAATTTGCCGTCGCGGACGAAGACGCAATCGGTGAACGTGCCGCCGCTGTCGATGGCGATGCGCATGAGTTGGTGATTCTACATTACGTGCAAGGCCGACGTGACGGTGTCTCAAAAGCGTGACTTACCGCTAGCGGTGCCGACCGTCGGCCATTGTCGAGCTGTACTTATTGCACAGGCGTTTACCCTGTGGTAGCGTCCCGGCAGCAATACCAGCGACGCGAAGCGCTGCATCAGCATGTTTCAACTTCGCCGAAGGCCCAAAATTGGCGGCAGAATTGTTGCGCGTCAACGCGCATTCCCCGGAACCCAACTTGCTGCGTTATGCGGCAGATTTTCTAACGCGTGGTCGCGTGGTGGCTGTGCCCACGGACACGGTTTACGGTCTGGCTGCCGATCCGTTTAATTTGTCCGCAGTGGAAGAAATTTATCGAGTGAAGGGCCGGCCGGAAACTCGCGCTTTACCAATTCTTGTGAATTCCATCGACCAGGCTATGCTACTCGCTCGTGATGTGCCCGAGAATTTTCTCCGGCTGGCGCATGAATTCTGGCCGGGAGCGCTCACACTGGTGGTCGATGCGGGGCACCGTCTGCCGCTGAAAGTCACCGCCAATACAGGACGCGTGGCTTTGCGTTTGCCTCGCAGCGCTGTAATCGCGGCGCTCATCGATGAGTTCGATGGGCCCATTACCGGAACAAGCGCTAATCTTTCGGGGCATCCCTCGTGCATCAGCGGGACGCAAGTTCAGGAGCAGCTTGGCAGCCGCCTTCCACTGATCCTGGACGTCGGCGATCTGGGAACCTCTTTAGCGTCCACTATCGTGGTGCTGCGGGGAGACGACTGGAAAGTTGTGCGCGAAGGCATCATTCCTGGTGCGGACATAGAAAAATTTGTTTTGTGAAAGCTATCGCGCGTTCGGAAACCTGTTATTCGGGATGTAGGGTGACTTCCCTGACTAATTATAACTTCCGCAGCGATGCCGGTAGTGAGCCCGCCAACGAGTAAGCTCCCGGCCCGGTCAACAATAATGCAAAAGCCACCAGCAGCTGAGTGAGCGCGTACTCGATTCCGCCATGCGTAATATCGAAACCGTGCGGTAGGTGCACCGTAAAAATCGCGCCGAGCATCACGATGATGAGACATAAAGCGCCCAGGCGAATGAAAACGCCGGTCAACATGGCCAACCCTCCGGCAAGCTGCGCCAGCCCCACGAGGTAACCTGCGATCACCGGCATATGCATGAAGTCAGCGAATTTCTCGGGGCCGGGGTCGCCAAACGCACCAAAGGTAATAGCAGCGCCGTGATAGAAGAATGCCGTGGCACTGGCAATGCGCAGCAGCAATAGAGCGAGATTCAATTGCGGCGACGGAGGTGTGGTGATTCCGAAGGTTCTGTCCATGTCCAGCCTCCCAGCTTGGCGGCTGGATGAGCTACGCCAGGCGGTGGCTTCACCGTCTTTAAAATATATATTGGTTCACGGTTTTTGTGGCATCTTACCTGCCAGTTTGTGGGATTTTCATTCTTGATAATTTCGGCGGCCGCTTCGGGATTGCTGATGGGTTTTCCGCGTATACTTTTTGGGCCATGCCGCATGCTCACGGTGCCCCGCGAACGTATAGCGAATTGCCAAAGGTTCCGCACTGGCCTGCGATCATTGCGATTTTGGCGGACGCATGTCTTTATCTGGCTTTGCCGCCATCTCTTTCGGTCGGTCCCCGCTGGCTATTGTTGGCCGTGGTTATCTTTCTATTGATTCCCATCGTCATCGCACACTGGCGCGGCAATCTGCGNATCACACGCGTGCTTACGCTTGTCGCCAATGGCGTGATTACNGCGGCTNTGATTGCGTCGCTGGCATTTCTGATTGANGGTTTACCGAAACATCGGGAGGCTTCGGAGGCTCTTTTGCGCGCCGCAGTGGGNCTGTGGCTGACCAATATTTTGGTTTTTGCGCTTTGGTACTGGCGTCTCGACGGCGGTGGCCCGCACGAGCGCGCGCGACCGAAGGGAATGCTGAACAGCGCGTTCCTATTTCCTCAAATGCTGCAACGGGAGGGCGGAAGGCAATCGGCGGAGGATAGGAAAGCTCAGAGCGATTGGTCGCCGGAGTTTGTGGACTACCTTTTTCTGGCTTTCAACACCAGCACGGCTTTCTCTCCGACTGATACTGCGCTGCTGTCGCGTGGCGCGAAACTGGGCATGATGGCTCAGTCGCTTATCTCGCTGGCGATCCTAGTTTTGATCGCGGCGCGCGCGGTGAACATTCTATAAGCGGGCTCTAAAAGGGCTCTGGAACAGGCTCCCAAAAGGCTAGTGGCCGGAGCCCCCGGAAATTTCGCGAACAATCGAACCGACGAAGGATTTGGCGTCGCCGAACAGCATTAGCGTCTTGTCAGAATAATAAAGGGGATTGTCGATGCCGGCGAACCCCGCGCTCATGCTGCGCTTGATCACCATCACGGTGCGAGATTTGTCCACGTCCAGAATGGGCATACCGTAAATCGGGCTGCTTGAATCGGTGCGAGCGGCGGGATTGGTCACGTCGTTGGCGCCGATCACGAGCGCTACGTCGGTCTGTGCGAAGTCGCCATTGGCGTCATCCATCTCCATCAGCTTGTCGTAAGGAATATCTGCCTCGGCGAGCAACACGTTCATATGGCCGGGCATGCGTCCGGCGACGGGGTGGATTCCGAACCGCACGTCGACGCCGCGTTTTGTCAGCACATCGTAAAGTTCGCGAACTTTGTGCTGCGCTTGCGAAACGGCCATGCCATAACCTGGCACGATGACAACTTTATTGGCCGCGGACAGTATGGAGGCGGCTTCTTCCGCGCTCGCGCTGCGCACGGCACGGGTTTCAACGCCGGCCGCGGCACTGGCCTGTTCCTGCCCAAACGCGCCAAACAGAACGTTGGAGAACGAGCGGTTCATGGCCTTGGACATATTTACGGAGAGGATGAATCCGGAAGCGCCGTCGAGTGCGCCGGCAATGATCAGCAACTTGTTATCGAGGACGAAGCCCATCGCGGCGGCTGACAATCCCGCATACGAATTTAATAGCGAGATGACCGTCGGCATATCCGCGCCGCCGATGGGGATAATCATGAGCACGCCGAAGACCAGCGGCAGAATTACGATCAGCGGGTACAGATAGATGCGCTCTGGATGCAAGACCAGGATCACGGCCACGATTACGGCGACGGCAAGGACGGCCAAATTGACGATGTTCTGGCCTTTGTAGGTGATGGGGCGCTGCGGCAATATTTCCTGCAGCTTTCCCGCGGCCATCAAGCTGCCAGTGAATGTCAGCGAGCCGAGAATTACTTCCATGCCGAGAACGGCCATCATGAAAGGCGGGACGGATGGCGCGCGAAGATAAAATTCTGCCGTGCCGACGAGTGTCACGCACAATGCGCCGAAGGCGTGACTCAACGCGGTTCGCTGCGGGACCGCAGTCATGGCGACTTTGCCCAGTGGGACGCCGATGATGGTGCCGAGCACGAGAGCGGCAACTAGCCATTTGTAATCGATGATGCCGCGATGCAGAAGCGTTCCGGCGACGGCGAGAAGCATGCCCAGTTCGCCGGCCCACACGCCGCGGCGGGCCGTGGCGGGCGAGCTCATCCACTTCAACGACAAAATAAAAAGCGCCGTGGCAATTAGGTAAGTAATTTCGATGAGTTGCGTGGAGGCGAACTCTGACATCATGATTTCTTCGGCCCGCTTACTTTAAACATCTTGAGCATGCGGTCGGTAATGAGGAATCCGCCCACGATGTTGCTGGTGGCGGCAACGATGGCGATGGTTCCCAGCACGGTGGAAAAGTTGGTTTTATGTTCGCCGGCCAAAATAATTGCGCCTACTACCGCTATGGCGTCCAGCGCGTTGGTCAGCGACATCAAGGGCGTATGCAGGAGGGGCGAAACTCGGCGGATCACTTCAAAGCCGATGAAACCGGCAAGCATGAACACGTAAAGACTGGTGAGCAGATCCAGCTTCATGATTTATTTCCCTCCGAGCTCGCGGTTACTGGAGCCGCCAAAAGGGGCAGAGAATAAAGTTCACGCAGTCTTTTGTTCACAATTTCTCCGCCATCCGTCAGCAAAGTGTCGCGAATAATTTCATCCTGGGTATCCAACTTTAATTTCCCATCTTTGATTATGTGCAGCAGGAACGCGGTTAAATTTTTCGCGTACATCTGGCTGGCGTGGTAAGGAACCGTGCTTGCCAGATTGAAGTGGCCGATAATCGTTACGCCATGTTCAACGGCGATTTCTCCGGGATGGGTGAGTTCGCAATTTCCGCCGCGCTCGGCGGCCAGATCGACAATTACTGAGCCGGGCGCCATTTTTTGCACCATCTCACCAGTAACCAAGGTCGGCGCCTTTTTTCCGGGGATCACGGCGGTGGTAATGACGACATCACTTTCTGACACTACTTGGCCGAGCAATTCACGCTGCTTTCTATAAAATTCTTCGTCCTGCGCGCGCGCGTAACCGCTGGCGTCCTGGGCGTCTTTGGCCTCGATGGGTAGCTCCACGAAACGTCCGCCCAAACTCATTACCTGTTCTTTGGCTATCGGTCGCATGTCGTAGGCGGAAGTCACCGCGCCCAGCCTCCGGGAAGTGGCGATGGCTTGCAGACCGGCAACGCCAGCGCCAATGATAAAAACGCGAGCAGGGGTGACCGTGCCGGCAGCAGTCGAGAGCATCGGGAAAATACGCGGCAAGGTATCCGCCGCCAGAAGGACGGCTTTATAACCGCTGATGGTGGCCATGGACGAAAGCACGTCCATGCTTTGCGCGCGCGTGGTGCGCGGCATTAATTCCACCGCAAAGGCCCTGACACCGCGTGCCGCGATTTCCTGCACGCTGGCCGTGGAACCCAGCGGACGCAGAAATCCGATCAAGGCCTGATCGCGCCGCAGCAGCGGAACGTCGGCCTGGCCCGTTTTGTCATTCGCGCCGTAACACAACACCTGCACAATCACATCGGCGGGGCGAAATACTTCTGCGCGGTCGGCTGCGACTCGCGCGCCTTTGGCAACGTACTCTGCGTCAGGATATCCGGCACTGGCACCGGCACCGGCCTCGATGACCACTTGCATTCCTGCTTTTGTCAGGTTGGGAACGACTGCCGGGACCAAGGCGACGCGTCTTTCCCCCGGATAAATTTCTCGGGGCACGCCTACAATCATGAACAGGCCTCCTGTAGTGGGCGTTTCGTTTGTGAAGTGGACATGGTTTGAGGGTTAGGAGAGATATTTTAGCGTGGTCTCGATCAATTCGCTGGTTCCTTTATAGGGATCGCCCGGGCTGTCGAATTCCATCGAGCAGTAACCTTTATAATGCGCGGCGCGCATGATGCCAAATGTTTTGGCCATGTCCACACGAAATTCCTTGCCCTGCTCATTGACCTCAAGAGCTTTAACGTGGCCGATGCTATAGGCGTGCGCGAACATGGCCTGCACCCCTCGATAGGCATGGTCTTCACGCCCGGTTACGAGCGAATTCGCGAAATCGGGGAGCGCGCGCAGCCACGGATTGTTCACCTGCTCGATTACCTGCACGATGAAAAAAGGGTCCTCGCTAACCGGATTATCGTTCTCCAGATTCACCAGGATATTCTTGCTTGCCGCGTACTCTGCCACTTGAGACAGACTCTCCGCGGCACGTTGCGCGTTCGGTTCCGAATCGCCAGCCTTGGGCATATTGGTACGAATGCTCGGTGAACCCACGGCAACGGCCACATCCACCCAATGCTTGCTGAAGGCCACGGACTTTTCACGCTCGGCCTTGTCGGCGGCGTAGGGGCTATGCTCTCCGTCCACTGCAATATTCACGATCATGCCGCCGGCTTTTTTCACCCCAGCTCGAATTCCTTGTAGATAATTCTGGTCCAGCGAGCGGAAGTGTTCGCTCCACGGTTCGATTTTGCTGATATTAAATTTGTCAGCGACATGCGCTGAAAAATCTTTCAGCTCAAGTTTGTGGCCGCCGAGCGCATCTTTTCGCCCCGCGACATACTCCCTGAATGGGTACGAAGCAATGGCAATGCGCTCTCGCGGTTGCTCGGGAAAGCGCATGCTGGGCTGCGCGGTGTCGCCCGCCGCGGTGACCATACTGGGAAACAGGGTCGCTCCAGCCAGGGCCGAAACTGTATCGAGCAAAAAACGTCTTCGTGTTTTATCGTGCAAAGTCGCGTCAGTCTAGCAGATTCATATTTGTATCGCTACGCAATCCAACTTATTGGCACTATGTTATTTGGCAATGAAGCGGAAGGGGGATGCGGAATCGTGCAGACCGAACTAAAGAACGGGTTGGCGAATGGCCGGCGCATTGCTGGCGCATTTTGGTCAACGAGATTGGTGACGGGCGTCTGCTTAGTTCTTGCAGTCACGTTCGCCACGGCGGCGCGGCTCGGTGCGCAGTCAAATTCGCACCAAGGCGATAGCAATACCGGTGTGCAGACTCAAATGCAAAACGTGAGGTATCACTTTACGGAATCCGCGACTGTGTCCATCAAGACGTTGCGGGGAGAGCTGCTACCTACGGAGGGTTCAGAACTTCCCATTTTCGATAATAAAGATTCATTCCGCGTGCGCATTGGATATGCGGAAATTGGCATCGCTGCTCAAGACCTGGCAAGTATATTCAACTCCTATGTGTTTTCTCGCGCTGACAGCCCGCTCAAGGGCGTTTCTATGAGCATCGAGAACGGCCATTTGAAGATAAAGGGCAAATTGCACGATGTCGGCACCATTCCATTTGAGACGGAAAGTACCCTGAGTGCCACGGACGACGGGAAACTTTTGTTGCGCACCGAAAAAGTGAAAGCCCTGCACGTGCCGGTGAAAGGCATGTTGAATTTGTTTGGCGTGGAGGTCGCGGACCTAGTCAAGAATGGGAAACTCCCCGGAATCGAAGCTCGCGGTGACGATTTGGTGTTGGACCCTGCTCTCGTTTTTCCAGCCCCGCACCTGGAGGGGCGCGTCAGTGCCACGCGCATCGAAGGCAATGCCATCATATTGACCTTCGGCAACAAAAATGGCCGGACCAGAGCTCGGCAGACGGGCAACTACATGTCTTTTCGAGGAAACCGTCTGCGATTCGGGAGACTGACAATGACCGATGTGGACATGATTCTGATCGATATGGATCCCACGGATCCATTCGATTTTTTTATGGATCGCTACAAGGATCAGATCGCAGCCGGCTATTCGAAGATTTCCTCGAACTCCGCGTTGCGGATTTTCGTTAAGGATTTTAATAAATTGGGAAGACCGAGCGCGGCTGCGAAAGCTGCAAATTAAAATTTACTGCAGCGAGACTTGCGTAAATCCCAGACCGGTCAACAAGCCCGTTACGGTGTTACGCGCGTTTTGGTCCGCGGACTTCAAAATCCCATCCACCACTGCTGACTGCTGCAACTGGCGCTCGGCTTCTTCGCGTACTTCACTCTCCAGATTGGGGTCCGGAGATGAAAACAGGCCGGTATCCCGCGAATACACGCGGCTCTTGGCATTGTCGATGCGCGTGCTGAAGACCTCGGCAGGCGGCAAACGCAAGGAAATGTTATGACCCTGCACGATAACGTCGCTGCCTTTAATGTTTGCCAGGTTCACACCGGCAACGACTTCACCGTGGACGACGAGCAGAATGCGGTCGCCGGCCAAAAACTTTGGCAAGTAAGGATTGTCGCGCGCTCCGCCGATGATTTTGTCCATGGTATAGCTGATGGTTTCGAGTTTTTGCAACTGCTGGATCTGGCGCACAACTGTGGGCTGGTCCACATTTATACGCATGCCGCCGTCGCGCATAAATCCCATCAAATGCAGAAGACCTACGCCGGTAGATAACCACACCGCAGCTCCAATGAACGCAATGGTCAGAAGGCTGCCGGCGAGAATCCCTTTCACTAACGAAAAAGTCTTATTGGCGGGAGGAGCGGTTGGAGTGGATTGTTCTATGACGGCCATAAAAGTGAACCAAATCAAGTGTACCGCGAATCAAAAGATGGCGAGCGAGAGTCGATAGGAAATTTCCAATCTGCCATGCGTGAAAGAGCCGTATCCTTAGAGGAAGATGGACTTGGGATGGTGATTGAGCAGCAACATGCGGTGTTTGTTTACCGGTTTGAACCGATGGGTGGGCAATGAATAAAAGTGCCGCGACAGATGCCATTCGTCAGCAGTTGAAAGAAGTCGCCATAGAAGTTAAGGAATTGGGCGGGTGGCCCGGATTTAAAAGTGGCGAATGGCTTTTCCAGTTGATGGAAAAAACATTTCGCCATTATTCACTGAATGCCGCTAAGCAATCTTTCCCTCTAGAATTTCCGGGGCGCACGCGCGCCGAAATTGCGGAGATGCTCATCGCCTCGGCAAGTAATAGAGCGGCATTGGCTGGCGCGATTACCGGGGCTGCTGTCTCCGCCGATGAGCTTGTGGGACTCTTCACCGCGGGTGAAGGGGTCATCGGTTTGCCGGTAAACATCGCCATTGCGGCCAGCGCGATTTGCTCTGAGGTATTCTTCACCGCGCGCATCCAGTTGCAATTAGTGGCGCGGCTAGCGGCTTTGTATGGGGCCACGCTCGATCCGGAAAAAAATCCCGACGACCTGCTGGCGATCATGAATTTCGCTTTTGGCGGCGCCGCAGCCGAAGGCCTGAGCAAAGAGGCAGCCAAGTCCGGCGCGAAAATATCCGCGGCCGTGGTTGGGCGCTATTATGCAAAGCGTGAATCGTTCGAGGTTCTGAAGCGCTTCGCGAAAAAACTGGGCTACAAGCTTCTACGCCGCTCCTTCGTAAATGCGGTGGTGCCGGGTGTGTCCATGTTCATGGGCGCGATGTGGAACAAGCGCACCACTAAAACGATCGGCAAAAACGCGGTAAAGTTTTTCTCCACGCGCCCGCGGTGCTGCCGGTGTCAGGCGCGCAAGTAGTACGCCGGTAGCCTTCCGCTTCGAAGAACGCTAGTTCCCTGTTGGCGCTAATGAAGTTGCCGACGGGCGAATCCTGCCCTAAGATACTGACATGCCGGAGTGGCGGAATGGCAGACGCAGAGGACTCAAAATCCTCCGGGCTCACGCCCGTGTAGGTTCGACTCCTATCTCCGGCACCAACCTTTTTTCGCGACACGACTACGCCTTCTAATCGTGAAAAACAGCTAAACACATCGCATTGAATCGGTTTAATATAGCCTCGCCGTCGACATCGTCACGCGCCAATTTGGGCAACCAAGAAAAACGTTTTGGGAGGATTTGGGATGGTCCGTTTCAATAAATACTGGCTACTTGTGTTCACAGCCATCACTATTCCCGCCAGTTTGGCAGCCCAGACAAAACACTCAGCTACGCCGAAGACCGGGTTGCGTGATAGGCAGCCGAAAGACGTAACTGCACCGAAGAGCGAACTGCTTGAGCAGTCTGGCAAAACATTTCTCCACAAGGACTGGGAGGTGCAGTCATCGTGCGATGACCAAGCGAGCGGCGACAAGATTTCCAGTGCTGGATTCGGGGCCGGCCGCTGGCACCGCACGGACATCCCGGCGACCGTGGTCGGCGTATTGGTAACGGACAAGACGTATGCGGACCCGAACTATGGAACAAATCTGAAGAACTTTCCGGGGATGTACACTTCGGAAAAGACATTTTTTGCCAATGTGGATATGCCGGCGGGCAGCCCTTTTGCTTGTTCGTGGTGGTTCCGCACGGAATTTACAGCACCAGCAGGTGGAGCAGGTAAAACGGATTGGCTGCATTTTAACGGCATCAACTATCGCGCCAATATCTGGCTTAATGGGCACAAGGTTGCCAACGCCAAAGAGGTCGCGGGAACTTACCGCACGTTCGAATTCAACGTTACGAAATTTTTGAAACGTGGGGAGCGCAATGCTTTGGCGGTAGAAGTTTTCGCACCCGGGAAAGACGATCTGGGGATTACCTGGGTGGATTGGAATCCCACGCCTCCTGACAAAGACATGGGCATTTGGAAGGAAGTTTTCCTGACGCAAAGCGCGGCGGTAGCGGTGCGCAATCCTTTTGTGTCTTCGAAGTTAGGCGCGAATTATAAGTCTGCTGCGCTCACCGTGACCGCCGATCTACAGAACAGCGCCGACTATGCAGTGCGCGGCATACTGCGCGCGGAAATCGATACCACGAAAGTCAGCCAGCCGGTTCAACTAGCCGCCGGGGAAACAAAAACGGTGCGCTTCTCGCGCGCAAAATTTGCGGCGCTGAAACTGACGCACCCGCACCTGTGGTGGCCGTACACCATGGGAGAGCCGTATCTCTATTCGGCGAAGATTTCTTTCGAGGTGGCTGGGCATGTGAGCGACTTCGCGACAACCAACTTCGGAATTCGCGAGGTTACGTCCGAGCTAACGGACAAGAGATTTCGTCTGTTCAAGATAAATGGCCGGAAGATTTTAATTCGCGGAGCGGCGTGGGCGCCGGACTTATTGTTTCGCTGGGTGCCCGGCAAACTTGACGCCGATTTGTCCTATGTTCGCGACATGGGCCTGAACACGATTCGTCTCGAAGGGCGGCTGGATCGCGAGGAATTTTACGAAAAGACAGATCGTTTGGGCATTCTGGTTATGCCCGGCTGGACCTGTTGCGACGCGTGGGAACGCTGGAACGATTGGAAGGGCGATCAGCGCGATATTGCCGCCGCATCGTTGAAGAGCCAGATTCGCATTCTGCGCCAGCATCCCAGCGTGTTCGTGTGGCTGAACGGCAGTGACGGGCCACCGCCGGCTGATGTTGAGAGCATGTATCTCGGTATTCTCAAAGATCTTGAATGGCCGAATCCGGCGCTGTCCTCCGCTAGCGACACGGCCACAACGGTTAGCGGTGGCTCTGGCGTCAAAATGACCGGACCTTACGAATATGTTCCGCCGGTTTACTGGCTGACCGATAAGGACGCCGGAGGGGCGCAGGGCTACAACACGGAAACAAGCCCGGGCCCGGCGATTCCACCGCGAGAATCTCTCGAGCGTTTTATCCCGAAAGATCATCTGTGGCCTATCGACGACGTGTGGAACTTTCATGCCGGTAAGGAGCGCTTCACGACGATAAACGTATTCGCCGATGGGCTGAATCGTCGCTACGGGCACGCTACTTCGCTCGACGACTTCGAACGCAAGGCGCAGGCGGTTACCTACGATGGTCAGCGCGCCATGTTTGAGGCTTACGCCAGAAACAAGTACACCTCCACGGGAGTGATTCAGTGGATGCTGAATAACGCTTGGCCATCGTTGATCTGGCATCTGTACGACTACTACATGGTGCCCGCAGGCGGGTATTACGGGACAAAGAAAGCCTGTGAGCCGGTGCACGTGCAATATTCCTACGATAATAATTCGGTGGCGGTAATCAACAGCACCTATACAGCGGTAACGGGCGTGAAAGTCACGGCGAAAATTTACAACCTTGATGCGTCCGAGAAAGGCACGAAGGAGGCGACTCTTGATCTGGCGCCAGACAGTTCGGCTACGGCGTTCGAATTGCCCAAGGTAGAAGGGCTCAGTAACACTTATTTCCTGCGGCTACAATTACAGGACCGCGCGGGAAAATTAGCCAGCGACAATTTTTACTGGCTGTCGACAAAGGCCGATGTGCTGGACTGGAAAAATAAACAGGATACGGTCTACACGCCGCAAGCGGAATTCGGGGATCTGACTGGTCTGGCTTCCCTGCCTGAAGTGAAACTGGACGTAACCTCGTCCTCAAAAAAAGACGCGAAGACGAATACAACTCGAGTCACAGTAAAAAATCTGGACAATAGCGTCGCGTTCATGGTGCACCTGCGGGCCACTCGTAACAAAGGCGGGACGGATATTACCCCTATCCTCTGGGAAGATAATTATTTCTCCCTGCTTCCTGGCGAACAACGCGAAGTCACGGCGACTTATCCGTCTTCTGCGCTGGCGGGAGACTCCGCGGTTCTCGAAATAGAGGGCTTTAACGTCGCCAAGCAAACGCTGGAAGCCGACACCGCCACCGGCGGCAACCACTAAATCTAAGTCAATTTCAGGTCAGGCCGGCGGCCGTGTTTTTTCTTGCCTCGGGGAATGTTGCGCGACACGCGACGGTCTGGGGCCGCGCGCATTCCGGTTTTGCTTTCATGATACCGGCNGTTTTTCTAGAAGGTGAATCGCACTGAAAGCTGCAGGTTGCGCGAACCGTATTTCGGCGCGGCAAACAGCGGTTTACCGAAATGATCGTTTGCTGCCGCATCCCAAATCGGCAATGAAGTGCAACTTCCGTCGGACTGAGGCGTGCATTCTTGCGTGGTGGTGTATTGGACGTTGTCCACAGCACCCTGCTGAAAATTGGCGTGGTTGAGGACATCGAAGGCCTCAATTCTAAACTTCAACCCCAACCGCTCATTCAACTTGAAATTTCGAGCCACGCTCACATCCAGGTCTCGTACGCCCGGGCCTCGAAATGAATTGAAACCTTCTCCCGGCACAATCGAAAAGTTCACATTAGCTGTGTCGAAGACGGCGGTGTAGGGGCGGCCGCTCGCGATGGTGGCGACGGATGAAAAAATAAATCCGTGCAACCCCCACATACGCGGTGTCCACGCTCCACTCAACACCAATCGCTGTGGCTGGTCGAGTTGGGACAGCCCACGCTGGGACCTTTGATCGAACTGATTCATGTAGCCGGTACCCTGATCGATCGTTTTCGAAAAAGTGTAAGCGACGGCGCCCTGAAACTGCGCGGATTGATGACGGAGGGACACGAGCATGGCGTGATAGATGGATTTGCCGGAATTGTCTACCGCGTTGATGGCTGAGAAATTAGGATCGATCAAGCCATCGATAGCCTCAAATTCCGGCGTCACAAAAGATTTTCCGTTGGGGAGATTGACGGTGGCCTGGGTGAAGTTTCCTCCAAAGGCCAACTGCTGATCCGGGGGCACCAGGTTCAAGTCATAACCAAAATTGCCATTTGCCTGGCGGGTCACGCCGTTGGAATTCCCCAGCAGCGCCAAGCCATGCGCGTATACATACCCGACGCTGAACGCGGTGCTGCTTCCAAAGCGATGCTCCACGGTCAGGTTGGCCTGTTCGACATAGGGGTTGCGGAAATTAGGAACGAAGACGTGAATGGATTGACCTCCCGCGCCGCCCGCCGGCGGCGCCGTGAGGGCATTTGGATAGGTAACCAGCGGACTGTTGTTGCCGAATCCGGGCCCGGTTAGAAATACAAATTGTCTGGAGATACCATTGGAGACCAAGGCATCGGCTAAATCCAGCAGGTCTTCCTGGATATAGAAGAGCCCGAAGGATCCGCGCACCACGGTGTCTCCGCTGTTGGTCAGTGAGTAGGCGAAACCTACACGCGGTGCCACGTTGTTAGGATCTCGCGGAATGTGGCAGGTCAGAGCGAACGCCGGATTGCAAACTGCGGGCTGCGCCAGGACTTGATAATCCCATCGCACGCCGTAATTGATGTACAACTTCGAAGTGGCTCTGAACTGGTCCTGCGCGAACAGCGAATAGGTGGGAACGGTGAACAAAGCGGTCGATTGTCCGAAGGATTGCAAATCGAATTGAAAAGCTCCGGCGGCCAAGTCCGTCAAACTTGCGAAGTGAAAATCGCCCGCGGGGCCGTAGACGAAATAGTCGCGGTCATGGTTCAGGTTGATGTCCACACCGCTTCGAAAGGTGTGGCGTCCGACCACGTGCGTGAAATTGTCGGAAAATTCAAAGCGTCGGTCAGTGGTTGACAACTGGAAACGGTTGCCGCCAAAAACGTACCCGGTATCCGGATTCTGAATCACTGTGGAAGGCGCAGTTGGCGCGCTATTTGGCAGATCAAAGTGCAGATCGTTGGCGAAGTGGAAGCGCGCTTCATTAAAGGTCGATGAACTGAGAGTGCTCAACACCGAAAACTGAAAGAAGTGACTGGTGGCTCCGTCGGTTAGAGCCAGGCCATCCCCCGTCGACGTGGGGGTATTGAAATATCCATGAGGACTGCGGAAACGTTGGTAGTTGTAGCTCAAATTGAAACTGTTCTTCGGCGTGAGTTGACCGCTCAGTTTGGCGAAAGCAGTGTTCTGATTAAAACTTCTTGGAAACGAACCGGAGTTATCCGCTAAAATTTTGGCGACCCCAGGATTGGCAGCGAGGAAGGCGGCTTGCGCACTTGCGTCGCCCACGGTTTGCAGGGCAGAACTATCGTTCACGGTCACGGGCTCATTCCTAATTTGGCCTTCGTAGTTTGCGAGATAAAACAATTTGTCTTTTACAATTGGACCTCCAACCGTGCCTCCGAATTGTTGTCGGCGATTAGCGGGTTTAGGGATGCCCAGCTGATTGTTTATGGAGTCGTTGGCGTTCATCGCGGAGTCCAGAACGTAGTAGTAGGCGTCGCCGTGCAGCGCGTTTCCACCGCTCTTTGTCACGGTATTGACGAGACCGCCTCCCGATTGTCCAAACTCCGCCTCATAGCCGTTCGTATTCACCTGGAATTCCTGCACGATATCTTCGCTGAACTGAAATGGAATGGTGCCGCGGCCGATCTGCTGCGAGAAAAACGCATTGTTATTGTTTCCGCCATCCACGGTGTAATTGTTGAAGTTCCCGGAGATGCCGTTAAAACTGACCATGCCAAACTCGCCATCGGTGGTGGCACCTGGGGTTAGCAGGACGAAATCGGTGAAGTCGCGACCGTTCAGTGGGAGATTCTCAATGGCTCCTTGTCCGATCACGGAACTGACGGATGAGCGGGTGATATCCACCAGCGGCAAATCGGCATTGACGGTCACATTGGATGAGACGCTGCCAATATTCAGTTGAGGGCGCAGAGTTACCGTAGTGCCTACCTCCACGACCACGTTGTCTATTTGAGTGACTTCAAAACCGGACTTCTCGATGGTCACGTGATATTTGCCCGGAGCAAGATACGGGAAGAGAAAATGGCCCGCCGAATCGCTCTTCTGTAAGGTGCTCACGTCTGTCGCCAGGTTTAGCGCCGTCACCGATGCATCCGTTATGGCGGCAGCACTTCGATCCAGAACCGTGCCCTCCACGCGTCCGGTTCCCAGGCCGGATTGTCCGGCGACGAGCGATGTGGTGCACAACACGGCGACGACGCCGTATAGGAAAACCAGCCCAACGCGCACACACGTAACTAAAAGATTTCGAAACTGTGGCTTCATTCATCCCCCTGATGAATATTTAGCTTGCACCTCAGACCGGGCGGTAGCGCTTCGTGATTGGCCGGTGTATCTCTTTTTCTTTGCCGGAATTCCCTGCGCATCGGCCTGAAGGTGCACGCATGGTATCACGGCCGTTGTGGCAACGGCTCGGGAGGTAGCGCCTCAT
>JGI12053J15887_10000556_pt1 | contig 15417 bp, 13 predicted proteins | sample MedBloCAOM1_O3_FD_15887 | JGI IMG/M metagenome (IMG submission 15887)
GCAGCGGCTGCACGACGATGCACAAGCCATGATGGCATCCCTCCAGGCGCGCGGCATTGCGGTGGAGATTGTCTCGGGCGACCGTGAGCCCGCGGTACGGGCTGCCGCGCAATCGCTCGGAATTTGCGGCCCTATCATGGATTGGGGCTCTGGCGGGAATTCGTAGCCTCCGAGGGCTGGCGGCTTGCCGGATCATTTGAACCATGAAAGGCTCGGCGCTCGAAGCCTGAGTGAACATTCGGAAAGCGGAGTGAGGATAATGCGTAGACCTTCTACATGGATTTCGGCTGCTGCGGCTCTGGTTTGCTTGTCTGCTGGCGTCACAATCTCGCATGCGCAGCAGACGATCCGTGTCGGCTGGACCATTCCGGCGGAAGAAGCGAAATACTGGATGATGCGCAGGCCGGCCGAATTTCCCGATCTCGGCAAGACTTACAATATCGAATGGACGCAGTTCCAGGGCACTGCGCCGATGACGCAGGCGCTGGCTGCAGGCGCGCTCGACTGCGCGACGCAGGCGCCATTGTCGCTGGCGAATGGCGTTGTCGGTGGCAACCTGAAGGCATACATCGTGGCTCAACATGTGTTCGAAAAGCCTGACGGCTTCTCGGTCTACTGGGCGGTGAAGGACGATTCCCCGATCAAGACCATTGCCGACCTCAAGGACAAGACCGTCGGCATTTCGGTGATCGGCGGCGGCACCCAGGGGCCGTTCAACATGCTGCTGAAGCAGAATGGGATCGACCCGGCAAAGGACATCAAGCTCGTCGAAGTCGGTTTCGCCGTTTCCGAGGACGCACTGCGCCAAGGCCGTGTCGATGCCGTTAATATGAACCAGCCTTTCGCGGCTCGTGCCGAGGCCAAGGGCGGTACCCGCAAGCTGTTCTCGCTTTCGCAGGCAATGCCGAACATCGTTCATATTCTGGAGGCCTGCCGCGCCGAATTTGTCGACAAGAATCCGGAACTGGTAAAGGCCTACGTGCGCGATATCACCTCCGGGATGAAAAAGGCGCTCGCCAATCGCGAGGAAACGCTCAAGGTCGTCTCGGAACAGCTGAAGGCACCAATTCCTGTGCTGGAAACTTATCTTCTCAAGGAGAATGATTTCGGCCGCGATCCCGGCGCCGCACCGAACTTCCCGGCGATCCAGAAGATGCTCGACATCTACGCCGAGACGGGAATGCTGCCGAAGCTGGACGTCGCGCAGTTCAAGCACCCGACCATCGTCGCGCCGCTGCAATAGGCGAGGCCATCTCGACGAGTCGGCATGACGTTTCGTTGAGCCGGCCTGCGGAGAAATGATACGCATGAAAAAGTGGCGATCCCGTGTGACGACCGATGGCCTCGATCGTGCGCCACACCGCGCGTTCATGCGCGCGATGGGATTGGATGACGCGGCGCTCGAAAAGCCCATGATCGGCGTGGTCAGCATGAAGGGCGAGCAGACCCCCTGCAACATGACCCACGATTTTCAGGTTGATGCCGCCAAGGCGGGGATCGCGGAAGCCGGCGGTACGCCGCGGGAGTTTTCCACCATTTCGGTGTCTGACGGCATCAGCATGAACCACGAGGGGATGAAATTTTCGCTCCTCTCGCGCGAATTGATTGCCGATTCGATTGAAGCCGTGGTCCACGGCCTCGCCTACGATGCCCTGATCGGTTTCGGCGGCTGCGACAAAACGCTTCCGGGCGTGATGATGGGAATGATCCGCTGCAATGTGCCGTCGATCTTCATCTATGGCGGCAGTGCGCTACCCGGACGGTTCGACGGGAAAACCCTCACTGTGCTGGATTCCTACGAGGCCGTCGGCGGCTTCATGACCGGCGAAATCGATCAGGCGACGCTTGCAGGCATTGAGCGGGCCTGCCTGCCGACGATCGGCGCCTGCGCAGGACAGTTCACCGCCAATACCATGGCGATGGTTTCCGAGGCGATGGGGCTGACGATCCCGAATGTCTCGATGATCCCCGGCGTCTATGCCGAACGGGCGCAATTCGCGCGCCGCGCCGGCCGTCTGGTGATGCAGATGCTGCATCAAGGCGGACCGTTGCCGCGTGAAATCGTCACGCGAAAGTCGCTGGAAAACGGCGCGGCCATTGTTGCTGCCACCGGGGGATCAACCAATGCTGCCTTGCATTTGCCGGCGCTTGCCAACGAAGCCGGAATATCCTTCACGATCGACGATGTCGGCGAAGTTTTCGCGCGCACGCCTCTGATAGGCAATTTACGCCCCGGCGGGAAATATACCGCAAAGGACGTCTACGACATCGGCGGCACCGCCGTTGTCGTCCGCGCCCTGGTCGAAAGCGGTCACGTCGACGGTTCTTGCCTGACGATTACAGGCAGGACGATCGCGGAAGAATATGGCGACGCCAACGTCCCCGACGGCGAGATCATATATGCAACCCGCACGCCGATCATGCCGGACGGCGGCGTGGCCGTCTTGAAGGGGAATCTTTGCCCGGATGGAGCCGTCATCAAGGTGGCCGGTCTCAAGAAACTGGTGTTCGAAGGCCGCGCCCGGGTGTTCGAGGACGAGGAACAATGCGTTGATGCGGTCCGCAATCGTAAATACGCCGAAGGCGACGTTCTGGTCATCCGGAATGAAGGTCCCGTGGGCGGCCCCGGCATGCGCGAGATGCTGGGTGTGACTGCGCTGATCTACGGGCAGGGGATGGGGGAGAAAGTCGCGCTCATCACCGATGGGCGTTTTTCCGGCGCTACGCGGGGGATGTGCATCGGCTATGTCTCGCCGGAATCGTTTATCGGCGGCCCGCTGGCGCTGGTGTGCGATGGTGACCGCATAAGGATCGATGCCGGCGCGCGCCGCATGGACCTGCTGATCGGCGAGCAAGAATTCTCCGCACGCCGGCAGGCATGGAAGCAGCGGCCGCCGCGGCATCGGGCGGGCGCGCTCGCGAAATATGCGCGCCTGGTTGGCCAGGCACCCGGCGGCGCCGTCACGCATGTCGGTGGGGCGGAATGGCGCTGGTTCGACTAGTCGTTATCGGGCCGTCAGTGCAAACGGCATCGCCAACCCCAGTAGCTTTCCGCTATGCTCCAGCCATTGACCTCCCAAAATTGAGAGGGCAGCTGTGCCTGACCGACTTGGTCGGGAAGAAAAGCGGGAATGAATCTATTGTCGTTGCGGCCGGAAATTGATGTTGAATCTGCGCCGGCGCGCGGGCCAGCGGGCGCCATGATCGAGATCGATCGTGTCTCGCAAACTTTCCAGACCTCCGGCCGTCAGAGCCATTTGGCGTTGTCGCAGATATCCCTGACAATCGAGGATGGTGCGTTCGTCGCCATTCTCGGCCCCTCCGGCTGCGGAAAATCGACGCTGCTCTATATCGTCGGCGGTTTTGTGAGCCCGACCGAGGGCGTCGCCAGGATGAAGGGCAAGCCCATCGCCGGGCCCGGTCCCGATCGCGGTCCGGTGTTTCAGGAGTTCGCGCTGTTTCCCTGGAAGACCGTGCTCGGCAATGTGATGTATGGCCCGCGCCAGCAGGGTGTGAAATCGGCGGAGGCCGAGGCGCAAAGCCGCCAACTGATCGAGATGGTCGGCCTCAAGGGCTTCGAGGATTTCTACCCGAAGGAACTGTCCGGCGGCATGAAGCAGCGGGTCGCGCTGGCGCGCACGCTCGCCTATCATCCCGCGGTGCTGCTGATGGACGAACCGTTCGGCGCGCTGGACGCGCATACCCGCACGCGGTTGCAGAACGACCTGCTCAACATCTGGGAACGCGACCGCAAGACGGTTCTGTTCGTCACCCATTCGGTCGACGAGGCGGTGTTTCTGTCGGACAAGGTCGTGGTGATGACGCGCGCACCCGGCCGCATCAAGGAGATCGTCGATATTAATCTGCCGCGCCCACGCCGGCGCGCCGACCTGCTGCTTGATCCGCGCTACCAGAAATACGTGGTCGAGATCGAGCGCATGATCGACGACACCAGCGAAGACGGGCTGCGCCCATGACTATGGTGCGCACGTTGATTTCGCGTCTGGCGCCGTTGCTCGCCTGTCTCGGCCTGCTCGGCATCTGGCAGGTCGCGGCGCTGGTCCTGAACACCGATAGTTTTCCGACCGCGCTCGAGGCGCTCCGCGCGGTCCCCTCGATCCTGGGCGACAAGGAATCCCTGATCAATATCGGGGCGTCGCTCCGCCGCATGGCGATCGCCTTCAGCGTCGCCCTTGTCGTGTCCATTCCGCTTGGGTTGATGATGGGCCGCTCGCGCCTGGTGGCGTCGTTCTTCAATCCGCTGCTGATGATCACCTATCCCGTGCCGAAGGCAGCGCTGATGCCGATCATCATGCTCTGGCTCGGCGTCGGCGACATCGCCAAGATGCTGGTGATCTTTCTCGGCGTCAGTCTTCCCGTGATCTATCACAGCCTTCAGGGCGCCAAGGCGGTCGAGGAAAAGATGCTGTGGTCGGGCGCCGCCATGGGCCTGTCGGCGCCGCAGCGGATGATCCGGATCGTGCTGCCGGCGGCGCTGCCGGAAATTCTCACGGGATGCCGCACCGGGCTTGTGCTGGCGCTGATCACCATGGTCACATCGGAGATGATCGCGCGGCAGTCCGGCGCCGGCAACATCCTGTTCAATTCGCTCGATATGGGGCAGTACGACACCGTCTACGCGATGATCATCATCATTGGCGCGATGGGAATCGGCATCGATGCTGCGTTCGAGAAGCTGCGCGCCAGGCTGGTGAGATGGTCCGAGCCGGGCTTCGACATTCCCTTGAGCTTCGCATGAACGCGCGCGGGCTCACGACAGATGTCCTGCTTGGGATCGTGCCGATCGCGCTGGCTGTAGCGTTGTGGCAGGCGATCTCGTCGTTCGGCTATGCGCCGGTGACGCTGCTGCCTCCGCCCGGGCTGGTGTTCGCGCGTCTGGCGCAGCAGCTCCTGACCGGCACCTTTCAGCAGGCGATCGGTGTCACCCTGTTCCGGCTGTTCGCGGGATTTTCGATTGCGGTGGTTCTGGGCGTCGGCTTTGGGCTCGCGGCGGCGGCAAGCCCGGCCGTCAACGCCGTGGTGCGCCCGGTCGTGCGGGTATTGGCGCCGCTGCCCAAGGTTGCGCTGTATCCGGCGCTGCTGTTGCTGCTCGGTTTTGGCCACGAATCCAAGATCACGCTGGTCGCCGCGGATGCGCTGTTTCCGATTCTGCTTTCGACCTACTACGGCGCGTCGATGGTGGAACAGAAGCTGATCTGGTCGGCGATGGCGGCGGGAACACCGCGTCGCCAGATCATGTTCAAGGTGGTGCTGCCGGCGGCGGTGCCGTCGATCCTCACCGGCTGCCGCATCGGGCTTGTGATTTCCTGCATTGTGGTGTTTCTCGCCGAGATGATCACCTCGACCGAAGGCCTCGGCCATCTCCTGGTGACCGCCGCGCGGACCTTTCAGGCTGTCGACATGTTCGTGCCGCTGATCACGATTTCGCTGCTGGGCCTCATTCTCAACGGCCTGTTGCAGGGGTTAAGGGCCTGGCTGCTGCGCGGGTTTCCAGAAGTCTGATGCACTTGAAGTGGAGATAGCCATGCTGGCGGATCGCATAGAAGCGAAATGGATCGATGCGTTTTGCGAGATTTTCGAGCGCTGTGCGGTCAAGCCAGGCGACACCGCAGCGATTCTTTCGGAGAGCCAGTCGCGCGCGCTTAACGTTCACCTTGCCGAACTCGCGCTGTTGCGGATGGGCGCAAAGCCATTTCACATCGTGGTGCCGACGCCGCGCAATCGCGAGGTTGTTCCGGTCCGCTCCACGGGCGCCAGCATCGCGATCCAGAAGCTCGGGCCGGTCGTCAGCGCGCTGCAGCAGGCGGGGTTTGTGGTCGACTGCACCATCGAAGGGCTGATGCACGCGGCGGAGACGCCGGAAATCCTCAAGGCCGGTGCGCGTATTCTCAATATATCCAACGAGCACCCCGAGGCGCTTGAGCGAATGGCGCCTGACTCGGCGCTGGAGAAGCGGGTTCGCGCCGCGGTGAAGATGCTGCGCGGAACCAAGCGCATGCGCGTGACCTCGCAGGCGGGCACAGAGCTCGACGTCGACATGATCGGCGCCTCCACCGCTGGTGTCTGGGGCTGGACCGACCGGCCGGGCACGCTGGCGCATTGGCCAGGCGGGATCGTCGTCAGCTTTCCCAAGAGCAAAACCGTCAACGGGACGATTGTGATGGCGGCCGGCGACATCAATCTCACCTTCAAGCGCTATCTGACGACGCCGATCCGGATGACGCTGAAAGACGATTACGTCATCGACCTCGAAGGCGAGGGGGCGGACGCGGCGATGATGCGCACCTATCTCGCGGCATGGGGCGACCGCGAGGCCTATGCGGTGTCGCATGTAGGCTGGGGCATGAATCCCGGCGCACGTTACGAGGCGCTGACGATGTACGACAAGAACGACACCAATGGCACCGAACTNCGCGCGGTGGCCGGNAACTTCCTGTTCTCCACCGGCGCCAACGAATTCGCCGGACGCTANACGNCTGGACATTTCGACCTGCCGATGATGGGTACGACGATCGAACTGGATGGCGTTGCCGTGATACGCGAAGGCGTTCTGCAGGATGTTTTCGGCTAATCCTTGCTTAGGACCGGCGGTCTCGCCAGACCGAAATGCCTGAGTAACTCGACCATCGCCGCGAGGCGCTGCTCGCGGTAGGCATCGACGTCGAGGCCCGAGTAATCGAGAAAGCCGGCGCCGGTCCGCATGCCGATGCGGCCGTCGCGCATGTTGTTCGAGATTACCTCGGGCGCGCGATAGCGGTCGCTGCGAAGTGCGCCTTCGAGGTAACGGCTGGCGTAATAGAGAATGTCGCCGCCGCCCCAGTCGATGAACTCGAGCAGGCCCAGCACCGCGTAGCGGAAACCGAAGCCGTAGCGGATCGCCTTGTCGATGTCTTCTGCGCTGGCGACGCCTTCCTCTACCATCCGCGCCGCCTCGTTCATGGCGAGCGCCTGGATCCGCGGCACGATAAAGCCGGGCGTGGCGGCGCACACCACCGGCATCTTGCCGATGCCCTCCAGCAGCGCCTTAACCTTCACGGTGACATCGGGATCGGTCGCCGCACCCGGCGCGATCTCGACCAGCGGAATCAGATAAGCGGGGTTGAGCCAATGCACGTTGAGAAAGCGGCGGGGATTTTCGACCGCATCGGAGAGGTCATCGACCAGAATGGTCGAGGTGGTCGAGGCGATGACGATGTCAGGCCCGACGCATTTCGAGGCAGCCGACAGCACCTCGCGCTTGAGGTCGACCACTTCGGGCACGCCCTCGAACACGATCCCTGCGCCGGCCAGTGCGGCCGCCATGCCATTCGCTGACACCACCGAGACGCGGGCGATGACGGTTTTGGCGTCGCCTTCGGTCAGCAATCCGAACCGCGCCAAGCTGGCCAGCGTCTTGCTGACTTCGCCGAGCGCCTCGGCCTCAAGCGTCCCGAAGGCTTCCGCGGATCGCGGCTTGACGTCGATCATGGTGATGGTGTGGCCGGCATAGGCGAACGCCACCGCAATGCCGCGGCCCATACGGCCGGCGCCGAGACAGGCGATGGTGGGGCGGGCGGTCATCGGCCAAAACCTTCGCGTAACAGGGTTTGCAGCGCGGGACGATCGAGATGACCGAGCCCAAGGCTTGCCAGCGTACGCCCGCCCGACATGAAATCTTCGCCGCAGATCGCGCCGCCGACGGCAAGAAAGGCCCTTGCGAGCGGCGTTGCAACCCCGGCCAGTTCCGCCACCGACACCAGAAGCGACAGACCGAGATGCAGATCCTCGCGCATATAGCGGTGCTCCGTCAGCACGATCCGCTCGCGCCAATCGCCGGAATCTGTCAGGCGATCGTGCGAGCCGCGGCCGTACATCCATTGCTCGCCGTCGCTGGCGTAATGATGCGCCAGCGGAAAATGTGGACCGCCGTAGCCAAAACCCTCGCGCACCGCGATGCGCTCGGCATCGAGCGCGTCAGTGACCCGGCGGATCGAGGCTTGCGTGCCTTCCTTGTGAATGTCCCAGCGTTCGAAATGCTCGATCGGGCCGGCATTCATGATGATCAGCGGCGGATGGATGATCGGCCCGGCGTTCATCAGCGCGCCCGACAGCGCGTCGCCGCACGGCTCGATCACGCCGGGAAACGCCCGGCCGATCACATCGAGTGCGTGAGGGGCGGTATCAAGCGGAAACACGCCGACCGGCAGCCGCTTGGCGCGGATGGTGATGGCGACCTCGAACGCTCCATGCTTGCGCGTCAGCCATGGCAGCGTGCCGGTCTCCGCAAAGCTCACGCTGGCCCGATTGCCGGCATCGTGCGCCGCCTTGGCAAAAATCATCGAGCCGAAGGTGGCCGGTGGCAGGAACACCACCTGGCCATCGGCCAGCTGCGGCGCGATCAACCGGGCGATATCGGGCTGCGCGAAGGCCGGGGCAGGACACAGGATCAGCTCGGCGCCGCGGATAGCTTCGGCGATGTCGGTCGTCACCAGCGCCAATTGCACGTCGTGGCGGCCGTCGATGTCCTTGACGAGAATGCGGGAGCCTGCTGCGCGATGTGCAGCCACTTGGGCGGTGTCACGCCGCCACAGCCTGACGTCATGGCCCTGCAAGGCAAAATCGCCCGCGGCTGCAAACGAGCCATTGCCGCCGCCGAGCACCGCGATCTTCAAATGGCGCCTCCTTGCGAGGCTTCCGCCGTGTCAAGTCGTCTCAGCATGAAATGCTGGACCTTGCCCAAAGCGGTGCGCGGCAAGTCATCGACGAAAACGATATCGCGCGGCACCTTGAAGCGGGCGAGTTGAGTCAGGACATGTGCCTTCAAATGCTCTGCCTCGACGAGGCATCCGGAACGTCTGATCACGTAGGCGATCGGCACCTCGTCCCATCGCGGATCCGGCCGACCGATCACGCCGCATTCCACCACATCGGGATGCTCCAGCAGCACCCGTTCGACCTCCGCCGGATAGATATTTTCCCCGCCGGAAATGATCAGGTTCTTCTTGCGGTCGTGGACGAAGAAATAGCCGTCGGCGTCGCGCAGGCCAATGTCGCCGGTGCGATACCAGCCGTCATGCAGCGCCTCGCGGGTGGCCTGCTCATTGCCCCAGTATTCATAGAACAGGTTGGGGCCGCGAACCACGATTTCTCCCGGCGTGTTAGGCGGCAGCTCCATGCCCGCGTCGTCTATCACAGCTGCCTCGCAGCACAGGCCGGGGAGGCCCGTCGAGCCGGCGCGCGAAAGATCGCCGCCGAGGCGGGTATAAACCGCGACGGGACAGGTTTCGGTTGAGCCGTAGACTTGAAGCACCGGCACTCCACGCGCGGTGAAGCGCTCGATCAGATGCGGCGGCACGACGGTCGAACCGGTCGAAATCGCCCGCAAGGAGGACAGATCGGAGGCGGCCCAGCCGGGATGCTCGGTCACCGCCTGAATGGTCGTGGGCACCAGCACCGTCAATGTCGGGCGGTCGCGCTCGATCGCTGCCAGCGTTGTGTCCGGCGTGAAGCGCGGATGGATGGTCACAGTGGCGCCGTAGTGGAGCGCCGGCGTGGTTTGGATGTTGAGGCCGCCGACGTGGAAGAAGGGCAGCACCGTGAGGATGTGATCGCCGGAGGTGAGGCCATGCATGTGCTGGCTCATCACTCCGTTCCACAGCAGCGCCTCCTGGCGCAGCACGGCGCCCTTGGGCCTTCCGGTCGTGCCCGACGTGTAGACGATCAGCAGCGGGCAGGTCAGGTCGGTGTGCGGATTGCGACCATCGCCTCGGGCCTGCGTCAGTAACTCATCGAAAGTGCGTCCTCGCAAAGGCGAAAATTCAAATCCCACGACGCTCGTTTCGGGCAAACTCTTTTCCAGCGCGGGCAGAACCGCCGCAAAGGCCTGTTCGAGGATCAGTACCTTTGCCGAAGCGTCCGACAGGATGAACAACTGCTCGGCCACCGCCAGCCGCCAGTTCAGCGGTACCAGCATGGCGCCGAGCCGCGCGCAGGCGTAGAGCAGCACGAGATAATCCGGCCGGTTCAGGCAGAGGATCGCTACACGATCGCCACGGCTAACGCCGTATTCGGCCTTCAGCGCTCGCGCGGTCTGCTCGATGCGGGCACTGAATGCCGAGTAACTCAGGATATCGCCCTCAAAGATGGTCGCGGGCTTGTCCGGCGTGAACGCCGCGTTCCGTTCGATGAGATCGGAAAGGACCATTTTCGAACTAGTCGTCCGTCTCGCCGGTCTCGTACAGCGCCTCGCGGCCGATGCGGTCGAGACAGAGTTCGGCGGTCCACGGCAGCATCAGCGAACCGCAGCGGCTGTCGCGATAGATCCGCTCCAAGGGCAGCGACTTCAGCATTGCCTGACCGCCGCAGGTGCGGATCGCCAATGTAGCAATCTCGTTGGCGCCTTCCATAACGGAATATTGCGCGGCATAGGCACGGAGCACCTGCTCCTTGGTCGGGTTGGGACCGGCCTCGGTGACGGCCTGAAACCAGATCGCCTTGATCTGCTCGAGCTTGATCTGCATCTGCGCCAACGCAATCTGCTTGGTCGGATACATCCGCCGCTTGACCGGCGGCGTGCCCGGCATCTCGCCGCGCAGATAGCGCACGGTGAAATCGTAGGCGGCTTGCGCNAGGCCCATATAGGTNGGCGACAGCGTCAGGAACATGTGCGGCCAGCGCATCGCGGCCTGAAAATAGACGCCGCGTGGCATCAGCGCCGCATCCTCCGGCACGAACACATCCTTGAACAGCAGCGTACGTGATACCGTGCCGCGCATGCCCAGCGGATCCCAGTCGCCGACTATGGTTATGCCGTCGGCCTTGGCCGGCAGCGCAAGATAGAGCGTGTTACGGCGCGAGGCCTTCTCTCCTTCAGAGATTTCGGTGCAGAGCACGCCGTAGTAATCAGCATGGCCTGCGAGCGAGGCAAAAATCTTCTTGCCGTTGACGACCCAGCCGCCCCTGACCGGCTTTGCCTCGGTGCCGAACGCGACGCCACCGGCCGCGGCCGCGCCGCCCTCCGAGAACGGTTGCGAATAAACCGCGCCGTCGCCGACGATGCGCTTGTAATGCACCGCACGCCGGCGCTCGTGCTCGTCGCGGGTAGCAGCGTCCATGTCGAGGTCGTCGGCCAGCGGGCCGGACCACAGCGTCGAGCAGACGTGCATGTTCCATGTCAGGGCGGTCGCCCCGCAATAGCGGCCGATCTCGGCGGCGGCCAGCGCGTAGGTCTGATAGTTCGCGCCGAGACCGCCGTGCCTTTTGGGGATGGCGATGCCGAGCAAGCCCGCGCGATGCAGGTCCCGGTAATTCTCGGTTGGGAATTTTGCCTCACGGTCGTAGGCCGCCGCACGACCGGCGAACACGATCTGACCGAGCTGGCGCGCGCTCGCGATGATCCCGGCCTGTTCGTCGTTCAGGCGAAAAGCATCAGGATCGAAGATGGGCGCATCCAGGACGATTCCGTCCATCGTCGCCACGTTCTTGCCTGCCTGCACCGTCATCATGCCGTCACTCGTGTTGCAGCCACATGGGCGTTCAGAAATCGATCCAGCGCGACATTGAAGGCAGCGGGGCGTTCCAGATTGACGAGGTGCCCGGCGCCTTCGAGTTCGACATACTTTGCCGAGGGGATATAGGTGGCCATCTTGGCCATCATCGGCGCCGGGGCATTCCTGTCCTTTGAGCCGGACAGTACCAGCGTCGGCACCGCGATATTTCCGAGCGCGCTGCGCTGGTCGAACCCCATCAGAGCCAGCATGGTGGCGCGATAGGTGGCCTCGGGAACGGCAGACATGCAGTCGCGGGCAAGGTCCATTCCACCGGTGTCGGGATCGTCGCCGACCAATTCCCCCACCAGGGTCGGCGCGAGCGAGACCATGGTTTCACCGCGATCGAGCGGACCGAGCCGGGCGTCCAAAAAGGTTTTCTGCCAGTCGCCGTCGGGCTTGCCGAACGCCGGACTGGTTTGCGCAAGGACCGCGGCGCCGGCGATATCAGGGTTAGTCGCCAGCAATTGCTGGACGATCATGCCGCCGATTGAATGGCCGACCAGGATGGGCTTTGTCGCGCCGACCTGCTGCAGAAAATCGCGCAAGGCATCTGCGAGCGAGGCGATGCTGACAGTTGCCAGCGGCGTCGAACCGCCATAGCCAGGCATGTCCCAGGCAATGGCGCGATAGCGATCTCCAAAGAAATCCAATTGAGCGCGCCACGCCCGCGCCGCGCCGCCGATCCCGTGCAGGAATACCAACGGCTGCAGGGTGAGATCGCCGGCGGTCTCGTACGCAAAGCGGCGGTTTCCAGTTTCCATGAGCCTTGAGCAAGTCACGCCGAGCCTCCGGGGAGCATCGATGCTAACAGGGAGTTGATGAATGAAAAGCGGTAATTCCGTATTTAACGAAAGCGATGGCTGCCGTTGAACCTCGCTGGGGACGGGTCAAGCCGACCGATGGGGCCCTCACTCCGGGATGGACGATGTCGCGCCGCACGGCCGCGAAGCGGCAGGCTGAATCGGCACGCGTCGGCGTGCACGGGGTAGAAATGGCTTGAGGGTGAAGCTGGAGGATTATGGATCGTTGTCAGGGGGAGCCTTCAGTGCGCCGCGGCAATCCCGCAATCTGCCGGCGCAATTGACGGACTTCAGTTTCCCGGTTGGAGGCTTCGCGAAATGGTTCAGGCGGACTTCAGATTGCCAAGCGGCCGATGATGTCGAGGCTGGGCCACCAGGTCTCTGGCCTGCTGGACCCGGGACTCAAAATAGAGAATTATTCGATCCAGCGCCTACGCCAAACACCCAACCCAACAGGCGATCGCATGACATCCCCGGCCCCCAGCAGCACCGACGCTGTACGACCATTGCTGTTCCAGCCGTTCAAGATCCGCGGCCTGACCCTCAAGAACCGCCTGGTGGTGCCGCCCATGGTCCATTACCGCGCCGGGCCCGGCAACACCTGCGATACCTTTCACAACGTGCATCTCGGCCGCTATGCGCTGGGCGGCTTTGGGCTTGTCTTTGTCGAGGCAACGGCCGTCGAAGAGGTTGGCCTGATCAACGAGCATGACCTTGGCATGTGGAACGATGCGCAGGTGCAAAGCTTCAAGCCGCTCATCGCCTTCATGAAGGGTGAGAAGACCGCAATCGGCATTCAGCTCGCACATGGCGGGCGCAAATCGTCCTCGCAGCGGGCGATTGACGATATGGGCCCGCTTACAGCGGAGGAAATCAAGGCGGGCGCCAAAGTGTGGCAACCGGTCGGCCCCACCAGCGANCCNGTCGCGGAGGGATGGCTTAAACCGCGCCAGCTCACGACCGAAGAGTGCAGGGCGATGGTGCGCACCTGGGCTCTCGCCGCGCGGAATGCCGTCGCTGCGGGTTTCGACGCCATCGAGATCCACACCGCGCACGGCTATCTGCTCGCTTCGTTTCTTTCCCCCGTTTCCAACACGCGCAATGACGAATATGGCGGCGACCGCAACGGGCGCATGCGCCTGCCGCTCGAGATCGTTGAAGCGGTGCGTCGCGAGATGCCGGAAACGATGCCGCTGTTCGTGCGCGTCTCCGCCGTCGACGGCGCCCAGGGCGGCTGGAATCTTGATGACACAGTTGCCTTCGCCGGCGAACTGAAGGCCCGCGGGGTCGACGTGATCGACTGCTCTTCAGGTGGGATTTCAGGCTCGGCGACCGCCGCCCAAGTGCCGCGCGGCCTCGGTTTCCAGGTGCCCTACGCAGAACGGGTCCGCAAGGAGGTGGACATCGCCTCGATGGCGGTTGGCATCATTCTCGAAGCGGAGCAGGCGGAGGCAATCCTCCAGAACGGGCAGGCCGACCTGATCGCTGTCGGCCGGCAATCTCAGTTCAATCCCAATATCGCACAGCACTGGGCTCATGATCTCGGCATCAACCGAAAGTTCGAGAATTGGGTTCCCGAATATGGATGGTGGCTCGAGAAGCGAATTCGAACCATTGAAGGGTTCGCCACATCAACCGGGGTCGTCAAGCGACGTGCCTAAGGTCAAATCTAGAGGAATAGCGATGCGTTCATCCTCGCCAGAGTTCTGACCACCCTCATGATGGTTCGGCACGCCTTTGCGGACCACCGAGCCTGGGCTATGGTAGCTTTCAGACGTCCCACAGACGTCAACAAGCTTTGGGAGTAAATCAAGAAAATCAAAACACGCTTAGGGAGGAAACGGAAATGGCAATAACTCGTCGTCGAGCGTTGGCATCCGCGGGCGCCGCGGCCCTTGCAAGCGCCTTAGCCAAGCCCGCGATCGCAGCAAAGGAGCCGATCCTGATCGGCTATCTGCCGGCGCTCACCGGTCCGTCATCGTCCACCGGGGTTGGCATCAACCGCGGAATCCAGTTGGCGGTGCAGGAGATTAACGCGGCCGGCGGCATTGACGGGCGACAGCTCGAACTGATCACCCGCGACACCCAAAGCGATCCGACCAAGGCTGTGAACGGAGCGGCCGAGCTCACGCACGGGCAGAAGGTGAGCGTTGTCTTCGGTCCGGTCAATTCCGGCGAGTCGCTTGCGGTCGTGCCGCTGCTCGCGCGCGCCAACACGCCGCAGGTCCATCCTTGCTGGGTGGACACCCTGACCGATCCCAAGAAATATCCGATGTGCTTCCGCAACGCGCCCACCAACCAGCAGATCGGCGGCGCTGCGAACCGCTACGTGGTTGAGGTGCTCAAGCGCAAGAAGGTCGCGGTGATCAGCGATACCACCGGCTACGGTACCGCATCGGTCAACGCCTATGTGCCGATGCTCAAGGGCGTCGGCGCCAACGTCGTCTATCAAGGCAACGTCGACGCCGCCAATCCGGACCTCAAGCCCGAGCTGTTGCGCATGCAGTCGGCGGGAGCGGAAGCGATCATGCCCTGGAGTGTGAATGCGGGCTTCCTGTCGCGCATCATCAATACGCGCGGGCAGATGGGATGGGACGTGCCGATCGTGGGCCAAACCACGCTCGGTTCCGGCCAGACCAAAGCCCTGCTGGAAAAGCCGGAATACTGGGCCAAGGTCTATCCCAACAATTTCCGGCCGGTTTGCTACGCCACGGGCGGCAAGCTTTCGGATCGTACCAACGCCTTCGTCGATCGCCTGAAGAGCGCCAAGATCGACATGGGCGACACGCTGTTGTGGTGGATCGCGCTCGGCTACGACTCGCCGCGAATGATCGCCGAGGCGATGAAGAACGTCGGCACGGAGCCGGAACAGATCGTCGGCTATCTCAACAAGCTCAAGGAATTTCCGGGCATCTACGGCAGCATCGCCTTTACCGCCGACAAGCACGACGGCTATCCGGACAACGAGATCGTGATGGTCGAGGCCAATTCGCTCAAGGACGGCGCGTTCAATCTGGCTCCCGGCTACGGCGCTTGAGCCGATGGTCGAATCGATCGTCTCGACGGGG
>JGI12053J15887_10000557_pt1 | contig 15410 bp, 10 predicted proteins | sample MedBloCAOM1_O3_FD_15887 | JGI IMG/M metagenome (IMG submission 15887)
CAGGCCGGACCAGGTCGAGGTGATCCGTGGTCACCTTGCCGACGCGCTGGCTCGTGGAGGCACCGCCCTGGTCGGCGGTGCCGAATCGGTTCGCNCACCTTATGTGGAACCGGTCGTGCTGGCTGACGTACCTGATACCTCCACCGCGGTGACTGACGAGACCTTCGGTCCGACNCTCACCCTGCATCGGGTCGCGAATCTCGACGACGCGGTGGCGCGGGTCAATGCCGGGCGCTACGGGCTGGGTGCCGCGGTTTTCTCTGGGCGCCGCGGTACGGAGATCGCCGGCCGGTTGCGGTGCGGCATGGTCGCGGTCAACAGCGTGACTTCCTATGCCGCGGTCCCGGCCCTGCCATTCGGTGGCGTCGGCGATTCCGGATTCGGACGTGTCCACGGGGCCGACGGTCTGCGCGAGTTCACCCGGGCCAAGGCGGTCACCCGGCGCCGGTTCCGTCCTGCGGTGCAGGTCCTCACCTTCGCGCGGCCAGCTTGGGCGATCCGGTCCTTACTGCGGATCGTCCGCGTGCTCTACGGTCGTTGAGTACGGCGCCCTGGGGCCACGTCGCGGGAGGAAAAGATGGCAGGACAGGTCAAGACGGTCGGGGTAGTTGGCATGGGCACGATGGGTGCCGGAATCGCTGAAGTGCTCTCCCGCACCGGGCTTGAGGTGGTGGCGGTTGAAGTCGACGCCGACGGTGTGGCTCGGGGTCGTGGCCACCTCGAACACTCCACCGGACGAGCCCTGGAGCGCGGCAAGCTCGACGAGACGACCCGCCGCGAGCTGCTGGACCGGATCCGATTCACCACGAAGTTGGCGGATCTGGCCGAGGTAGACCTTGTCGTGGAGGCCGTACCCGAGCGCCTGGGCCTCAAGAGCCAGATCTTCACCGAGTTGGACGTGATCGTACGCAGCGATGTCGTGTTGGCCTCCAACACGTCGAGCCTGTCGATTACCGAGCTGGCCGTGCAGACCAAGCGACCGGACAGGGTGATCGGGTTGCATTTCTTCAACCCGGCACCGGTATTGAAGCTGGTCGAGGTGGTGCGCACGGTGGTCACCGATCCGGAGGTGATCAGCGACGTCACGGCGCTCGCGGAGACGCTGGGCAAAATCCCGGTGGTGGTCGGCGATCGGGCCGGGTTCATCGCCAACGGGTTGCTGTTCGGCTACCTCAACCACGCGGCACGCATGTTCGAGCAGCACTACGCGACGCGGGAAGATCTCGACGCCGCGATGCGCTACGGCTGCGGGTACCCGATGGGTCCGTTGGCGCTGCTCGATCTGATCGGGCTGGACACCGCCTACGAGATCCTCGACGCGCTGTACCGGCAGTCCCGGGATCGGCTGCACGCCCCGGTACCGGTACTCAAGCAGATGATCACCGCCGGATTGCTCGGTCGCAAGTCGGGTCGCGGCTTCTACACCTACGCGGGGCAGGACTCCTCGACGGTGGTACCCGACACCGCCACCCCGCCCGACGAAGAATCCGGCGTCCAGACTCGCCCGATCGGCACGGTGGGCGTGGTGGGCACCGGGACGATGGCCACCGGCATCGTTCAGGTGCTGGCCAGAGGCGGGCACGACGTGATCGTCCGCGGCCGTAGCGACGGCCGCGCCAAAGACGCGGTCGCGGCGATCACCCGCTCGTTGGACAAGGCCGTCAACCGCGGCAAGCTCTCCGACTCTGATCGTGACGCCGCGCTGGGCCGGATCACCACCACCACTTCGTTGGACGACTTCGCCAGCGTCGACCTGGTGGTGGAGGCGGTAGCCGAGGAGCTGGACGTCAAGCGTGGGATTTTCGCCACCCTCGACGACGTGTGCAAGCCGGGTGCGATCCTGGCGACCACCACCTCGTCGCTACCGGTGGTGGAGTGCGCCGCCGCCACCTCACGTCCGGGTGACGTTGTGGGAATGCACTTTTTTAACCCCGCACCGGTGATGAAGCTCGTCGAAGTCGTATCGACCATCGCCACCTCCGCTGATGTCGCCGCCACCGCGCGTAATCTGGCCCGTTCATTGGGCAAGGTACCGGTGTCCTGCGGCGACCGTGCCGGGTTCATCGTCAACGCATTGCTGTTCCCCTACCTCAATGATGCGGTGCGGATGTTGGAGGCGCATTACGCGTCAGCCGACGACATCGACACCGCGATGAAGGTCGGCGCCGCGCTGCCGATGGGTCCCTTCGAGCTGCTCGACGTCGTCGGTCTGGACGTCTCACTGGCCATCCAGCGCAGCCTCTACCAGGAGTTCCGCGAGCCGGGATTCGCCCCGGCCCCCCTGTTGGAACACCTGGTCACAGCAGGCTTACTAGGCCGCAAAACGCGAAAGGGCTTCCGCGACTACTCGTGAGCCCGCTATTCGGAGCCGATTGGCGATTTGGATACCGAATCAAAACGCCATTCGGCTCCGAATGGCGTGGCAGCCTGAGTGTTCAGCCGCAACAACCTCCGCCGCAGCAGCCGCCCGAGGGAGGCGCAGCGCGTCGTGGCTGGCTGGTGGGGGAGGGTGCGGCACTTGACAACGCGACGGTGGAGAGCAGCCGGACGGTGTCGTCGTGCCCATCGGGGCACTGGGCGGGGTCTCGCGAGGCGGTCATCGGCCGGCTGAGCTCGAAGGTCGTCGAGCACTCTCGGCACCGGAACTCGTAGCGCGGCATGAGTTCCACCGTACCGGTACTACCGTGGGTTGTTATGCCTCGCCGTAACGTCCCACGCCGCGCTCGCGGCGCCGTCCCACCTCCGGTGGTGGGCGGGACCGGTTGGGCGTACCGGGAGAGCGGCCCAGACGGGGAGTGGGTGGTCCGGTCAGTCCCGGGTGAGCAGGCTGTCAAGAATTACCGCTGCCCCGGTTGTGACCACGAGATCCGGGCCGGCACTGTCCACCTGGTCGCCTGGCCGGCGCACGAGCATGGCTCTTCGGCCGACCGACGGCACTGGCACACCGGTTGCTGGGCTGCTCGGACCCGCCGGGCCCCCACTCGAAGACAGTGGTGAGGTCAGCCCCGCGCTGACTGCTCACCGGCAAGCACATCGTCCTCGGTCGGATCGGGCTCCAGGCGCTGCATTGCCTCGTCCAACTTCGAACTGACGGACTGTAGCTGGCCAGTGAGCTGCCGGCGCACGGTTCGCAGCGCCGCTACCCGCCGAGTGGCCTCCTGCACCCTGGCGACCGCGGTCTGGTCGGCCTCGGTCACCAGCCGCCGGGCCACATCGGTGGCCTCGTCGACGCGCCGCTTCGCCTCGGCCTTGCTGCTCGCCTCCTCCTGCGCCAGCTCGCGGTTGGCGTCTCGACGCCGGGTTGACATGGTGATGTCGAAGTCCTCTTCGGTCTGCTGCCGGCGGGCCGTGGACTCGGCGTCGAGATGCTCGGCTCGCCGCTTCGCCAGCGCCAAAATCTCATCGGCCCGACGATGGGCGTCGGAGATGGCCCGCTGATGCTCGGCCTCCATCACGGTCCGCCGCCGCTGCGCCTCCGCGATCATCTGTTCGTAGCGGGTGCGCAGCTTGTCGGCTTCACGCTCCGCTTCGGCTCTGGTCGTGGCGGCGGCAGCGGTGGCCTTGGTGTGGATCTCCGCGACCTCACTCTGGGCCGTGCGCAGCATCCGCACCACGCGCTCGCTCATGCCCTCGACGGTGCTGGGCGGCGCGGCCAGCCGCTTGATCTGGGCGCACAGATCATCGATTTCCCCGCGAGCCGCCTCCAGCGTGCGGCCCAACTCCGCAGCCTGCGCGGCGCCGGCGTTGCGATCGGCCACCGCGATCTGCAGATCGGCCCGCAGCTGCTCAAGCTGGTAATCTACCTGCGCGCAGTCATACCCACGGCGGACGATGTCGAACGTCGATCTCATCGGTAGCAGATCACGATCGTCGACGGAGCCCATGGCGCCAGGTTACTCGGGTGCTGGTGAGCAGCGGCAAGCCGTTCCGGGGGTCAAACGCCCCGGAAGCGGTTGATATCCGCCAGGTGGGTCTCGCGGAGCTCCGGGTTTCGTATGCCCAGCCCCTCTTCAGGAGCTAGACAGAGCACACCCACCTTGCCCTGATGAATGTTGCAGTGCATGTCGTGCGCGGCCTGGCCAGTCTCCTTCAGCGGGTAGACGCGGGACAGCGTCGGGTGGACCTTGCCCCTGGCGATCAGCCGGTTGGCCTCCCATGCCTCCCGGTAATTAGCGAAATGCGAGCCCACAATCCGCTTGAGGTTCATCCAGAGGTAGCGGTTGTCGAACACGTGCATGAATCCCGAGGTGGAGGCGCAGGTCACGATCGTGCCGCCCCTCTTGGCGACATAGACGCTGGCACCGAAGGTTTCTCGACCCGGGTGCTCGAACACGATGTCGGGGTCGTCCCCACCGGTCAGCTCGCGGATCTTGGACCCGAACCGCTTCCACTCCTTCGGATCCTGGGTGTGCTCATCCTTCCAGAACTTGTAACCCTCGGCGTTGCGGTCGATGACCAGCTCGGCGCCCATCCGCCGGCAGATCTCGGCTTTCTCGGGGCTGGACACCACGCAGACCGGGACGCCCCCGCCGCCCAGGGCCATCTGGGTGGCGTAAGAACCCAGCCCGCCCGACGCGCCCCAGATGAGCACCGTGTCACCCTGTTTGAGGTCCGCACCGTTGCGCGAGACCAATTGCCGGTACGCGGTGGAGTTGACCAACCCGGGGCTTGCCGCCTCCTCCCAGGTGAGGTGAGCGGGCTTGGGCATCAGCTGGTTGGACTTGACTAGGGCGAGCTCAGCGAGGCCGCCGAAGTTCGTCTCGAAACCCCAGATCCGTTGCTCGGGGTCGAGCATCGTGTCGTTGTGCCCGTCAGGATGTTCCAGCTCGACAGACAGGCAGTGCGCCACCACCTCATCACCCGCCCGCCAGGCGTTGACTCCGGCGCCGGTGCGCAGCACTACGCCGGCGAGGTCCGAGCCGACCACGTGGTAGGGCAGGTCGTGCCGGGAGGCCAAGGGGGAGGTGCGGCCGTAGCGCTTGAGGAATCCGAAGGTGGCCAACGGTTCAAAGATCGACGTCCAGACGGTGTTGTAGTTGATCGCGCTGGCCATCACCGCGACCAGCGCCTCGCCCGGCCCCAGTTCTGGGACCGCTACCTCGTCGAGGTGCAGCGACAGCCGCGGGTCCTTGTCCCGGCTGGGCACTCCGGCGAACATGTCGGCCTCATCAGCGTGGACCGTGATTCCCCGGTAGCTCTCCGGTACGGGCAGCGAGCCGATGGCGTCGACGTCGTCGCTGAGAATGGCATCGAGGATCTGTTGCACTGTCGTCCCTTCGCTTTACCCGCTTCCCGTCCGGGTGGAGCCGGCTACGCTGAGGTTAGGCGATAAGTATATCAATCGCTACAGGTCCGACTGAGTGAGACAGCACGTCCTCGCGACCCGGCACGGGACCGGGGCGGTGGGCTGACGTTCGGGTGGGAGCGGGGAAACGGGTCCGTTAGTGCTCCGGCGCGGGCTCTACGAGTTCGACGAGGACGCCGCCGGCGTCCTTGGGGTGGATGAAGTTGATCCGCGAACCGGCGGTGCCGCGGCGGGGGGCGTCGTAGAGCAGCCGTACTCCGGCGGTCCGCAGCGCAGCCGTTGCCGACTCGATGTCGGTGACCCGGTAAGCCAACTGCTGCAGCCCAGGACCGCTGCGGTCCAGGAACTTCGCGATGGTGGAGTTCGGGCCCAGCGCGGCGAGTAGTTGCACCGCGGCGCCGGTGCCGGGATCGCCGGGCGCACGGAGCATGCCCTCGCGTACCCCCTGCTCCTCGTTGAGCTCCTCATGAACCAGCTCCAACCCGAACGTGTCGCGGTGGAATTCCACAGCGGCGTCGAAATCCGGCACGGCGATGCCCACGTGGTCGATCGCCGTGATGAACGGTTGGAGTTGCTGCATGGTTGGCAGCGTACGGCGCCGCGTCTGGGATTTCGATCGTCTCAGCGTCACCTTCGCCACCGGACCGCCCCGCATCTCACCATCACAGTCTCGTCGTCATTAGGTGCGACGGCTGGTGCACGCGGTAGGGTCGAAGGACAGCCCTGATCAGACGCTCCGGAGGTTAATCATGGCCGGTATGGTCGGTTCTGTCATCGTGGCCGGCGCCCGCACCCCAATGGGTCGCCTGCTCGGCCAGCTCAAAGATTTCTCGGCTGCCCAACTGGGTGGTTTCGCCATCAAGGCCGCGCTCGAACGCGCCGGTGTGGCGCCAGAGCAGGTGCAATACGTCATCATGGGTCAGGTGTTGACGGCCGGCGCCGGCCAGATCCCGGCCCGGCAAGCGGCGGTCAACGCCGGCATCGGCATGGACGTGCCGGCCCTGACGATTAACAAGGTATGCCTGTCCGGGCTTAACGCGATCGCGATGGCCGATCAGCTGATCCGGGCCGGCGAGTTCGACATCATCGTGGCCGGTGGCCAGGAGTCGATGACCCAGGCGCCGCACCTGCTGGTCAAGTCGCGTGCCGGGTTTAAGTACGGCGACGTCACGATGCTCGATCATATGGCTTACGACGGTCTGCACGACGCGTTCGANCAGGTCTCNATGGGCGCCTCCACCGAAAAGCACAATGGGCGCCACCAGCTGACCAGGGCNGAGCAGGACGAGTTCGCCGCGCAATCGCACCAGCGAGCCGGTCGCGCGGTGGCCAGTGGTCTGTTTGCCGAGGAGATCACCCCGGTGAGCGTGCCGCAGCGCAAGGGTGACCCGGTCCTGGTCGAGGCCGATGAGGGCATCCGGCCCGACACCACCGCCGCAAGCCTGGGAAAGCTGCGGCCGGCGTTCGCCGCCGACGGCACCATCACTGCCGGATCCTCGTCGCCGATTACCGACGGCGCCGCCGCGGTCGTGGTGATGAGCAAGGCCAAGGCGCAGGAACTGGGCCTGACCTGGCTGGCCGAGATCGGAGCGCACGGCATGGTGGCCGGACCCGACGATTCGAGCCTGCACGAGCAGCCCGCTAATGCAGTACTGGCGGCGTGCGCCAAAGAGGGCATCGAGGTGGGCGACCTCGACGTCGTCGAGATCAACGAGGCGTTCGCCGCGGTGGGCGTGGTATCCACCCGCAAGCTCGGCATCGACCCGGCGAAGGTAAACCCGAATGGGGGGGCGATCGCGCTCGGACACCCGATCGGCGCGTCCGGTGCCCGGCTGGCGCTGCACCTGGCGATGGAGCTCAAGCGGCGCGGTGGCGGCGTGGGCGCGGCGTCGTTATGCGGTGGTGGTGGGCAGGGTGATGCGCTGATCCTGCGGGTGCCGACGAACATCTAGCGTGAGTTCTCGTCGCCACGATGTCGGTGACCTTGTCGGGCGCGCCCGGCAAGGTCAGGCCCGGGCAGTTGCCCGGCTGATCTCGCTGGTCGAGGACGGTGCACCGGAGCTCCGCGAGGTTGCCGCTGCGCTGNNCGGTGACACCGGACGGGCCCAGGTCGTCGGGATCACGGGCGCCCCCGGGGTGGGCAAGTCGACCTCCGTCAGCGTCCTGATCACCGCGCTGCGGGCGGCCGNCGAGAAAGTAGGAGTGCTGGCTGTCGACCCGTCCTCACCGTTCTCGGGTGGGGCGCTGCTGGGCGACCGGGTACGGATGCAGGACCACGCGCTTGACGACGGTGTCTTCATCCGCTCGATGGCCACCCGCGGGCATCTAGGGGGCATCGCCTGGGCGACCCCCCAGGCGCTGCGGGTACTCGACGCCGCGGGCTGCGACGTGGTGCTGGTGGAGACCGTGGGCGTCGGCCAGTCCGAGGTGGAGGTGGTCGCACTGGCGGACACCACCGTGGTGCTGCTGGCACCCGGGATGGGCGATGGGATTCAGGCGGCCAAGGCGGGAATCCTCGAAGTCGCCGACGTCTTCGTGGTGAACAAGGCCGACCGGGAGGGTGCCGACCAGACCATCCGCGACCTCAAGCACATGATCTCGCTCGGCCGGCGGGGGACGGCGGGTCCGAGTTGGCGGGCGCCGATCGTCCGGACTGTGGCAACCAGAGCTGAGGGCATCGAGGACCTGCTGGCCGCGATCGAGCAGCACCGGGCCTGGATGCTCAGCCACGGTGAGCTCGACGCTCGCCGGCAGCGCCGTGCGGAGGCCGAGATCGAAGCCATCGCACTGGCGCAGCTGCGCGGCAGGCTCGGCGACGTCCTGCGGGGCAGTGCACTGCCCGGGCTGGCCAAGCGGGTCGTCGTGGGCGAGTTGGACGTCTACCGCGCCGCCGACGAACTGCTGGCCGCATTCGGCGGCTCGTGAGTGGCAAACAGTGTTATAGCACTCAATGCCACTCACGAGAAGTCTCCGGCGGAGCGACGCACCTTCGTGAGCAGCACAGTGAGCTGGGCGGTCTCATCATCGTTGAGCCCGATGAGGCCGAAGTCGATGTCGGTGAGCGCCACGGTGGCCGTCTTCTGCCGCTGCCGGCCCGCTTCGGTGATCGTTACCACGGTGGTGCGCCGATCGGTGGGGTGGCCGTTGCGTTCCACGAGGTGGTCGGCCTGCAACCGGTCCACGATGTTGGTCACGCTGGTCGGGTGCAGCTGAAGCCGTTGACCCATCATGTTCATCGGCAGGCTGCCCTGGCGGGAGAACACCAGCAGCACCAACGCCTCATACCGGGCGAAAGTCAGACCATGTGGGCGCAGCGCGGCATCCACTGAGGACTGCAGGATCTGCTGCACGCGCATGATGTTGGTCACCGCCGCCATCGTTGCGGCTGGTCCGATGCGGTCTTGCCACAACTGCGCGGCCCGATCGATCGGATCGAACGGCAACGGGTGATGCGACGGCATGGGTGCACAGTAGGCCACGCCCGCGAGATCGCATTCTAGATGCAGAACGCGCGTCAGCGGGCCTGTTTTAGCGCGTTCTGCAATCCAGACTGCGCACTTAAGGGGAGGCGGCAACTGGTTGGACGTCCTACTATTGGATGGTTGACCAACTCGGCCGGGAGGTTCGGATGACGGGTTACGACGGCCGGCATGCGGATCCGCACGCCGGCCGAACACGCTGGCAGCGTCGTTACGCAGCGGAGCAGGCGGCTGGACGGCTCCGAGATGCGGACTTCACCACCCTGTCGGGGGCCGAGGTGGACCCCGTGTATGGGCCGCGCGAGGGAGATACCGTCGAGGAATTCGAGCGGATCGGCTGGCCGGGTGAGTATCCGTTCACTCGCGGTGTGCACTCCAGCGGCTACCGGGGACGCGCCTGGACGATCCGCCAATTCGCTGGATTCGGTACTGCCGAGCAAACCAACGAGCGCTATCACCAGATCCTGCGCAACGGCGGAGGCGGTCTGTCGGTCGCCTTCGACATGCCTACCCTGATGGGCCGCGACTCCGACGATCCGCACAGCCTCGGCGAGGTCGGGCATTGCGGCGTAGCGATCGACAGCGCCGCTGATCTGGATGTCCTCTTTGAGGGGATTTCCTTGGAACAGGTCACCACGTCGATGACGATTTCGGGCCCCGCCGTGCCGATGTTCTGCATGTACCTGGTCGCCGCTGAAAGACAGGGCGCTGATATCGCCAAGCTCAACGGCACGCTGCAGACCGACATTTTCAAGGAGTACATCGCTCAGAAGGAGTGGCTGTTCCCCCCGCAACCACACTTGCGCCTCATTGGGGACCTGATGGAGTACTGCACGGAACAGGTTCCGGCCTACAAGCCGTTGTCGATCTCCGGGTACCACATCAGGGAAGCCGGCGCGACCGCCGCGCAGGAGTTGGCCTTCACTCTTGCCGATGGCTTCGCGTACGTGGAACTCGGTCGCTATCGCGGGCTCGACGTCGATCGTTTCGCCAGCGGCCTGAGCTTTTTTTTCGACGCACACGTGGATTTCTTCGAAGAGATCGCAAAGCTCCGCGCTGCCCGCCGGATCTGGGCACGCTGGATGCGCGACCGTTACGGCGCCACCAGTGACAAGGCTCAATGGATGCGTTTTCACACTCAGACCGCTGGCGTCTCGCTCACCGCCCAGCAGCCCTACAACAACGTTGTGCGTACCACGATCGAGGCGCTCGCAGGGGTGCTCGGCGGAACGAATTCGATGCATACCAACGCTCTGGACGAGACTCTCGCACTGCCGTCGCAGCGGGCCGCGGAGATCGCCCTGCGCACCCAGCAAGTGATCATGGAGGAGTCCGGGGTGGCCAATGTGACCGATCCGCTGGGCGGCTCCTGGTATGTCGAGGCGCTGACCGACCGGATCGAGGCCGATGCCGAGCGCATCTTCGGCCGGATCAAGGACATGGCCGCGGCCACGGTGCCCTCGGGCCAGCACCCGATCGGGGAGATGACTTCCGGCATCCTGCGCGGGATCGAGGACGGTTGGTTCACCGGCGAGATCGCCGACGCGGCGTTTATCTACCAGCATGCGCTCGAGAAGGGTGACAAGAAAATCGTCGGGGTGAACACTCACACCGAGTCGGTCACTGATGAGTTGGAAATCCTTCGGGTCAGCCAGGAAGTGGAACGCGGACAGACCCGGATGCTGGCCCAGCGCCGCGCGCAGCGCGATCAGACCGCCGTCGACCGGGCTCTGACGGCCATGGTGACGGTAGCCGGCGGAGGCGGAAACCTCATCGAGCCGATGCTCGACGCAGCGCGAGTTGAGGCTACGCTCGGTGAGATCTGCGGGGCGCTGAAGTCTCAGTGGGGTGAGTACCGCGAGCCGGCCCGGTTCTGAGCCTGGCCGTGAATACCCGGGATCGGATCCATGCCAGGATAGTGGGTGTGAGCAGGCCTAATCCCCAGCAAGCCAGGCAAACCCCAGCCCTGTCCGGCGCCGTCGACCTGTCGGTGCTTAAGGCGCGGACCGATCCGGCGGGTCCGCGGGCCGCCCCGGGCGGTGCGCCGCAGGCAAGCACGGATGGCAAGTGGGTGCTCGATGTCACCGAGCACAGCTTCCAGACCGATGTCGTGGACCGTTCCATGCAGGTACCGGTGTTAGTCGACCTGTGGGCGACGTGGTGCGGTCCCTGTAAGCAGCTGTCGCCGATCCTCGAACGGCTCGCCGAAGCGGCCGGCGGGGTGTGGGTACTGGCCAAAATCGACGTCGATGCCAACCCGCGGATAGCCGAGCTCTTCGGCGTCCAGTCCATCCCCACCGTCATCGCTATCGCTGGCGGTCAGCCGGTCGACGCCTTCGCCGGCGTCCAGCCGGAGCCGCAGCTGCGGCAGTGGATCGCTTCGCTGCTCGACGCGCTACGTGACAAACTGCCCGGAATCCGGGCCGCCGAGGGGGCAGTGCCGGGCGCTGCTGCTGGGCAAGCCGAAACCGAGCCCGACGATCCCCGATTCACCGCTGCGGAAGCAGCAGTGACAGCTGGTGACTACGCCGCCGCCGAGGCCCTATACCAGCAGATACTCGATGCTGAGCCGGCTGACGTGCAGGCCAGGGCGGCGCTGATCCAGGTTCGCTTCCTGGCGCGGGTCGAATCCGCGGATCCCTCAGTAATCGCTAAAGCCGACGCCGCACTCGATGACGTCGACGTGCAGATCGCCGCAGCCGACGCGCAGGTGGCCGCCGGGGCGCCGGAACAGGCATTCGAGCGCCTGGTCGGCGCCGTGCGGCGGTTGACCGGAGACGACTGCGACCGGGCCAGAGCGCATCTGGTGGAGCTGTTCGAGCTTTTCCCCCCCGACGACCCCCGGGTCACCTCAGCACGCCGTGCGCTGGCCCGGGCGTTGTTCTGACTCGTGAGTGCGTAACAGTGTTAGAACACTGTTACGCACTCACGAGTCCGCGTCGAGCCACCGCTCGACGCTGGGCCATAACGCGCCGACTGCCCAGTTCGCGCCGATCCAGGGCCAGCACGCGGCCTGCGCGGTGCTGTCAACCGGGTAGGCGACTACGTCTATGCCGGCGCCACGGACAATGTGCACCAACGCCTGCGCCGCTTGAGAAAGGATCCGAGACGGATCGGCGGCTACCTGATCGGAGATCGGTTGGGCGATCCGCACCACGCACACCGATAGGTCTGCCACGCAGCGCAGCGCGCCGATACCACCACCGAAGTCGTAAAGTCCGGCTCGCACGCCGAGCTTGGCAAGCTGCCGCATGTTGTCCTCAGCGCGCGCGCCACCAACGCCGGCGAGTTCACCGCTGACCNTGCGGATCGCTGCCGCCGGCGCGCGCAGCTCCAGCTCACCCGGCGCCANGCCAGCCTCATCGAGAACCGCTGTGACCCTCGGCACCAAGTCCGAGTGCTGCGCCTGGGACGGCGTGAGATTGACCGCCATCGGCGGCACGCNCCCGTTGCTGCGCTGCCGCCACGAGATGGCCTGCTCGGCAGCNGTGCGCAGTAACCACTGGCCTACGCCGTGCATGACACCGGTCTGTTCCGCAGCCCGCACGCACTGTGCGTGAGACAGCACGCCCAGCTGTGGATGCTGCCAGTTCAGTGCCGCTTCGATGCCCACCAGCCGTTCGCCATCCAGCGTGACCACCGGCTGGTATGTCACTCGCAGCTCGCCGGTCTCCCAAGCGCCGGGCATCGCCGCGGCCAACCGGAGCTCGGCGCGGTCCGCGGCATCGACGTCGGCATCGAACAGCGTCCACTGCCGCTTGCCTGCGCCACGCATCCGGCGCAGCGTGGTGCTGGCGGCCCGCATCAGCTCGTCGGCCGTCGTCGCGGCGACTTGGCGCTGCACGACACCGATGCTTGCGGTGGCCGCCACCCCGACGTCATCGATGTAAAAAGGTTCAGCCAGCTCGGTGTTGATGATTTCGGCGAAGGCTCCGACGTCCAGGACCGGATCCTCGGGTTCGATGAGGATCGCGTACTCATCTGCGCCGAGTCGGGCGAGCATCGCCGGCCGGCCGGCGACCACTGCTTCCAGCCGCCTGGCCACCACATCCAGCAGCTGGTCACCAACCAGATGGCCGAGGCCGTCATTGATCGTGGAGAAGCCGTCTAGATCGAGATGCATCAGCGTGACCACGGCCCGTGGCTCGAGCCGCGCGAGCACCTTTTCCAGGTGGCTGATGAAGTACAGCCGGTTCGGCAGACCGGTCTGCACGTCATGCAGTGTCTGGTGGTGCAACCGCCGCTCTAGGAGGTGCTGGTCGGTGATGTCCTCGACCATCGTGACGACCTGCTGGGGGTCCTGATTGGTTCTGAGCAGCACCGAGCCGGCGAGGTAGACCCATGCGAGTTCGCCATCCGCCCGGCGCAGCGGAAGTCGAACCCGGAACCGTGAATCCCGACCCGCCACCAGCTCCCGGTAATGCTCCTCCACGATGGGCTGGTGGCCGGCTACGGGCAGCTCGCTGAGCTGACGTCCGAGTAGCTCGCCACCGGAGTAGCCGAGGATCTTCTCCAGCGACCGGTTGGTCTGAATGATCCGGCCGTCGTCCTCGGTGATCGCGATACCCACCGGGGAGAAGTCGAAGACTTCTAGGAACCGGGCTTCGCTGACCCGCGCGTGTCGCTCGAGGTCCTGCCATGCCGACGACAGCGCCCGCTTGACCTCTTCTTGCTGGTCGCAGACGAGGTTGCGTAGCGCCCACGTGTAGCCGGCCGCCAGCGCCCCGAGGAGTTGGATGATCTGGGCACAGCTCGGCTGCGTCCCGGCACCGCGCGCGGCGGCGGGCAAGGTGTCACCGAGCACATCGAACGTTCGAGACAAGCTCTGCGCACCGGTGAAACCACCGGCGACGAGTCGCGCACCGACGTCGGAAGCACTCTGGGTGTCCACCGCAGCGCCGGATAGTGCGGCGACGAGCCGCTCGGCGAGATCATCGAGGTAGTCCTGGATTTCGGCAAGCGGGATCGGCGCTGAAGAGGTCGCGCTGATCCCGCGGGCCCATTCGCGAGCGAGGTCAGCCGGTGACGGGAAGGTGCATCCCTGATCACCGGATCTCGCTGTGTGGTCCTGTCCCAAGTCGTTGGCCCACCGATCACTACCCCGCGGCAGGGATCACCCTACAGCCCCGTCAGCCACAAGCGCGATACTCAGCTCTCGTCAGCTGGGGTGAGCCAGATCGTCCCGGCTGGTGGCAGCCGGAGCACCGCGGAGTAGGGCAGTCCGTGGCACGGCGTCTCGCTGGCGATCACCTCTCCGAGGTTCCCCACGCCCGAGCCACCGTAGCCTTCGGCGTCGGTGTTGAGCACCTCGAGCCAGCGGCCTGGGCGGGGCAGGCCGACCCGGTAGCTCTCGTGCGGGTTTCCGGCGAAGTTCGCCAGGCAGGCCAGTACGGTGCCGTCATCGCCCATGCGCAGGAAGCTCAGCACGTTGCCCCAGGCATCGTTGGCGTCGATCCACTCGAAGCCGGCTGGGCTGGTGTCCTGGCTGTACAGCGCCCGGTGTGATCGGTAGGTGGCGTTGAGGTCCCCGACCAGTGCCAGCACTCCGCCGTGCAGCGGATGGTGGCACAGATTCCAGTCCAATGACCGGCTCTCCGCCCATTCGGCGGGCTGCCCGAATTCGCCACCCATGAACAGCAGCTGCTTGCCAGGGTGGGCCCACATGTAGGCGAGCAGGCATCGTAGGTTAGCCGCCTTGTTCCAGTCGTCGCCGGGCATCCGGTTCCACAACGAGCCCTTGCCGTGCACCACCTCATCGTGCGAAAGCGGTAGCACGTAGTTCTCGCTCCAGGCGTACATCAGCGAGAACGTCATCGAATTATGGTGATAGCCACGGTGCACCGGATCGTGGCCGACGTAGCGCAGCGTGTCGTGCATCCAGCCCATATTCCATTTGAAGCCGAAGCCCAGGCCGCCCACATGCGTCGGTCGGGTGACGCCGGGCCAGGCGGTGGACTCCTCGGCAATCGTCACCACCCCGGGGTGTCGCTTGTACACGGTGGCATTCATCTCCTGCAGGAATGCGACCGCATCCAGGTTCTCCCGTCCACCGTGCTCATTGGGCGACCATTCGCCCGCCTTGCGGGAATAGTCGAGATAGAGCATCGACGCCACCGCGTCGACACGGAGCCCGTCAAGGTGGAATTCCTCAAGCCAGTACAGCGCGTTGGCCACCAGGAAGTTGCGGACCTCGTTGCGCCCGTAGTCGAAGATCAGGGTGCCCCATTCCGGGTGCGCCGCCCGCTGTGGATCCGGGTTTTCGTAACACGGTGCACCATCGAATTGTGCTAGTGCCCACTCATCGCGCGGGAAATGCGCGGGCACCCAGTCCATGAGCACGCCGATCCCTGCCGCATGCAGCGTGTCGACGAAGTAGCGGAAGTCGTCCGGAGAGCCGTACCGCGACGTCGGCGCATAGTAGGAGGTGACTTGGTAGCCCCAGGAACCCCCGAAGGGGTGCTCGGCCACTGGCAGCAGCTCGACGTGGGTGAACCCGGCCTTGCTCAGGTATTCGACCAGCTCGTGGGCCATCTCCCGATATCCCAGCCCCTGTCTCCACGAACCCAGGTGTATTTCGTAGACGCTCATCGGCTTGGTCACCGGCTGGCCGTGCGCCCGATCCGCGA
>JGI12053J15887_10000559_pt1 | contig 15392 bp, 10 predicted proteins | sample MedBloCAOM1_O3_FD_15887 | JGI IMG/M metagenome (IMG submission 15887)
TCGACGGCTGGGCGCTGCAATCCAACTGGTACTGGCCGCAATCGCACAACGACTTCGTGCAGAAAATGCTGCGCAAGGCGCGCAAAGGCGCCAAGGTCGTTTACGTGCCCGGCAATCACGATGAGTTCCTGCGGAACTATTACGGCACTCATTTCGGCGGCATCGACGTCGTGGAAAACACCATCCATGAGGGTGTCGATGGACAGCGCTATCTGGTGATTCACGGCGATATCTTCGATCTCGTGGTGCAGAACGCGCGCTGGCTCGCCCATCTTGGCGACAAGGCCTACGATTTCGCGATCCAGATGAATCGCCTCGTCAACTTCTTCCGGCGCTGGTTCGGCGTGCCTTATTGGTCGCTGTCGCAATGGGCCAAGCTGAAGGTCAAGAACGCCGTGAATTACATCGGCGCGTTCGAACAGACGCTGGCCGCCGAGGCGCGGCGTCATAGCGCGGATGGGGTGATCTGCGGCCATATCCATTACGCCACCATCCGCGACGAGCACGGCATTCGCTATATGAACTGCGGCGACTGGGTGGAAAGCTGCACCGCGCTTGCCGAGCACGAAGACGGCCGGTTTGAAATCATCACCTGGACCGATCCGCTGCGCCGGGCGGCCCCTGTTGTCTCGGTAGAGGCGCGCGCCGCCTGATGCGTATTCTGGTCGCAACCGATGCGTGGCATCCTCAGGTCAACGGGGTGGTGCGGACGCTGACCATGATGGCGGAGGCGGCGAAGTCGTTTGGCGTCGACGTCCGCTTTCTTACTCCGCAGTCGTTCCGCACCTTCGCGATGCCGAGCTACCCCGATCTGCGGGTGGCGTTGCCGTATCAGGCGAAAATAGCGCGGTTGATCGCTGACGTGCGGCCGGACAGCATTCACATCGCAACTGAAGGGCCGATCGGTCTTTTGGTGCGGCGCCATTGCCGCAAACATGGATTGCCGTTCACCACGAGCTTTCACACCCGCTTTCCCGAATACATTTCGGCGCGGCTTCCGGTTCCTGAATCGTGGATTTGGAGGGCATTACGCCGGTTCCACGGAGCCAGCCAGGCGGTAATGGCAGCGACGCCGGCGCTGGCGCACGAACTGCGCGCCCGCGGTTTTCGCAACGTCGTGTTGTGGCCGCGCGGCGTCGACACCAGTCAGTTTCATCCGCGCGCCGTCGACCTTGGCCTGCCACGCCCGGTTTTCCTGTGTGTCGGCCGCGTGGCGGTCGAAAAGAATCTCGAGGCGTTTCTTGACCTCGATTTGCCCGGTACCAAAGTGATTGTCGGCGACGGACCGGCGCGCGCTGCTTTGGCGCGAAAATATCCGCAAGCCGTGTTTCTCGGCGCGCGGCAGGGCGAGGAACTGGCGGAGGCCTATGCCGCGGCCGACGTCTTCGTGTTCCCAAGCAAAACCGACACTTTTGGCCTCGTTCTTCTCGAGGCCCTCGCAAGCGGCCTGCCGGTTGCAGCATTTCCTGTGACCGGTCCCCGCGACGTGATCGGTACCGCGCCGGTTGGCGCGTTGAACGAAGATCTGCGAACAGCCTGCCTGGTCGCAATGACAATTTCGCCGCAAGCCTGCCTCGAGTTTGCCGCAAGACACACCTGGGAAGCTTCGGCTCGCGCTTTCGTCGAAAATATAACGGATGTGCGCATATCTGACCCAAAAGACGATGCGGTACAATTTGCGGTGAAACGCGCGCGTTTCGTCGCCTGATCACTTGCCCGCCTATCGGGGTCCGCGATACAAGTCGCCTATGGCGGACCTTTCCCCAATCTTGCCTGTCAGTGCTGCGGATATCGATGCGGCTGCGCGCGTGCTTGCGCCGGTCGCAGTGCGAACGCCGCTATTGTCGTCGCCTGCTCTCAACGAGCGCGCCGGGACCAGGGTTTTCCTGAAACCGGAAATGCTGCAGCGGACCGGTTCGTTCAAGTTCCGCGGCGCCTTCAACAGGCTGTCGTCCATCCCGTTAGCCGCGCGGGGCGGCGGAGTGGTCGCGTTCTCGTCCGGCAACCACGCCCAAGGCGTAGCGGCAGCGGCACAAATCCTGAATATGCAGGCGACCATCGTGATGCCGGCGGACGCACCGCTGTCCAAGCGCGAACGCACCAAGGCCTATGGCGCGGAAGTCGTGCTGTACGATCGCGACCGCGAGGATCGTGAAGCCATCGCCAACGCCATCGCAGGCAAACGCGGCGCTACGCTGGTGCGCCCCTACGACGATCCGTTAGTGATTGCCGGCCAGGGCACGGTGGGCCGGGAAATAGCGGAGGATATGGCAGCACTTTCGTTGACGCCGGATATCGTGGTGGCGCCGGCGTCCGGTGGCGGCCTGATCGCGGGTGTCGCAACGGCGGTCAAGGCGCGCTATCCAAAGGCCATTATAATGTCCGGCGAACCGGAAGCGTTTGACGACCACGCGCGCTCGCTGCGCGCCGGCAAACGCGAATCGCATCAGGCCGAGGGTCGCACCATCTGCGACGCGCTGATGGCTTCGATCCCGGGCGAAATCACGTTCGCCATCAACAGCCGACTGCTCGCACAAGGCATCACCGCTTCCGATTCGGAAGTAGCGATCGCGGTCGGGTTTGCATTTCGGGAACTGAAACTGGTGGTCGAACCGGGAGGCGCGGTTGGCCTCGCTGCCCTTCTCGCCGGCCGCATCGATGGGCGCGGCAAGAATGTCGTCATCGTGCTGTCGGGCGGCAACGTCGATGCGGATTTGTTCGCGAAATTAATCAACTGATCGAATTAATCAAGTGATCAAGGTTACGAGAAGAGTGCGATCTTCTCGGCCTGACTCATGCGCCGGATCGGCGCCAGCGCATCGAACTCCGACGCATGGGGCTTTCGCAGGATCCCGCTCGCGATCAGCGTCGAGCCAAGAGAGGGTTCAAGAGAGGGTTCAGGGGAGGGTTCAAGAGCGGGTTCAGGGAAAGCTTGAAGCGGCGGTTGAAGTGAGGCTTGAGAAGGCTGAAACGGCGGTTGAGACCGTTGAAGTGAAGGTTGACGCGACGGTGCTATTGCGGGCGCGGCCGTCGGCTCAGCTTGCTGCGCGACGATGACGGGGGTGGCGGCCGCTAGCTCCACGACATGAGGCTGATCGGTATCGGGGAGGGCATCGATATCGGAAGGATCCGGCGCAGCCATTTCAAGCGCAACCATGTCGAGCACCGCGTCGTCCTGGGCATCGGCGTCTTGGGCATCGGCGTCTTGGACATCAGCGTCTTGGGCACCAGCGGCTTCGCCGGCGATCGCCGCGGCTTCAGCGGTCGCAATGACCGCTTCGTCCGGCACTGCCGGGGTGCTGATCATGGCAACGGCGTTGCCTGTTGCGGTCGCCGTCGGCGCCGTCTGCAAATCCGCGGCGACCATTTCATCCGGTGGCGCGGGGGAGGATGTGGGGACGGCTTGTTCGGCGGCCTGCGGGAATGCTGGATCGCCTTCGTCAAACTCCGCGATCTTTCCCTCGATCAGATCGAATGCAGTGCGCAATGCAGCTTTCGGATCGGTCGATGCGATTTGCCCGCAGCCCGCCTCGATGGCGTTGGCCTGGGATTCGATCAGGTCGCAGATCCGACCGTCGGTGCCGATTTCCCGCCACCGCCAGGCGATTTCTCTGATGACCCGGGCACCCTTGCGGACCGGCGCGAGGGTTTCCTCCAGCGCGAGGCTGTCGATGGCTGCCGACGCGGCGGCTCTGGCCTCATCGACCGCTCTCCTGATCGCGACCAACGCCTCCGCGAGCCCGCTGTCGGGGGCCGGTTGTTGCAGGGCGGCAAGGTTTTCTTCGACCCGCGCCACCGCATCGAGCACCATGTGGGTGTCCGCATTGCGGTTGCGCTTGGCATACTCGCCGAGAAACCAGCGGCCGCGTGCGGTCTCCATGAACGCTTCGCGAATCGCGTCATAGTCCTGCTCGCTCGGCTGCGTGGCGCGAGCGGAAATCGGCGATAGGGCAAATGCGTCGTCGGCCATCAGAAACTCATCGCGCAAATCATCGCGCGTTACGATAACGATCATCATGATATCAAGCGAATCGCAATTGAATTGATGCCGCCCGAATCAACAATCCCCATCGCATCGCACGACACGCCCAGGCGATTCGCGACCCGGCTGGCACTGTTTTACGGCACGATGTTCGGTATGGTGGGCACCCATCTGCCGTTTTTCACGGTTTGGCTGAAGGCGGTTGGGATCGACGCTTTCTGGATCGGAATCATCACGGCAATCCCGCCGGTGACGCGNTTCACCGTTCTGCCCTTTGTGACCGCTCTCGCCGAAAGACGNCACGCGCTCCGCGGCGCTATCGTGGNAACGGCCTTTGCGACGGCGCTCGGGTTTTCCATTCTCGGCACCCAGCATCAGCCGGTGCTGGTATTTCTCGCCTACGCCGTCACCTGCTGCCTGTGGACGCCGATGGTGCCGCTGACCGATGCCTATGCCTTGCGAGGCGTGGCGCGCNATGGCCTCAATTACGGACCGTTGCGGCTGTGGGGCTCGGCAGCGTTCGTGGCAGGCGCGCTGGGATGCGGGCTGCTGGTCGATGTCATCGCCGCCAAAAACCTGATCTGGGTCATCGCATCGGTGGCAGCGCTTGGCGCCTTCGTTGGCCTCGGCCTTCAGCCGCTGGGCACGCCAAAACCACTTGCGAATATCCACCATGGAGCCAGCGCCTTGCTGCGCGACCCCGGTTTTCTCGCCATCATCGTGACGTCGGCCCTCATTCAAGGCAGTCACGCCGCCTACTACATCTTTGCTTCCATCGCCTGGCAGCAAGCAGGTCTCGGCGGGCTGACCATTGCCGGGCTCTGGTCGTTGGGAGTCATCGCCGAGATCGTGGTGTTTGCGCTGTCGCCGCGCTTTACGCTGCCGCCGGTCATGCTGGTGGTGATCGCCGCATTGAGCGCGGTCGCGCGCTGGGTGATCACCGCGCAGGAACCGCCGCTCGCGATCCTCGCTACCGTTCAACTGGCGCACGGCCTGACCTTTGGACTGACGCAGGTCGGCACCATGATGTTGCTGGTTGGCTATGTGCCCGGTCATGTGATGGCGCGCGGGCAGGGTTATCTCGCGGCCTGCAGCGGCATTGTTTCGAGCAGCGTGTCGATCTTATCGGGCGCGATCTATGCGCAATACGGGCAGCGCGTTTATTACGTCATGGCGGCAATGGCGCTGTCAGGCGCTATCGTGATGTGGCTGGCGCGTCACCGACTGGCGCATCACCCCCAAAGTGTGGCGTCCGGCGGATAGACCAGGCTGCCGTCGTAACGCAACCCGCCATCGCGGTCGCGCGCCAGCAACAGCGGACCATCGAGATCGACGAAGCGGGCGTCTTGCGCCAGCAGCATCGCCGGCGCCATCGCCAGCGAGGTCGCGACCATGCAGCCGATCATAATGTCAAATCCGAGCGCGTGCGCCGCGTCAGTCATCGCCAGCGCCTCTGTCAGTCCGCCCGACTTGTCGAGCTTGATATTGACGGCGTCATAGCGCTCGCGCAGTCCCTGCAGCGACGCGCGGTCGTGCACGCTTTCATCGGCGCAGACCGCCAGCGGCCTGCGGATCCGCGCCAGCGCCTCGTCCTGATCGGCAGGCAGTGGCTGTTCGACCAGCGTGACGCCGGCTTCGGCGCATTCGCTGAGATTTTGTTCGAGATTGTGGGNGGTCCAGGCCTCGTTGGCGTCGACGATCAGTTCTGATTCGGGAGCGGCCTTGCGCACTGCGGCGATCCGCCTGCCGTCGCNGTCGCCACCGAGCTTGATCTTGAGCAACGGCCGGTGCGCGGCCTTGGCGGTTGCCGCCGCCATCGCCTCCGGCGACGCAAGCGAGATGGTATAGGCGGTGATACAGGCCCGCGGGGCGGGACGCCCGAGCAGATCCCAGATGCGCTGACCTCCAGCCTTGGCCTCGAGGTCCAGTAATGCGCAATCCAGCGCGTTGCGGGCGGCCCCGGGAGGCATCGCGGCCTGCAGGGCCTGCCGGTCGAGGCCCCGCGCCAAGGGGGCCTGCATGGACAGAAGGGCAGCCAGGCTGGCCTCCGGGGTCTCGCCATAGCGCGGATAGGGGACGCCTTCGCCGCGCCCGGTATGGCCGCCACGGCTGACTTCGGCCATTACCGTGACCGCCTCGGTTTTGGCGCCGCGGCTGATGGTGAAGCTGCCTGCGATCGGCCAGTGTTCGATTCTAGCGGCAAGCTTTAGCGATTCGCTGGAAGTCATTTTAAAATCTGGCAATTTCTGAACCGGAGGGTTGCCCGGCGCAACCAAGTATGGCTGGTTAGGGCCGCATTCTACATCGGCNATGGCACGTGTTGGATCTTTCCCCACATGAATAGCGGAGAATCGGCGCAGGAGTTGGCATCGTGAAGGGCGACCCGACATTGGAGCGGATTGCCGAGGGCAATGAGCTTGCGCTGTGCGCCGCGGGTTCGTGGACCGCCCGCTTTGCGCCGGTGCTTGAGCGGATGGTTGCCGACGCTGAAAAGCTGACCGGAAGCCGGCCCAACATCTTCATCGATGTGTCGCAAGTCTCCAAACTCGACACTTTCGGGGCCTGGCTGATCGAGCGGCTTCGCCGCAGCCTGACCCAGGGCGGTGTCGAGGCCAGGATCGCCGGGCTTTCGGCAGATTATTCAAGTCTGGTCGACGAAGTCCGCAGGGTGAAAACCGCGCCCGCTCTCGACACCACATCGGTGACGGTGACGGGGATGCTGGATCAGGTCGGCCGCAGCATGGTCGGCATCGGCACCACCATCGTCAGCCTGATCGACATGCTCGGCGGCGTCCTCGCCGCGGGTGGCAGGGTCATGATTCGCCCGTCGGGCTTCCGCCTGACTTCGACCGTGCATCATCTCGAACAGGTGTGCTGGCGCGCGGTGCCGATCGTCGTGCTGATCACCTTCCTGATCGGCTGCATTATCTCCCAGCAGGGCATTTTTCATTTCCGCAAATTCGGTGCGGATATCTTCGTTGTCGACATGCTGGGCGTGCTGGTGCTGCGCGAAATCGGCGTGCTGCTGGTGGCGATCATGGTGGCGGGCCGATCGGGCAGCGCCTATACCGCCGAACTCGGTTCGATGAAAATGCGCGAGGAGATCGATGCGCTCCGTACCATGGGTTTCGATCCGATCGAGGTTCTGATTCTGCCGAGAATGCTGGCGCTGATCATCGCGCTGCCGATCCTGGCCTTTCTCGGCGCCATCGCCGCGCTGTATGGCGGCGGGCTGGTGGCGTGGCTGTACGGCGGAGTCGAGCCTGAAGCGTTCCTGCTTCGCCTGCGCGACGCGATTTCCATCGATCATTTCACCGTCGGCATCATCAAGGCACCGGTCATGGCGGCGGTGATCGGGATCGTCGCCTGCGTCGAGGGGCTGGCGGTCGAAGGCAGCGCCGAATCGCTCGGGCAGCACACCACCTCCTCGGTGGTAAAAGGGATCTTCTTCGTCATCGTCATGGACGGCGTATTCGCGATCTTCTTCGCGTCGATTGGAATGTAACGATGGCGCCCGAAATATCCGACGCCATCATCCGGGTTCGCGATATCTCGGTGCAGTTTGGCTCAACCAAAGTCCTGGACCGCCTCAATCTCGACGTGAAGCGCGGCGAAATCCTCGGCTTCGTCGGCCCTTCCGGTGCCGGCAAGTCGGTGCTGACCCGCACCATCATCGGCCTCGTGCCCAAAATCTCGGGAAGCATCGAGGTATTCGGGATCGATCTCGATGCGGCGGACGCTCACGCGCGACGGGGTGTCGAGCGGCGCTGGGGAATCCTGTTTCAGCAGGGCGCGCTGTTTTCCTCGCTGACGGTGCGACAGAACATCCAGTTCCCGGTGCGCGAATATCTCAAGGTCTCGCAGCGATTGCTCGACGAGATTACGGTGGCCAAACTCGGCATGGTGGGGTTGCGGCCCGAGGTGGCCGACCGTTTTCCTTCGGAACTCTCCGGCGGCATGATCAAGCGCGTGGCGTTGGCGCGCGCGCTTGCGCTCGATCCCGAACTGGTCTTCCTCGATGAACCGACCTCGGGCCTCGATCCCATTGGCGCCGGCGATTTTGACGAGCTGGTGCGGACCCTGCAGCGCACTTTGGGGCTGACCGTTTTCATGGTAACCCACGATCTCGACAGCCTTTATACTGCTTGTGACCGCATTGCCGTTTTGGGGAACGGCAAGATCATTGCCGCGGGATCGATGGCCGACATGCAGGCATCGCAGCATCCCTGGTTGAGGGCCTATTTCCACGGCAAGCGCGCCCGCGCTGTCATGGGCTAGTCCATATCGGAGTTANGTAATGGAAACGCGGGCGAACTTCGTCCTGATCGGATCGTTTACGCTGGCGGTGATTGCCGCGGCGTTCGGCTTTGTCCTGTGGTTTCAGTCGCTCCACACCACCAAGGCGCGCAGCCCGATCCGCATCGTGTTCGAAGGTCCGGCGTCGGGTTTGCGCAACGGCGGCAGCGTCAATTTCAACGGCATCCGGATCGGCGAAGTGATTTCCGTGAAGCTGGACAACCCGCGTCGAGTTGTCGCACTGGCGATGGTCGGTAACGACGCCCCGATCCGCAAGGACACGCTGGTCGGGCTCGAATTTCAGGGGCTGACCGGGGTCGCGGCAATATCGCTGAAGGGCGGCGAGGAGGCGGCCCCCAGCGTTCCCCTGGACGAGGATGGCGTGCCGGTGCTGACGGCCGATCCCAACGGGTTGCAGGACGTCACCGAGGCGATCCGTGGCACGCTGCAGAACATCAACAGGGTCGTCGCCGACAATCAGGAGGCGGTCAAGAATTCGCTGCGAAACCTTGAGGCGTTTACATCGGCGCTGGCGCGCAATGCCGAGAAGATCGACAACGTCATGCTGAAAGTCGACGGCGTGATGGGCAAGGCCGACAATCTCATGCTCGGTCTCAATACGCTGGCCGGCGGCAGGGAGGGCGGCGAACTGTTTCAGGCGGTGAAATCGATCCGCGAACTGGCGGAGGATTTCGACAAGCGATCGGGTCTCCTGATGGCAGACGGCCGCCGCACCCTCGGCGATATCAGCCGCGCCGTGAACAATCTTGACAGAAACCCGACCCGCCTGCTGTTCGGCGCAGGAAACAGCAATGCCGCGCCGGCACCGGCCGCGGCGCCGGCGGCAGCCGCAGCGACGGATCGGAAGCGGCAGTAGAGTCGTAGGGGCGTAGTAGCGACGTAGGGCGGATTAGCGAAGCGTAATCCGCCATCAATGCCCGCCCGACGACAGGCTTCGCGTGTTGCGCCATGATCGGCGAATTCGGCGAGCGGTGAACAAATGATCGATCTCCACCGGCTTGGTGGGGATGACGGCGGATTACGCTTCGCTAATCCGCCCTACGATCATCGTGGCGGCCACGAACCCGCCAAAACAAAACGGAGGCATTGCTGCCTCCGTTTTATGATTATGCGACCCGCCCAAATCCTACCCCAGCCGTCCCGCCGCATGCGCGAGCAGCGTATAGACCATGCCGGTCTCGGAGGTGAGGTGGCCGCGCAGTACCGCGGGTCCCCGTTCGTCGCGCGCGACCTCGTCGAGCAATCGCTCGAATTCGGTGATGTAGCGGTCGACCGTCTGCTTGAAGGTGCGGTCGGCGCGATATTTGCGGGCGACTTCATCGAACGCCTTCTGGCCGGCCGGGGTGTAGAGCCGCTTGGAGAATGCCTTGCTCTCGCCGTGCTGATAGCGATCCCACATCTCGGATGCGAGATTGCGATCCATCAGGCGGCTGATGTCGAGCGACAGCGATTCCAGCGGGTTGCCGCCAACGCCCTGCGACGGCGGACGCCCGCGCGGGGCATCGCGGCTGCTGGCGCCGGTGTCGGCGCGGTTCAACAGGTCGGAGAGCCATCCATCGCGTCCCGGTTCGGAATTGGCCGGGCTGACCGGCGGCGCCTCCGTGCGGCGCGCTGCCGGCGTGCCGAGGTCGGGCGGTGGCAAATTCGATGCGCTGCTGGCTTCGCGCGGGCGCGGCGCGGCGCGCGATGCCGCCTCATTGCGTCCGTTGGCCGTGGCGAGCAGCTGCTCTTCGTCACGCGGCGAACTCGCGCGGCCGGAACTCACCACGTCCAGTCCGCGGCCGTGACGCGCGACGATCCGGTTCAGTTCGGCCAGCGCCTCGATCTGGTCGACAATGACCTTGCGCATCTGCGAGGTGCTCTCGGCCGCTTCCTGCGGCATTTCCAGCACGCCGCGGCGAAGTTCGTCGCGAGTGGCTTCCAGTTCGTTGTGCATTTCCGAAGCCATCTGCTTCATGCTCTGCACCATCGCGGCGAACTTGTCCGCCGACTGCTTGAACATGGCGTCGGCTTCTTGCGTGCTCTGCTGATACATTTCGGCCATGGCGTCGGCTGTCAGCCGGCGTTCCTCTTCGGCCGATGCGCGGACCGATTCAAACTGCCGGCTGATCGCGGCAGAACCCGCGCCCGCGGTTTCCGCGACCACGCGAGCGATATCGCGCGCGCGCGCCTCGGCGGCGGCCAGCGATTCATCCAGCAAGCCCGTGAACCGCGACAACCGCTGATCGAGATCGGCGGTTCGCAAATCGATCGTTGTTACCAGCGATTCAAGCTCCGCTTTGCGTTCGGCGACGGAGGCGGTGGTGCCACGGTTGCTTTGCTCGACCGCGGCGGCGGCATCCGCGAGCGCATTGCCGTGGTGCTCGAATTGGCTGGACAGCGAGTTGAGATCCTCCAGCGCTCTCATGGTTTTCGTGTTGAAGACGGACAACTGGTCTTCCAGTGTCTGGGTAGCGATGCCGTTGCGCGAGGTGACATCGTTCATGGCGGACACGAAGTCGGCGACGCGCGTGACCAGGGAGCGCTCGAGCGAATTGAGATTGTCGTGGGCGCCGGTCAGCACTTCCTGCAGCAGGATATTGCCTTCGCGTAAGCGCTCGAACAGGGCGACGGTGTCGGTTCGCAGGATCTTGCTGGTTTCCTGCATCTCGGTCACTGCCGCGATCGACACCTGGCGCGACTGGTCGATCGCCGCCCGCGAAGCCAGTTCGAGGTCCTTCAGCGACTTGCTCACAGCACCGGTGGCCAACTCGCCGGCGTTCGTAATCGTGCGCGCGACGTCGGACCCGTTGGTCGCCATCGATTGCGAGAATCCCTGTCCCCTGGTCTCGATCGATTTCAGCGCTTCTGACGTGACGCGGTCGATGTCGGCCGTCAGCTGGTTGGTCTTGGCGCCGATTGCTTCGACCAGTACGCCGCGCTTGCCATCGATCATCTGCGAGAGACGATCGGTCTGCTGTTGTACATAGGTAATGATTTCGTCGGTCTTGCCGGTCATGGTCGAGCCGAATGTGCCGCTGGCGGCGAGAACCGAGCGTTCGACTTCGGCCGAGGTCGACTTGACCTTCGAACTGACTTCGTTGGATGCGGCCACCAGAGCAATCTGCGCATTGAGCGCACTGGTCTGGATATTGTCCGTTGTATTGGCGGTGACCGCGCCGAGCGAGCGCTCGATATCCGCGGAGATCGCCTTGATCTGACCGGCCGCGTCGGCTGAGGTCGCTGTCAGCGAAACTTGCGCCTCGCGCGCGCTGCTTAGAATTGAAGCGGCGGTATCCGCCCCGACCGCTGTCAACGTGCGTTCCACGTCGGTCGCAAGCGACTTGACGTGGTTGGAGGCATCCGCTGAAGCCATCACCAGTGTGGTTTGGGCCTCGCGCGCGCCGGCGACAACCGAACTGGCGGTCGCGGTGCCGGCGGCGGCGAGGGTTCGTTCGATGTCGGACGACAACGATTTGATCTGGGTAGCGGCATCGGCGGAAGCCGTCACCAATGTGGATTGCGCATCGCGGGCGCTGGTCAAAATCGAGTTCGCCGCACCGGTGCCGACAGCGGTGAGGGCGCGCTCGACTTCCGCCGAGGTCAACTTGAGCTGCGCGCCGACGTCGGAGGAAACCGAAAGCAGCGACTGCTGCGCAGCGCGCGCGCCGGTCTGAATGGTCTCGCTGGTATTGACCACAAGGTTTGTCAGCGAGCGTTCCGCATCTTCCACGTGGGACTTGATGCCAAGCGACAATTCCTCGGCGCGTGCCATGAGGCCTTCGCTGGCTTGCCGGCCGCTGCTCTCGATCCGGCCGGCCACGGCTTCGACGCGTGAACCCAGAAGGTCTTCGAACTGCGCGACACGCATATCGATATCGCCGGCAACCGCGCCGACCCGGGTTTCGATGCCCTGGTGAATTTCCTGGAACCGCGCCGTGATGGTGTCGGTCAGCTGGGCGCTGCGACCATCGATGGTTTCGGTCGCATTGGAGATNCGGCGGTCGAGCGCTTCGATCGCCTGTGTGGTGCCGTCGGTCAGCGAGGAGGTGAGCTGGGTGAGGCGCGCGTCGATCGAATAGATCGCCTGCGCGGCGCCNTCGGTCAGCGACGATGCCAGCGTGCCGAGACGGTTATCGATGGTTTCGGTGACCGACGTCGCCCGNGTATCGAAGGTCTGTTCGAGCGATTTGAGACGGCCATCAACGGTTTCATCAAAGGATTTGATCTTGCTGTCGAGCGAGGTNTCGAGATTGGCCACACGGGTTTCGAGCGTNGTCTCGAATTGCAGGAGACGCTGGTCGAGCGAGGCAGTGATTTCGCCGCCGTTTGAGGTCAATCGGGTGTCGAAGGTGTCGACATAGGTCTTCAGGCTTTCCGCGATATCCTGCGTGCGCTGACCCATGCGGTCGACGATTTCGCCGCCGAAGGTTTTGACGGTGCGGTCGAATTCGGAGATGTGGCGGGTAATAAGAGCACCCAGCGTGCCGCTGTCGCGCGCGAATTTTTCCGCCAACTCGCCGCCCTGGGTCTTCACCAATTCATCGAACGTGCTCATCTGCAGGCTGAGCGTGTCGTGCGCGGTTTCGGTCTGGCTGACGACTTTCGCCACCAGCGAGTTCACGGTTACGTCCAGCGCTTCGCTGGCCTTGTCGCCGCTGCTGAGGATATTAGACGCGAGGCGATTGCCGGCCTCATCGATCTTGTTGACGAGATCGCCGCTGCGCAACTCGAGTTCCAATAGCAGGGAATCGCTGGAGTTCTTCAGGGAGTCATGGACCTGTTCGGTGCGGTCGGAAATTCCGTCGACGATGGTGGACGAGCGTTGCTCGAATTCGCTGGTGATGCGGTCGATCCGCTCGTTCAGCATCTCGTGGACGCGATCGGCCAGATCGACGAACTCGTCATGCACGTGGCCGGTCTTGAAATTGAGGCTGGTGGTGAGGCGCTCGCTGGCGTCGAGCACCGCGCGGGTGGTTTCGGCGCTGGCTTCCTCGAGACGGTCGAGCAGGTCGCCGCCGCGCTCACCGAGTGCGAGGATCATGTTGTCGCCGGCATTACTCAGCGCGCTGGTGATGTGGGCGCCGCGTTCCTCCAGAGCCCCGGTGATGCTTTTTGCAACCTCATCGACGCGCGATGCGATCGCGTCCGAGATCAGCGCAATGTCGTGGCGCAGGTCGATTTGCACGCCGGAGATCGCGCTGCGAACCTGTTCGGCCTGTCCGACGAGATTGTCGCGCTGATGGGCGATATCCTGCAGCAGGGCGCGGATTCGCACCTCGTTGTCGCTATAGGCGCGTTCAAGCGCCGAGACTTCATTGGCAACCAGGGTTTCAAGTTCGCCGGCGCGCGCAATCGCGCGTTCGACGCCGTCGCCCATGGCCGCGACCTCGCGGCGGATCGCCTGGCCAACCGTCACCATCGAGTCGCTTGCCGCGCCCTCGGGTTCCGAAAAACGGATCGCAACCTGCGCCATCGACTGCGCGATCATCCGCAATTCCTGGCCGCGCCAGGAAAGGCTCGCCAGGAAATAGAACAGCAATACCGGCGCAAAGAACATTGCGGCCAGGCCGGCCAGCACCAAGGCGCCGCTGCCCTGTCCGACCGCAGCCTGCAGCGAAGGAACGAAGCTGACGGTCAGTAGTCCGGCACCGAGAACCCAGACCGCGGCGAAAAGCGAGGCGAGCGTATAAACGTTGCGGGCGGGCCGGCCCTTCTGAATGGCCTGCAGAATCTGTCCGATGGTTTCGCGGTCGTCGTTGGCAGCGCGGCGGGCTGGCCGTAACTCCTCGGTGGGTTCAAAGATCTGCCGATCGTCGCTCGGCCGGGTGTTGAAGGCGCTCTGATTGTAATCCGGCACCGAGGAAGAGTTCGTCGGCATCACATCGCTGCGGACTGAACCCCTGTTGCTGTCAACAGGCGAGTCGCTGATATTCAAGGCTTCCTGAATGGCAGAAAGCGCGACTTCAGTGGGGTCTTTGACCTTCTTGGGATTGTTCGCCATGTTCAGTCCAAGCCCCTCGTTTACCTTACGCTTACTTCACGCGTCCGGAGAGCCTCGCGAACGTCCCCCGCAAGCTCGAAACCGGTCTCATGCCCCGCTAACATCCTATTGGCTGGGCAATGCGAATGAAATGGTAGCGTTAATACAATCTTAATCATCGTTAACAGCACGGCGGCCTAAGGTCTTGCCAGTCCACAAAAATCTTTGGGCGAGTCACCAATTGGGCGACTCTTCGCCAAAAACAAGGCGAACTTGCGGCGGGTGGGCAGGCAAAACGTTCCGTTAACCACTTGCGTGATTGGGTGTCAAAACCCCGCTGCCGGATCGATGGGGGCGGGGAGTTTGGGTTATCGCCATGACGCATCACCTGGAACGGATTGACTGGATGCCATCGCCGCCGCTTGCTCCCGATGACGGCCCGATCGATTTCGAACATCTGGCGCGCATGACGGTGGGCGATGCCATCCTCGAGCACGAGGTGCTGGCGATGTTTTCGGCCCAAGCTGTCAGCCTGATCGGCGCCCTTGCCATCCTGCCCGCCGACGCGGGTACGCTGGCGCATAAGCTGAAGGGTTCGGCGCGCGCGATCGGCGCATTTCACGTGGCCGACGCCGCCGGGCGTCTGGAAACCGCAATACGGAGCGGAGACGATCCGGCGCAAGCGCTCGCCGAGCTCAATGATGCTGTCGCGCTGGCGCGCACCGCGATTGATGCGATCCTGCGCCGGTCCTGATCCCGGCGGCCAAAAGCCCTTGCAAAACAGCGCCGCAGGTTTTCGTCCCGACCGCTGGCGCGGAGCGGATCGACCCGTTATAGGACTGCCCGGACCTCTCTCATCCGGCAGCGCGAGCAATCATGGCCAAGATTCACTTTGTCGACCACAACGGCGAAACCCGTACCATTGACGTCGAAAACGGCGCGACCGTGATGGAAGCCGCGATCCGCAACGCCATTCCGGGCATCGAAGCCGAATGCGGCGGCGCCTGTGCCTGCGCGACCTGCCACGTTTATGTCGATGAGGCCTGGCGCGAGAAGGTCGGCGCACCGTCCCCGATGGAAGAGGACATGCTGGATTTCGGCTTCGATGTGCGGCCGAATTCGCGGCTGTCG
>JGI12053J15887_10000560_pt1 | contig 15392 bp, 15 predicted proteins | sample MedBloCAOM1_O3_FD_15887 | JGI IMG/M metagenome (IMG submission 15887)
GTGGTGATCTCGTCCTGCACGGGCGGCCCGGTGGTCGTGCTGGTCGCCGGAGTGGCGAGGTTGTTGGTGTCGGTCCGGGTGACCAACACCGAAACGGACGCAACGAGCACGACGGCGGCGATGATGGCCGCCACGCCCACCACCCAGGGCCAGCGCGGCGGCGGCTGCTGGTCGACCAATTCGGCGGCCGGGTCGTAGCTGTCGTAGTCGTAGAGCGACGCGTCGGCGGGTACGTACGGACCGCTGGTGAACTGTTCGGACTCCGGCGCCGAGTACGCCTGCGCCGTCTCGCCGGTGTCCTTTGCTGCCGACTGGTCCGACGCGGGCTGGTTGCCCGGCTCCTGGCCCGCGAAATCCGACCCTTCAGATCCTGGGGGATTCGGCCCGCTCATCTACGCCTATCCTTCTCGACTACTTCACCGGCGCCGGTTCTGTCGTGGCCACAAGGGGCTGACCGTGCCTCGGCAACACTACCCAAATCGACGGCGTGTACGAATCTCACAGGGCGGTTTGCGGGCGAACTGTTGTCCCGATGTGACCTTCTCCCCGACCTTCGGTGTTGGCCCGGACGGTCAGTGCTTTTCTGGGCCGGTGTAGTACTCGAACACCAGGCCGGCCGCCGTCGACAAGACGAAGCAGGCGCCCGCCGCGATCAGCCACGGAAGCCACAGCGCGACGCCGACGGCCGTGACCGACGCCGACAGCGCGATGAACAACGGCCACCAGCTGTGCGGGCTGTAAAAGCCCAGCTCACCGGCACCGTCGCTGATCTCGGCGTCCTCGTAGTCCTCGGGCCGGGTGTCGAGCCTGCGGGCGACGAACCGGAAGAACGTGCCGGTGATCAGCGTAAGGCCGGACGTCATCACCAGCGCGGTCACGCCGGCCCACTCGACCCCGCCGTGGGCGAACATCGCCGTAAGTACGGCGTACACCACCGCCGACAGCACGAAGAACGCGGTCAGGAACTCAAACAGCCTGGCTTCGATGTGCATGAGGTGTCCCTACTTGCTGGCCTGAGGTAGCTGGGGCGCCTGCTCGCCGCGGCGGGTGTCGAACGGATGCGTTGTTACGGCCGTCGGCGGCTGGTTGATGGCCTGCAGTGCCTCGGCGNTGGTCTTGCCCGCGATGCGCTGCTGCAGATACGCCTTGAAGTCGTTGGGCTCCACCACCCGAACCTCGAAGTTCATCATCGAGTGATAAGTGCCGCACATCTCGGCGCATCGGCCGACGAACGCGCCGGTCTTGTTGATCTCGGTGACCTGGAAGATGTTGTCGGAGTGGTTGGCCTCCGGATAGGGCATCACGTCGCGCTTGAACAAGAACTCCGGCACCCAGAACGCGTGGACGACGTCGGCGGAGGCGATCTGGAACTCAATTCGCTTGCCGGTTGGCAGCACCAGAATGGGAATCTCGGTGGAGCTGCCCAGCGTCTCGACCTTGTCGAAGTTCAGGTAACGCCGGTCCTGGGGGTTAAGGCCGCGGACCGCGCCGACGACCTCCTGGCCGTGCTTGTCGACGCCCTCGGGCTTGGACACCATCGCCGCTTTGCGCTCGTTGTCGGTGCCGTCGTAGGTCAAGGTGCCGTCGGTGAAATTGATTTTCTGATACCCGAACTTCCAGTTCCACTGGAACGCGGTGACGTCGATCACGACCTCGGGGTTGGGATCCTTGCGCAGCACCTTTTCCTGCACCACCACGGTGAAGTAGAACAGCACCGAGATGATCAGGAACGGCACCACGGTCAGCACCAATTCCAGCGGCATGTTGTAGCCGAACTGGCGCGGCAGCTCGGTGTCGCCCTTCTTGTGCCGGTGAAACGCCGAGGCCCAGAAGATCAGCCCCCACACGATCACACCGACCACCAGCGAGGCGATCAGCGAACCGACCCACAGTTCCCGGTTCAGATGCGCCTCGGGCGTGATGCCCTCCGGCCAGCCAAGGCCAAGCGCCTCAGCCCAGCTACACCCGCTGAGCAGCACGGCCGTGCCACCAAGGACGACTGTCAACGCCACTCTCCGTGCCACCACCTTGCGCCCGCGAGGTGTCACGTTGGAGCCTCCTAGAAGTCAGTAACGCTAGGCGAATACTACGCAGCGTAGACCACCGTGGAGTGCCGGTCTCGACACACCTCACGGATTAGGCATACTGGCGCGGTGTGCGGACTTCTGGCCCTGATTGCCGACCCGTCCGCTGACGTCTCGCCCGCGTTGGTGGATGCCGTTTCGGGCGCCAGCCACCTCATGCGCCACCGCGGTCCCGACGAGCCGGGCACCTGGTCCGACGACCATGTCGTGCTTGGCTTCAACCGGTTGTCGATCATCGACATCGCGCACAGCCATCAGCCGCTGCGCTGGGGCCCACCCGAGTCGGCGGACCGCTACGTGCTGGTGTTCAACGGCGAGATCTACAACTACCTCGAACTGCGTGACGAGCTGTCGGCCAACCACGGCGCCGTGTTCGCCACCGACGGCGACGGTGAGGCCATCATCGCCGCCTACCACCACTGGGGCACCGATGCGCTGAACCGGCTCCGCGGCATGTTCGCGTTCGCGCTGTGGGACACCGTCGAGAAGGAACTGTTCTGCGCGCGTGATCCTTTCGGCATCAAGCCGCTGTTCATGGCGACGGGGTCCGGCGGGACGGCGGTCGGCAGCGAGAAGAAGTGCCTGCTGGAGCTTGCCGGCATCGGCAGTATCGATCTCGGCATCGACGATCGCGCCCTGCAGCACTACACGGTGCTGCAGTACGTGCCAGAACCCGAGACGCTGCACCGCGGTATCCGGCGGCTGGAATCCGGCAGCTACGCGCGGCTGCGGCCGGGAAAGCCGCCAGAAGTGACCCGCTACTTCACGCCTCGGTTCACCGCGAAGCCGTTCACCGCGGGCAGTGAACAGAGCCGCTACGACGAGATCACCGCGGTTCTCGAGGATTCGGTCGCCAAGCACATGCGCGCCGACGTCACGGTCGGCGCCTTCCTGTCCGGCGGGATCGACTCCACCGCGATCGCCGCCCTGGCAATGCGGCACAACCCGAGACTGATCACCTTCACCACCGGCTTCGAACGGGAGGGCTTCTCCGAGGTTGACGTCGCGGTTGCGTCGGCCGAGGCGATCGGCGCGCGGCATGTGACGAAGGTGGTCAACCAGGCCGAGTTCGTCGCGGCCCTACCCGAAATCGTCTGGTATCTGGACGAACCCGTCGCCGACCCGGCGCTGGTGCCGCTGTTCTTCATCGCCCGCGAGGCCCGCAAGCACGTGAAGGTGGTGCTGTCCGGCGAAGGCGCCGACGAGCTGTTCGGCGGCTACACCATCTACCGGGAACCGTTGTCGCTGCGGCCTTTCGACTATCTTCCCCGCCCGGTGCGGAAGTCATTGGGCCGGGCGTCCAAACCGCTGCCGGAGGGCATGCGCGGCAAGAGCCTGCTACACCGCGGATCGCTCACCCTCGAGGAGCGCTACTACGGCAACGCGCGCAGCTTCTCCGACGCCCAGCTACGGGCGGTGCTGCCCGGCTTCCGCGAGGAGTGGACGCACACCGACATCACTGCGCCGGTGTACGCCACGTCCGACGGCTGGGACCCGGTGGCTCGGATGCAACACATCGACCTGTTCACCTGGCTGCGCGGCGACATCCTGGTCAAGGCCGACAAAATGACGATGGCCAATTCGCTGGAACTGCGGGTGCCGTTTCTGGACCCCGAGGTGTTCGCGGTGGCGTCGCAGCTTCCCGCCGATCAGAAGATCACCAGGGCCACCACCAAATTCGCGCTGCGCAAGGCGCTGGAATCCATCGTTCCCGCCCACGTGCTCAACCGCCCAAAGCTGGGCTTTCCTGTGCCGATCCGACACTGGCTGCGGGCGGGCGAACTGCTGGACTGGGCGTACGCCACTGTCGATGCGTCACAGGCCGGCGAGCTGGTCGACGTCGCCGCGGTGCGGACCATGCTCGACGAACACCGCAGCGGCGCAAGCGATCACAGCCGCCGGCTGTGGACGGTACTGATATTCATGCTGTGGCACGCGATCTTCGTCGAGCACAGCGTGACCCCGCAGATCAGCGAGCCGCAGTACCCCGTGCAGCTGTAGCGCCAAACGCGGTGCCGATCTCCTCGCCTGCGGATGCACCGTAGGCGCCGGTCAGCCGCGTCACCGCGGAATCCCTGTCCCAGGTCCACTCCTGCGGACCGGGCGCCTCCAGCACCAGCGTGGCGACCATCGACGCCAGTTGCGCCGAACGCTCGAGGTTCAGCCCGGCGCTGCGGCCGGTCAGGAAGCCAGCCCGGAACGCATCGCCGATGCCGGTGGGATCGTCTTTGCGAGTTTCTGGCACCACGTCGACGTGAATGAACGTGCCGTCGCGGCCGACGATATCGACGCCTTTCTCCCCCAATGTCGTGATGCGCATCTGGATCTGGCTCATCACCTCGGCCTCGCTCCAGCCGGACTTCTGCAGCAGCAGGTCCCATTCGTAGTCGTTGGTGAACAGGTAGGTGGCGCCGTCGATCAGCCGGCGAATCTCTTCACCGGACAGCCGCGCCAGCTGCTGGCTGGGATCGGCGGCGAAGGCAATACCCAGCTTGCGGCACTCCTCGGTGTGCAGGAACATCGCGTCGGGGTCGTTGGCCCCGACGATCACCAATTCCGGTGTGCCCGTACGGGAGACCAGGTCGGCGAGCTTGATGTCACGGGCCTCGGACATCGCGCCGGGGTAGAACGAGGCGATCTGCGCCATGTCCTCGTCGGTGGTGCAGACGAAGCGGGCGGTGTATGCCGAGTCGGAAACTCGCACGTTGTCACAGTTCACGCCATGCGAGGTCAGCCAGTTCCGGTAGTCGTCGAAGTCGGGGCCCACCGCGCCAACGAGCGTCGGGCTTCCGCCGAGGACGCCCATCGCGAAGGCCATGTTGCCCGCGACGCCGCCACGGTGGATGACCAGATCGTCGACCAAAAAGCTCAGCGACACCTTTTGCAGGTGATCGGCCAGGAGTTGCTCGGAGAACCGACCCGGAAAGCGCATGAGATGGTCGGTCGCAATCGATCCTGTCACCGCGATGGTCACGAAACGTCACCCTTCGTTTATTAAGCCGCCTACATAAGCGTACCCAGGGGAAACCCGCCGGCAGTGCGCTAACCTGCCTACAAGTGCCCGCCCGGTCACTGTAGACACGCGAATTCATCGACACACCTCGGGGGAGCAAATATATGACTGGTCCGTACCCGCCTGAGTACGGCGCTGGACCGGTCGGCCCGCAAATGTATGGGGCGCAGCCCTATCCGGAAAATGTGCCGTCGCCGTATCAATCAATGCTGCCACCGCCGCTGCAATATCCGAAACGACGGTGGTGGCCGCCCGTCGTCGCGGTGGGACTGGCAGTCGCGGTGGTCGCCGCACTAGTCACCGCGATTATCTTCGCGTCGCGCAACGATCATGCGGCCGGCCACAACGCGCTGACCGACGCGTCGGCCAAGGCCGCAATTCAGGAGTATCTGGACGCGCTGTCGAAGGGTGACGATGAAACCGTGGCGCGTCACACCCTGTGCGGGCTGTTCGACGCGGTCAAGGAGCACCGCACCGATCTCGCGCTGGCCGCCCTTAGCAGCGACGCGTTTCGCAAGCAGTACAGCCGCGCCGAGGTGACCTCGATCGACAAGATGGTGCTCCTTTCGCCGAATCAGGGGCAGGTGTTGTTCACGATGCAGGTGGCACCGGCCGGCCGGTCGACCCGGAACCAACCGCGGAACGGCCAGGAACAGGCCATCGCTCAGCTGCTGGCCCAGGACAACGAGGTCCTGGTGTGCTCTTATTTGCCGAGGACGGCCGGGCAGTACTGACTCAGTTGAAGGAGTCTCCGCAGGCGCACGATCCCGTGGCGTTGGGGTTGTCGATCGTGAAGCCCTGCTTTTCGATGGTGTCGACGAAATCGATCGTGGCGCCCTGGATATACGGGGCGCTCATCCGGTCGACGGTCAACGTGACGCCGCCGAACTCCACGGTCAGGTCGCCGTCCAGCGACCGGTCGTCGAAGAAGAGGTTGTACCGCAGGCCTGCGCATCCGCCCGGCTGAACGGCGATCCGCAGCGCCAGGTCGTCACGGCCCTCCTGGTCAAGCAGCGCCTTCGCCTTGGCCGCCGCGGCGTCCGTCAGGACTGCGCCGTGGGTAGCCGTGCTGGTCGCCGACTCGTCCTGAACAGTCATTGCATCTCCTGATGTGCGTGTGTACGTGGGCAGACCGTTGGGTCCACTTCAACAACGGTACCTTGTTTCGGCCCTATTCCCGACCTATCCCCAGGTCGCCGCCGTCACCTGCGCCAACCCGTCCAGCTGGTTTGCCGCGTCCTCGATCGCCAGCTGGACGGAGCCGGCGTGGTCAGTGATGGAGAACGCCGCCGCGATGCCCGCCTCCAGCAGTGTGGCTTCGTCGAGAGTGACCTGGCCTGCGAGCACCAATACCGGTATCCGGCGCGACCGTGCGCCCGCGGCGAGCGCGCTGACCACTTTGCCGTGCAGTGACTGATCATCGAACCGGCCCTCGCCGGTGATGACGAGCTGGGCGGCGGCGACGTCATCGGCGAGCCGGGTGTGTTCGGCGATGATCGCGGCACCGGATTCGCGGCGGCCACCCAGCGCCAGCAGCCCCGCGCCGATGCCTCCCGCGGCGCCCGCACCCGGTTGGTCACTGACATTGCGGCCCGCCGCCGCGTTCAATTCCACCGCCCAGTCGCTCAGCCGCTGTTCCAGGACGCGCACGGTGTCGGGGTCGGCGCCCTTCTGCGGGCCGAAGACGGCCGCGGCGCCCATCGGCCCGAGCAGCGGGTGCTCAACGTCGGTGGCCGCGATGAGCTCGACATCCGCCAGCAGCTTGCGGCCCGCGGCCAGGCGGGCGGTTGTTGTGCTCCTCACGTCCGCAGCGAGCTCCGCAACCATGCCGCGGCCGCCGTCGGTGCAACTGCTGCCGCCCAGCCCGACCACGATCCGCCCCGCGGATGCGCGCACCGCGGCGGCGATCAGCTGGCCCACTCCCCTGCTGTGCGCAGCCAGCGCGGTCTGCACCGTCGGCGGGCCGCCAAGCAGAGCCAACCCGCAGGCCTGCGCGCACTCGATGTAGGCGGTAATCGGCGTGGCCGGGTCCAGCACCCAGTCCGCGGACACCTCGGCGGTGAGCGGGCCGTTCACGCGGAGGCTGCGCACCTCACCGAACCGGCCGGCCAGCACGCCGACGAAGCCGGGTCCGCCGTCGGACTGCGGGGCCAGCGTCAGTTCATCGTCGGGGCGGCCGCGGTGCCAGCCGTCCGCGATCGCCTTGGCGGCCTCGACCGCCGTGAGCGTGTCGCCGTAGCAGTCGGGGGCGATCAAAACCCGCATGACGGCAGACTATGACCCTGATTGCGCAGGTGCATGCTGGGCTACGCCGTCGCGCAAGTAATCTGAGAGGCGTGAATCTGCTGGGCCGTAAGAAAGACAGCTCGGGCTCGGACAACGTGGCCCACTCGGCCGGGTCCGAGGCCGAGGCCGGCCAGAGCACAGCGGCCCAGGGCGGCATAACCGCCCCCAAGGGCAAGCCCACCCCGAAACGCAGCCAGGCCACCCGCAAGCGTGGCCCGATCGCACCCGCCCCGATGACCGCTGCCGAAGCGCGGCGGCGGCGCAAGGAGATCGGCGCGCCGAAGCTGACCCGCGACGAACGCAAGTCCGAGCGCGTCACCCGCCGTGCCGACATGGCCGAACGCCGCGAAAAGATGATGGCCGGCGAGGACACCTACCTGCTGCCACGCGATAAGGGCCCGGTGCGGCGCTTCGTGCGTGACGTGGTGGACTCGCGCCGAAACGTGCTCGGCCTGTTCATGCCCTCGGCGCTTGGCCTGATCTTCGTCATGCTGGCGATGCCCTCGGTCACCGTGCAGCGGCTGCTCTCCCCCGCCATGCTGGTGCTGGTGTTGATCATGGTGATCGACGCCTTCATCGTGGGCCGCAGGGTGAACCGGCTGGTGAACCAGAAGTTCGCTGATAACACCGAAAGTGGTTGGAAGCTCGGCTTTTACGCCGCCAGCCGCGCCTCACAACTGCGCCGGATGCGCGCGCCACGGCCGCAGGTCAATCGCGGCGATAAGGTCGCCTGATCACCTGTGCGCACGCTTGTGCTCGGGGGTATCCGGTCGGGAAAGTCGCAGTGGGCGGAGACGGCGATCGCCGAATCGACCGCTGCCGGGCAGCCGGTGCGTTACCTGGCGACCGGCGCGACGCCCGCCGGTGACGCCGACTGGTCGGCGCGGATCGCCGCGCATCGGGCGCGCCGCCCATCGCACTGGTCGACGGTCGAAACCGTAGACGTGCCAACGCAATTGCGATCCGAGGTGGCAATCCCGACGCTGGTCGACGACATCGGCGGCTGGCTGACCGCGGTGATGGACCGCCGCGGCGGGTGGACGACGGGCTCGGTGGCCGCCGACGTGGCCGACCTGATCGATGCGGTCGGCGCGTTTTCCTCGCCGCTGGCCCTTGTCAGCCCGGAGGTGGGCATGACCGTGGTGCCGCAGACGGCGTCGGGCCGTCGCTTCGCCGACGAGCTGGGCAGCCTCAACCAGCGGCTGGCCGGGCTGTGCGACCGGGTGGTGCTGGTGGTCGCCGGGCAGCCGTTGGCCGTGAAGGAGCCCAGCCGCGCGGAGGCCCGGCGGTGACGGACTTCCCTTCGATAACCGCACCCGATACCGAAGTGGCCGCCGCGGCGCGGGCCCGTCAGGACCGGTTGACCAAGCCACCAGGCTCGCTGGGCCGGCTCGAGGACCTGTCGGTGTGGGTGGCGTCATGCCAAGGGTTGTGCCCGCCCCGGCAGTTTCAGCGCCCCCGCGTCGTGGTGTTCGCCGGTGACCACGGCGTCACCTCCGCGGGCGTATCCGCCTATCCGGCGGAGGTCACCGCGCAGATGGTCGCCAACTTCGACGCCGGCGGCGCGGCCATCAACGTGCTCGCCGAGGCGGCAGGCGCAAGCGTGCGGGTGGTCGACATCGCGGTGGATGCCGCCGAGCCGCTGTCGCCGTCGATCGGCGCGCACAAGGTGCGGCGCGGCAGCGGCAACATCGTCGTCGAAGACGCGCTGAGCGCCAACGAAACAGCCGCCGCCATCCAGGCGGGCCGCCAAATCGCCGACGAGGAAGTCGACTCCGGGGCGGACCTGTTGATCGCCGGCGATATGGGGATCGGAAACACCACCGCCGCAGCCACTTTGATCGCATCCCTGACCAACTCAGAACCGGTGGCCGTCGTCGGAAGGGGTACCGGCATCGACGACGCCGGCTGGGCGCGCAAGACCGCCGCGATCCGGGACGCGCTCTACCGGGCTCGCGGATTGTCCGCGGATCCTGTTGGGCTGCTGCGGGTTTGCGGCGGAGCGGACCTCGCGGCCATGGCGGGATTCTGCGCTCAGGCCGCTGTGCGCCGCACGCCGGTGCTGCTCGACGGCGTGGTGGTGACCGCCGCCGCGTTGGTGGCCGACCGACTCGCACCCGGTGCCCGGCAGTGGTGGCAGGCGGGACACCGGTCCACCGAACCGGCCCATGCCCTTGCGCTGCGGCAGCTCGAACTCGAACCGATCATCGACATGCGGATGCGGCTCGGCGAGGGCACCGGCGCCGCGGTCGCGTTGCCCGTCGTGCGCGCCGCCGTGGCCACGCTGGCGTCCATGGCCACGTTCGACGAGGCGGGCGTCACCGCGTGATCCGCTCGGTCGCAGGCGCATTCGCGTTCGCGACCGTCCTGCCCGTTCGCGGCTCGGCAGGGGTGGGCCGCGGCGTGATCACGGCGTTGCCTGTCGTGGGCGTGGCGCTCGGGGCGCTGGCAGGCGCGGTGGTGTGGGCGGCGTCGTTGACTTTCAGCCCTGGCAGTCCGCTTGGCGGCGCCCTCGCGGTCGCGGTCGTGCTCATCGCGACCCGCGGCCTGCACATCGACGGGCTGTCCGACACCGCCGACGCGCTCGGCTGTTATGGGTCGCCGGAGCGGGCGCTGCAGGTGATGCGCGACGGTTCGGCAGGCCCGTTCGGCGTGGCCGCGGTGGTGGTGGCGATTGTGCTGCAGGCGCTGGCGTTCGCGGAACTGGGCGTCGTCGCGGTGATCGTCGCCGTGACCGCTGGCCGGGTGGCCGCGGTGGCGGCATGCCGGCGCGCAGTGCCCGCAGCGCAGGGCAGCTCGCTGGGTGCGAGGGCGGCGGGCACTCAACCGGCCGCAGTGGTGGGAATGTGGGTCGTCGCGGTCGCGGCGCTGGCGGTGCCTGCCGATCCGCGACCCTGGCAGGGCCCGCTGGCCGTTCTCGTCGCGCTGGCGTGTGCCGCGGCACTGGTCGCGCATTGCGTGCGCCGGTTCGGCGGGATCACCGGCGACGTGCTTGGCGCGGCGATCGAGGTGACGACGACGGTGGCCGCCGTCGCGCTCGCGATCCGTTAGGACAGCCGCGCCATCCAGCCGTGGGTGTCGGCGAACGTGCCGCGCTGGATGCCGGTCAGTGTGTCCCGCAGGGCCATCGTGATCTCGCCCGGTCCGCCGTCGGCGACGGTGAACTCGCCGTCGCCGTACTTGACCCGGGCCACCGGGGTGATGACCGCAGCGGTGCCGCACGCGAACACCTCGGTGATCTCGCCTGCCGCGACCTTCTTCTGCCACTCGTCGACGTCGATCTTGCGTTCCTCGACGGCGAATCCTGCGTCAGTTGCCAACTGCAGCAAGGCATCTCGCGTGACTCCTGGCAGGATCGACCCGCTCAACTCGGGAGTGACCAGCCGGGCCGTGCCGCCGCTGCCGAACACGAAGAACAGGTTCATTCCGCCCATCTCTTCGACATAGCGGCGTTCCACGGCGTCCAGCCACACCACCTGATCGCATTCGTTCTCGATGGCCTGGGCCTGCGCCAGCAGCGACGCGGCGTAATTGCCACCGAATTTGGCCGCGCCGGTACCGCCGGGGCACGCACGCACATACTCCGTCGACAGCCACACGCTGACCGGCTTGATTCCGCCCTTGAAATACGCTCCCGCAGGCGAGGCGATGACCAGATAGCGGTACTCGTTTGCCGGCCGCACACCCAGCCCCGCCTCGGTGGCGAAGATGTAGGGCCGCAGATACAGCGACTCCTCACCGCCCGCAGGAGGCACCCATGGCTCGTCGACGGCGATCAGCTGACGCAGCGACTCGATGAACACCTCTTCTGGCAGCTCAGGGATCGCCAGCCGGCGCGCCGACGAGCGTAGCCGCCTGGCGTTGGCCTCCGGCCGGAACGAGACGATGGAGCCGTCAGCCCAGCGGTAGGCCTTGAGCCCTTCGAACACCTCCTGGGCGTAGTGCAGCACGATGGCCGACGGGTCCAGCTCGATCGGCCCGTACGGGAGCACCCGCGCGTTGTGCCAGCCCTTGCCTTCGAGGTAGTCGATCGAGACCATGTGGTCGGTGTGGAACCGACCGAACGGCGGATCGTTTTGAATCGACGCCCGTACCTCATCGCTCACCGGGTTCGCGTTGCGCTCAACCGTGAACTCGAGGCGGCCGTCAGTCATGTAGCGATTGTATATCCGCTCGCTACCGGGTTTTTGCCTCGATGAACGGGGTTCTGACCACTTCGCATTCGACGCCTCGGCCACGAACGTCCACCGAGACGGTCTGGCCGTCGGCGATGGCGGTGCCGTTGACGTCGGTGTCGATCAACGCCAGCGCGATGCCGACTTTCAAAGTCGGAGAAAAGGTTCCCGATGTCGTTACGCCGATCGGGGCGTCACCGTCGAGCACGGTGAGGTCGGGCCGCAGCACCCCACGACCGAGGGCCCGCAGCCCGCGCAGCACCCGCTTCGGGCCCGCCTCCTTCTCCGCGAGCAGCGCGTCGCGTCCCCAGAACGCATCTTTCTTCCACCCGATCGCCCATCCGCAACGCGCCTGCAGCGGCGAGATGTTCAGCGACAGTTCATGGCCGTGCAGCGGATAACCCATTTCGGTGCGCAGTGTGTCGCGGGCGCCCAGCCCGGCCAGCTCACCGCCGGCACTGCCGACGGCGTCGACCAGTGCGTCAAAAACCACGCCGGCTCGATCCCACGTCGGCAGCAGTTCGTAGCCATGCTCGCCGGTGTAGCCGGTGCGGCACACCCGCACTTGCGCGCCGCCGAATTCGGCGTCGGCATATCCCATGTAGTCGATGTCCGTCGGCAGACCCAAACCGCCGACCACCTGGGTCGATTTCGGCCCCTGCACGGCAAGCACCGCATACGAGCGGTGTTCGTCGGTGATCGTCAGGTCTGCGGGCGCACGGTCCGCCAACGCCGCGACGACGGCGGGAGTGTTGGCGGCGTTCGGGACCAGGAAGATCTCGTCGTCGGAGACGTAGTAGGCGATCAGGTCGTCGATGACACCACCGGAATCGGTGCAGCACAACGTGTATTGCGCCTTGCCCGGCCGGATGCGGCGAAGGTCGTTGGTGAGCGCCGAGTTCACGTACTCGGCCGCGCCGGGTCCCCGCACCAGCGCCTTACCGAGATGGCTGACGTCGAACAGGCCGACGGTGTTGCGCGTTGCGGTGTGCTCACTCACCGTGCCCGCATAGGAGACCGGCATCAGCCAGCCGGAGAATTCCGCGAAACTCGCGCCGAGTTGACGATGGCGTTCCTCGAGGGGGCCGTGCTGGACTTCGCTCACGCCGAACCACCCTAATCTGACGTTGCGCCTGGCACACTTGTCCAGGTGGTCGATTTCGACGCGCTGGAAGCCGCCGGAATAGCCAACGCGCTCGGACGAGCCGGCCTGATCGACTATCTGGACAAGCTAGGCTTCACGCCCGACGAGATGCTCGAGGCCGAGCGGCACGGCCGGCTGTTCGGCCTCGCCGGCGACGCCCTGCAGCGGTCGGGCCGCCCGATCTACAGCCTGCGGACGGCGGCCGATTTGCTGGGCGTGCCTCTCGACGACATCGCAACCGCATGGGCCGCGCTCGGCCTGACGGTGGCCAGCCCCGATGAGGCCGCGCTGAGCCAGGCCGATGTCGACGGCCTGGCGACGTGGGCCGAGATGAGGGCGGTGATGGGCGACGATGCCTCGCTGGGCTGGCTGCGGGTGCTCGGTGCGGCCATGGCGCGACTCGCGGAAGCCACGTCGACGGTCGTCCGCGCCGGATCGCCCGACATCCAGATCAACTACACCCACGACGAACTGACCACTGCGCAGGCGTACCGCGGGGTCGCGGAGTTCATCCCCCGCGTCGGGGCGCTGATCGACGCCGTTCACCGTCATCACCTGATCAGCGCCCGCACCTACTTCGAGGGCGTCCTGCGCGACACGTCGGACAGCGTCGTGTGCGGCATCGGTTTCGCGGATCTGTCGGGCTTCACCGCACTGACCCAGTTGCTTACACCCGCGGAGCTGTCGACCCTGCTCAACGAGTTCAGCGCCACCGTCACCGACGTCGTGCACGCCGACGGCGGCCGGGTGGTGAAGTTCATCGGCGACGAGGTGATGTGGGTGAGCGCGACGCCGGAACTACTCGCCAAGGCGGCGGTTGATCTCGTCGATCACCCGAGAGCGCGCGAAGCCCACATGCAGGTTCGCGCCGGTCTCGGCTACGGCGCTGCGCTGGCCGTCGGCGGCGACTATTTCGGCAACACGGTCAACCTGGCGGCCCGGCTCGTCGCCGCGGCGGAGCCCGGGCAGATCCTTGCCACGTCGGCGGTCCGCGACGAACTGCCGGATTGGCCCGCCGTCGTGCAGGATCCGTTGATGCTCAAGGGTTTCGACGAGCCGGTGACGGCCTATGACCTGCACACCACCGCTGATGGCTAGGGTGGACGCTCGTGAGCACCGCAAACGCCGGTTACCAGGCCCCCACCGTCACCGTCAGCTCGTCACTGCCCAAACGCGCCAGCGACGCCGTGCTGATCGTCCCCTTAGTCAGCGGGCAGGACGAGGACGCTACGGCGACAGTCGTCGCCAACCCGTTCCTCGACGCGGAGGCCGTCGGCGAGATCGACGTCGCCCTGCGTGCGCTCGGCGCCAAGGGCGGTAACGAGCAGCTCACGCGGTTGGTCGCCCCCTCACTCCCGGTGGCCAGCGTCCTTGCGGTCGGGCTGGGCAAGGACCGCGACGAATGGCCGGCCGACGTGATCCGCCGCGCTGCGGCGGTGGCCGCGCGCTCGCTCAACGGCACCGAGACAGTGATCACCACACTCTCGGACCTCGACCTTGGCGCGGCGATCGAGGGGCTGATCCTCGGCGCATATCGGTTCACCGACTTCCGCAGCTCCAAGACCGCACCCAAGGACGCGGGTCTGCGCGAGATCACGGTGCTGGCCGCCGACACCAAGGCCAAGACCAAGGCGGCCGCCGAGCGCGCGACGGCCATCGCAACCGCGGTGGCCACCGCGCGCGATCTTGTCAACACCCCGCCGAGTCACCTCTATCCGGCTGAATTCGCCAAGCGCGCAAAGGCTTTGGGTGAGGCGGCGGGCCTCGAGGTCGAGGTGCTCGACGACAAGGCGCTCGCCAAGGAGGGCTACGGCGGCGTGATCGGCGTCGGCAAGGGTTCCTCGCGCCCGCCCCGGCTGGTCCGGCTGGCCCACCGCGGGGCGAAGAACAAGCCGCGCACGCGAGGAGCAGGAACAGGCAAGGCCAAGACGGTCGCGCTGATCGGCAAGGGCATCACGTTCGACACCGGTGGCATCTCCATCAAACCGGCGGCCAACATGCACCACATGACCTCCGACATGGGCGGTGCGGCCGCCGTCATCGCCACCGTCGTGCTGGCCGCCAGGCAACAGTTGCCCATCGACGTGATCGCCACCGTGCCGATGGCCGAGAACATGCCGTCGTCGACCGCGCAGCGGCCCGGCGACGTGCTGACCCAGTACGGCGGCACCACCGTCGAGGTGCTCAACACCGACGCGGAGGGCCGGTTGATCCTGGCCGACGCGATCGTGCGGGCCTGCGAGGACGGGCCCGACTACCTGATCGAAACGTCGACACTGACCGGCGCGCAGACGGTGGCGCTCGGCGCGCGCACACCAGGCGTGATGGGCAGCGACGAGTTCCGGGACCGCGTCGCCGAAATCTCCCAAGGCGTCGGCGAGAACGGCTGGCCGATGCCGCTACCGGAGGAGCTCAAGGACGACCTGAAGTCGACGGTGGCCGACCTGGCCAACGTGAGCGGCTCCCGCTATGCAGGGATGCTGGTCGCCGGCACGTATCTGCGCGAGTTCGTCGCCGACGGAGTGCAATGGGCGCACATCGACGTCGCGGGCCCGGCCTACAACTCCGGCGGCCCGTGGGGCTACACGGGCAAGGGCGGCACCGGCGTGCCGACCCGCACCATGTTCGCGGTCCTGGAAGATATCGCTGCGAACGGCTGACGTAGATGTCGCCGGCCGAGCGGCTCCGGG
>JGI12053J15887_10000561_pt1 | contig 15377 bp, 16 predicted proteins | sample MedBloCAOM1_O3_FD_15887 | JGI IMG/M metagenome (IMG submission 15887)
CGCAGGCGCGTCTCGAACCATGAGGCTCGGGTCGGTGCCCGCTCATCCTTCGAGACGCCGCGCTCCGCGCGGCCCTCAGGATGAGGCGGATCAGCAGCACGCGGCCATTGTTAATAACAATGAATTAACAATGGGACTTTTGCACAAAGGCTGATTTTTCAGGGCTTTGGCTCGATTGGCCCGCGCCGATAACAATGGATAACAATGAAGAACAATGAATCCGCAGCATTGATGCGGTTTCTGCGGCACGCTGGTTCGTCCTTAATTGGGATGCGCCTCAGGCAATATCGGGCCAGCGGCAACGGTGACGGCCGCGCGCGGGATCCCTCCCCGCGTGCAAGCGTTCAGCCCATGAATGTACGGTTTTGCTGCTCGATCGCCGCGCGTGCCAGGTCACGCACGCACTGAGCGAGTGTACGGATTTATATAATAGATTCGTTACGTAGTCAATTAAAATCTTCACATCGTAGCCATAATGCGGCGACATTACAGCTCGTCATGCGCGGGCTTGACCCGCGCATCCATCATTCTTCGCAAGGAGATGGATCGCAACGGAACTCGGGCTTGCCCGAGTTCCGAAATAATTCAAGCGCCGCAAGTCGGGTAAACCCGACTTGCGGTGTCAAGCCCGGCGATGACAGCTTTGACAATCGAGCCGACGATAACAGCTTTGCACTCAAGCCTGGCGATGACAGCCGTGGGCTGGGCTAGGCGCTCGGCGCACGCCGTGTGCTCCAGGCGGTCACTCCGCCTGCACGCCGGCAGTCCTTATCACCGTCGTCCACTTGTCGCGCTCCTTGGCGAGGAAGGCCGCGAACTCCTCCGGCGAGGTGATCCTGGCGTCGACACTGAGTTTGGTGAGCGTGTTGCCGACCTCGGCCGATTTCAGGCTTTCGTTGATCGCGGCGTTGAGCTTGGTCACGATCGCCGCCGGTGTGCCCGCGGGCGCCACCACCGCCGTGAACGACACCGACGTGAAATCGGGAACGCCGGCTTCGATCATGGTCGGCAGGTCGGGTGTCTGCGCGCCGCGGGTCTCGCTGGTCGACGCCAGCCCCCGGACATTGCCGGCCTGGACCAGCGGCAGTGACGACGCCGGATTTTCGAACGAGAACTGGGTTTCGCCCGCGACCACGGCCTGCACCGACGGACCGCCGCCCTTGTAGGGGACGTGCACGACGTCGAGACCGAGCCGCTGCTTGAACATCTCCCCGATCAGGTGCGGCGGCGTGCCGATACCGGCCGAGGAATAGTTGAGCTTGCCCGGACGCGCGCGCGCGAGCGCGATGAGCTCCTGCACCGATGTTGCGGCAAGCCCCGGATTGACGATCAGCAGATTGGATGTAGTCCCCAGCGTCGCGATCGGCGCAAAGCCCTTGACCGGGTCGTAGTTCACGTTCTTGTAGATCAACGGGCTGATGACGAGCGTGCTGGTGTTGCCGAGCAGCAGGGTGTAGCCGTCCGGATCCGACTCGGCGACGACGCGCGCACCGATCGTGCCGCCGGCGCCCGGCCTGTTGTCGATGACCACGCTCTGCCCGAGGATCCCCGACATGCGCTGTCCGACGAGCCGCGCCATGACGTCGGCCGGCCCTCCCGGCGCGAAGCCGACGACGATCCGGATCGGCTTCCCCGGAAAGGTCTGCGCCCACGCGCTGCCGCTCGCTCCGCAGGCGGCGGCAAGGAGCACACAAACAAACGTCCGCTTGCTGAACACCGATATTGCTCCCTGGCAGATGCGATCGGCCGGTACCGGCTATTTTGCCGCCCCCAGCATGGTGTCATCCAGATATCTGCGAATGTCGCCCTGCGGCTTTGCCGGCAACTCCTCGCCCTCCACCATGATGTCGATCATCGCCCGCAGCACGTCCAGATCGACCTTGCCGTCGCGGGGATAGGTGTCCTTGTTCTTCACGATCAGCTCGTCATAGGTCGCGGCAGCGATCTCGGGCGAAAGCTTGAGCTCCGCGGCCAGCAGGCTCTCGGCTTCGGCGCGATGGGCGGGATCGTAGAGCCATGCAACGCCGGCGAGCCAGGCCTTGGCGAAGCCCTGCGCCGCGGCGGTGTTATTTTTCAGCCAGGCATCGTTGGTGGCGAAGCAGACGAACGGGAATTTCGGTGCAACCTCCCGGAACGTCCCGATCACCGGATAGCCCGCCGTGGTGGCGGTCAGCGACTGCGGCGGCACCAGCCAGACCGCGTCGAGCGCGCCGGCCTGCAGCCCGCTGAAAATCTGCGCGCTGCCTTGGCCGGCGACCACATCGTAATCCGACGGCTCGAGTCCGCGCGCTTTCAGCAGCCGGCGCAGCAGAATGGTAGAGCCTGATTTGATCGACGAGGTGCCGACCACCTTGCCCTTGAGCTCGGTCGCGCTCTTGAGTCCCTTCTTCGCGACCACGACGCCGGGATGAATGCCCATGGAGACCAACGAGAGATGGACGCCGCTGCCGCCCATCTCGATGAAGCTGATCACCGCGTTGCAGGTGTTGTGCATGATATTGAGCGAGCCCGCCGCCACTGCCTGCATGCCAGGCGAGACCCCGATCGACACGGTATCCATCTCGACGCCGTTGGCGGCAAAGAAGCCCTTCTTGGACGCGACCACGCCCGGCCACACAGTCGCGGTGGGAGAGACCTGGCCGAAGGAGACCTTGGTGGCCGACAGCGCCGGCGCCGCGCCGAGCGCAAACGTCTGCAGCGCCAGCACCGCCGGCCATACGAGCCTGATCCCAGGATGCATCCGCATAGTCTCCTTGGCGCTACCGAATTCGCATCGCCGGTTTCATCTCCCCGCCGGTCATCGTGAGCCGCCGGCCGATCGGCGCAGTGCGCCGCGCTCTCTGGTTCTGCGCGGACTCTATTTGAGCGAGCCACTTGTGCTCAAGCCCGATCGTGCTCAAGCCCGATTGCGGAGCGCCGCCGTGCCTCACTCGACCTTAATGTTCGCTGCCTTGATGATGGGCCACCATTTCTCGATTTCGGATTTGTGATAGGCGGCAAGTGCCTGCGGTGTTTGCTGCTCGGACGATGGGGTAATCTGGCCGAGTTCTAGCAGCCGTTGCTTCACCGCGGTGTTGGCAAGTGCGGAACGGATTACGCTATTGAGCTTCATGATGACGTCGTGCGGGGTTCCCTTGGGCGCCCAAATGCCGTTCCACAACGACAGGTGAAGCCCTGGCACACCAGCCTCGTCAATGGTTGGTACGTCGGGCGTCGGCGCCCAGCGGGCAGGTGCGAGCACCGCTAGTGGCTTGATTTGACCGTCGCGCAGATAGGGAAGCGACTGCGAGCCTTCGGCGGCAAACCGCAAATCGATCTGCCCGGCGACCAAATCCTGCATCGCAGGGGCTGCGCCGCGATAGGGAACGATCTGGAACCGAGTGCCGGTCTGGCTCTGAAACAAGATGCTCGCGAGTTGGCCCGAGCTGCCCGCACCGGATGTGCCTCCCGTCGCCTTGCCAGGGTTGCCTTTCAGCCAGACGATCAGGTCCTGCACCGTGTTGGCGGGGAAGTCCTTGCGCGCGACTAGCATTGTCGGTGAAATGGAAAGAAGCGCTACCGACTCCAGATCGTTCAGGACGTCATACGTGAAGGGATAGATCGCAGGTCCTCCAACATGACTGGTCGAATTACCAGCGGAGAGCGTGTAGCCATCAGGCGCGGCCCGAATGACCCGCGCAACGCCAATGGTCGCCCCGGCTCCAGCCACATTCTCGACAATCACCGACTGGCCGAGCGCCTGGCGTAGGCGTTCCGCAAAAATGCGGGCAATCATGTCGGTTGGTCCCCCGGCCGGGAAAGGCACAACTAGTGTGACCGGCCGGGCAGGATAGCTCTGAGCTCGGACGACGCGCTGAAAGGCCAACTGCGCGACCGCGCACGCGGACAGGTGCAGGAAAGCACGACGGTGAAGCATACTAAGTGCCTACTCTCCAAGTATCGGCAGCTTATCACGACGCAAAGCGGCGGAAGAGCACCTCTCCGGCATCACCCGCACATCGTGCCCCAGCGCCTTGAGCTTGCCACCGAAATGATGTGGCGCATCAGCATTTCGCGAGGCGTGGCATCTCACGATTGCGGATGCGACTTCCGCATAGTGCGAACACCGCTGTGCGCGATCTGTACAAGGGCCGAGCCAATGCTGACACTGGACGACTTGGCTACCCTTCAGGCGCGCGCAACCGCAGTATTCGGGGTGACAGAGCGATTGCGAAAATATGCTTGCCAGAGCTAGCCTAGTCAGTAGATTTTGAACATGCCTGCTAAGCCTCTCGAAATCGGGACACTGACCTTCGCCAAGAAAGGCGATGCGGTCGAGCACTATCGCGAGATTCTCTACCGCTACGGCGTGGGCGTCGTCATTCCCGAGCCTGATGCTACGCACCTTTACTGGCTATTGGAGCGACATCCCGAAGCAGCTACCAAGATCGGCGTCGGCGGGGGATAATTATGCCGAACTATTCTCTTTTGCTGTCAGCCGCACTCCTACTGACCGTCGCGACCAGCCCTGGCGCATTTGCGCAAGGCAGGCCCGCTGCCAAAAAAGTCATCCAAATAGAGAGCATGGGCGCACGAGCATTCGGAGGCACCACCGTGCCGATGCCCGACGATCCGACTAATCTCCAAGCCTGCGATCACGGCTTCGCCGAGTGGTTCATCCCGCCCCGAGCGCGCAGGCATCCGATGGTGCTGGTCCACGGCTCCAGCACCAGGACATATCAGACGACGTTCGATGGCCAGCCCGGGTTTCAGAGCATTTTCCTGGCGGACAAATACCCTGTCTACCTGGTCGACTTGCCGTGGACCGGGCGAGCCGGCAAGGCCTGCGATGAATACACATGGAGTCCGGTGAACAACACCTTTTCGGCCCGCTTCGTCTTCACCAACCGCGTCGGATTGTGGCCAGCGAACACTCCGGAATCGGCAAAGGAGTTTTTTCCGGGCGTGGCGTTTCCAAAGGATCCCAAGGCGATAGACCAGTATTTCCGCAACCAGTATGTCGAGTTCAACGCGGCGAGCAACACTGAGCGTGAAAGCACGGCTCTGGCCGTCCTGCTCGAAGAGGTTTACAAGCAGCACGGCGCCAAGGCCATCCTTCACACCCACTCTTCAAGCCACTCTCGCGGATTGTTGGTCCCCAGAAAGACCGACAAACTCGCAGCTCAAATCGGCTGGGAGCCGAGCGCCGCTCCAGTTTTCCCGGAAGGTGAGCTGCCGCCGCCTATACCGCGCGCTGATGGTGTGCTGGTCCCCGCCGGGACTGAAATCCCTCGGGCGGAATTTCTCAAGCTCACCAAGCATCCTATCCTGCTGATCTGGGGCGACTACATCCCCAAGACGCTTGACCCGGCATACGCCGGGACCACGCAGGAATCGCGGCGCATCTTCCTTGAGCAATACAAGCTGTTTGCGCAGGCAGCCAACAAACACGGTGGCAATGTCAGGAATGTGATTCTGCCGGAGATCGGCATCTCCGGAAATACACACTATGCAATGTCGGATACGAACATCACGCAAGTCTCTCGCTTTATCTCGCAATGGCTCAAGCAGGAGAGGCTGGACTAAAGCGCTTACCGTTCGAATGGATGCAAGATGGTTGGCACCGTCTCTCTTGCGTCATTGCCGGGTGACGGCCAGACGATGGATAAGCGCTGGGCCAATGCGAACGGGAACCGCTTTAGCGAAGCCCCTGATCTGACGTTGGTCAGGTAGCGAGGGAGCAGACTTTTTCTCACCCTCGACGGCGGCCGGGGCAAGTTGTGGGCTCAGAGCGGCAGTCGTTCATTGTGCCGCGCCGGGACAGGGTACACCAGCGCGTCCGGGCTCTTAATCTTGATCGCTGTGCCGGGCGCGGGATTAACGTCACCTTCACCTCCGTCGGGGACATTGAAGCGTGGAAAGAGGGGTGGGGCTACGCATGGAAGATGCATCCGGAAAATTTGCTCTGGTGATGCTGCGGGCGAAACAAGTGCGTGTTCATCACAAGCGAACGAAGCACGAATACGTGTTTCGTATTTCTGGTGATCGGATCGAGGTTGCAGAATGCCTCCTGCATCCAAATCATGCGGCACCCGTCGATCCAAGAGATTTTCGTGAAGAGGCCCAGGCAGCCGCGGAATGGTTCGTCACGAAGCGTTTGGCGGTTTCCACGAATGTCTTCGACGTCCAGCCCAGGTCCGGTTGGGTGGCAGCGTAGCCCTGGACCCCTGTCTCTCCGCGGGGGAAGCCCGTTTCCCGGATAGCACTGGCGAACAGCACTAGCGATAAGCGGCCGATGGCCTGCGCGGCCCTGGCCATGTGGCAAATAGAGCACACGTCGGAGTTATTTCAGGCAAGTCGCAATAGCGGCTGACTCCTGTGAGAAAACTACCGACCATGTTTCGGGGACGATCCGGACATTGGATCGACGGGTGGCGCGTTGAGCAGAAGGCGCTCAAAGCGGAAGGCCGTGCGGCGCCCACGCGATTCTGTTCGCGCGCGTAACAACAACCGGGAGCTAGCAAGTGAGGAGAACCATGGTTAGTCGTTGGCTTCGCCGATCAGTCCTCGCACTCGCAGGGGTACTGATAGCTGTCCTGGTCGGTCATATGTGGGACCGCTACTCACAGCAGGCCGACGCATCGGGTCTCGAGCATTATTTGGCGGCATACGTCATATCACCTCCCAAGGATCAAGAGCCCTATCAGTCGGTCGAAGGGCGCGCCCGTGCAGCGGGAGCACAAGAAGCATCGGCCCTGAACGAATGAAATTCTCCGAGCCCGCAATTGGGGGCTTCGACGCTCAATGCCGGCCGATCGGCGCCGTGCGCTGCGCTCTGGTTCTGCGCGGACTCTTGTGAGCGGGCCATGCGCGCTCAAGTCCCTCCGGCGCGAGCCATTCCTCTCCGGAATCGCTCGTTACCTGGAATGACGCTGTATCTCGAAAGACGCCGTCTTCCGACGAGTGCTACGGCTACGAAGTCTGTGCTGCCATAGGGCAGCCACCGCGCGCGAGCGTCTGTCGCCTCAGGGCGTACGCTTGATTTCGCTACAGCTCACCACGCTCGCTCCGATCTGACCGCCAGCTTGCTTGTAGCAAAATGACAGCGTGTTATCGTCGATGAGCTGACCGTCGAGATAACCGTCGCGGTCGACAATGACAACGGTCTTGTTGTCTTTACCGGTCAGTTCGCCGATCATCGGCTCCTGAGTGTTTTCGCCATTGCCGGTAAATGTCTGCATGCCCCAGAACCGGCGGCCTTCCTGAGCGGTCACCTCGATCACCAGGTCTTTCTCGAACAGGCCGGGTCTTTCGAACGTTCCGCGGTTCGACGGCCAATGCGGGGCGACGCCGGCGACGATCGAGTGGGTCTTTCCGACCCATTTTCCCCCTGATGTTGGGGATTTGATCGGCGGATGCCGTGCCCACGATGCAGAAAAGAAGCCAGATCGCGCCGGGAATTTCCACGGCGGCACGGGTTGTACGCATCATCTTTCTCCTCTGCCGGCAAGCTGGAAGCTTTCAAGCCACATTGAAAAGCAACAACCAGCGCTACGTCTACAGCGAAAGGCGGCCGCCGCCTCACTAGCTGACGACGGTTTCCGTTTCCGGGCCTCCTCCAGGCGGCATCATCCCCCAGCGTCAAGTGGCAAGGTTTTCGCGCAGCGTCCGGCCCGAATACGCCGTCCGGAAACGGCCGCGGCGCTGCAGTTCCGGCACGAGAAGATCGACGATGTTGTGGAGCATCTCGATCTGCTCGGCCTGGGAATGGCGCAGCATGAAGCCGCCGCGGCTTCCCGAGCCCTCGAAGCGTTCTTCGAGATAATCGGCGATCTGGGCTGCAGTGCCGGCTATTGTGGTGGCGTAACTGGTCGCGGTCCGCAAGCCATGCTCCATAAACTCATCGAGCGTAATCTCGCCGTCATCGCCCAAGGTTTGGGCGAGCTGGGCAACGAACCCGACCGGCGAGGCGTTGGCCGCGACGATACGCTCGTTCAATTCGCGAAGCGTGAAGCGCGGCGGCAGCGTCGACATGTCGAAACCAGTGTTGTGCGACAGCCAGGCGCCGACCGCCTCGCGAGGCACGCCGTCGATCAAACGCTCGCGCATTCGCTTCGCCTCGGCCTCGGTCTCGCCGACCATGACCTGCGTCGACCAGATGACGCCGACTTTCGACGCGTCGCGGCCTTCGGCGAGCAGGGCGGCGTCGATCTCGGCGCGTTGTTTCGCCATCGCCGGAATCGGCTTCCTCGCGCCGAAGACGTGATCGACGAAGCGCGCCGCGGTGCGCGTGCCGCGCGGCGAGCCACCGGCCTGGATCAGCACCGGCACGATCTGCGGAGACGGCGGCACGCTAAGCGGGCCTTTCACCTTGAAGAATCTCCCGACGTGATTGATCGCGCGCACCTTGTCCGGGTTGGCGACGCGGCCGGTCGCGCGATCCCATTCAAAGGCGTCGGGCTCGACGCTCCGCCACAGCGCCTGGCAAACGTCCATGAACTCATCCATGCGATCGTAACGCTGACCGTGCTCCATTAATTCGTCGAAGCCGTAGTTCTGCGCGTCGGCTTTGCGCTGCGAGGTGATGACATTGAAGGCGATGCGGCCATTGGTGATGTGGTCGAGTGAGTTGAGCAGACGCGCGACATAGAACGGGTGCATGAAGGTAGTCGCATAGGTCAGGCCGAAGCCGACGTGGTTCGTCACCCGCGACATCGCCGTGATCCACGGGCTCATGTCGAGCCGCGGCCAAGCGACGCCGTAGCGCACAGCATCGTCGATCGAGTTCTTCCAGGTGTTGGGAATGCCGGTCGAGTCGCCGAAGAAGATCAGGTCGATCAGACCGCGCTCGGCAATGCGCGCGATGTCCTCGAACAGGCCGACATCTGGATAATGTCGATTGACGCGGGCCCCGGGCTCTCGCCAGGTGGTCTCGACCTGGGTCCACGACACGTCGATCGCCAGATGCATCTGCGGCTTCATCGCCCTTGCGCTCCGCTATTCGATCACTGATCCAGCATTGAGATGGCGGCGGACCTCGCGAGTGAAATGCACGAAGGCCGGCAGCTCCGTCGTCGCCACTGTGCGCGGCCGCGGCAGATCGACCACGATCTCGCCGACGATGCGGCCCGGCCTCGGCGACATCACCAGCACGCGGTCGGCCAGGAACACCGCCTCGGAGATGCTGTGGGTGATGAACAGCACGGTCTTCTGCCGCTCGATCCAGATGCGCTGCAGCTCGGCGTTCATCAATTCGCGAGTCATGGCGTCGAGCGCGCCGAACGGCTCGTCCATGATCAGCAGGTCCGGATCGTGGATCAGCGCGCGGCACAGCCCGACGCGCTGCTGCATGCCGCCTGACAGTTGATGCGGCAGAGCGTCCTCGAAGCCCTCGAGGCCGACGAGACGGATCAGCTCGTGGGCCGCGCCGCGATAATTGGCGACGCGGAGATTGCGGATCTCGATCTGGAGCAACACGTTCTGCAAGACCGTGCGCCACGCCATCAGCAGCGGGCTCTGAAACACGATACCGATCGACGGCGTCGGCCCGCTTATCCGCTTCCCGTTGACCCGGATCACGCCGCTCGATTGCGGAATCAGGCCGGAGATCAGCTTGAGCAGTGTACTCTTGCCGCAGCCGCTCGGACCGAGTAACGCGACGAATTCGCGGTCCGCCGCAGCGAGCGAAATGCCGTCGAGCGCATGCACCTCGGCAGTCTTGGACGGGTAGAATAGGCTGACATCTTCGAGCCCGATGACTTCGTTTCGCGCGCGCGCTTTCTGCATCACTTCGTTGGCACGAATTCGTTGGTATAGAGGTTCTGGGTCGGGATCGGTTTCTCGAGTTGCCCGGTCTTGACCAGGATGTCGACCGACACCGCCCAATCCTTGTCACTCATCCAGCCCAAAGGATGGCCTTCAGTATTCTTGGTGGCGAGCCGCCGCGTGGTCTCGAGCCATTGCAGCTTGACCGACTCGCGCCGTTCATCGCGCGCGCCAGAATGCCGCATGGCAACGTCGACCGCTTCCTCGGTCTTGTCCGGCTTGACGATCTCGTTGAGCGCATTGGCGCTCGCCCGCACAAAGCGGCGCAGCATCTCTGGTTTCTCGGCGATAACCCGCTCATGCGCCAGCAGGCCCTGCCCCATCGGGGCGATGCCAAAGTCGGCGAACGGCATGAAATAGACTGGTTTGTCCTTGCCCTGCTGCGCGCGCACCACGAGATCGAGCGGCGAACCGATCAGGACGCTGATGAAGCTGTCGACCTGGCCGTTCACAAATACAGTGTTGCGCGTCGCCGCGCCGGTGACTTGAATCTTCACCTTGTCGGCCGGGATCTTGTTGATCGCCAGCAGGAGGTCAAGCATCGCCTTGTGGTCGGCGGTGGTCGCGACCGAGCGGCCTATCAGGTCCTCCGGCTTCTTGATCGGAGAGTCCGCGCGCGAGATGACCGCCCAGGCGCCGTCCTGTACCTCGCCGAAGATGCCCTTGAGCTTCATGCCCTTGGCGACGCCGACCGACATGAACATATAATCGGCGAGCCCAACATCGTCCTGTTGACCCGACATCAATGCGACGGTCTTGCCAGAGCCGGCGCCCTCCTTGATGTCGACATCCAGGTTCTGAGCGCTGTAGTAACCCTTTTCCTTCGCCCAGTAGAACGGGAGATGATAGCCCGACAGCGTCCAGTCCAGCCGGAAGCTGACCGCATCGGCCGCCCCGGTGGGTTTCAAGAACATTCCCACTAGGATCGCCGCGGCAAGGACCGTTCGGCACAGATGGACCACGTTCATCTCACATCTCCCGTTCAGGATTGATGGGCCGCCACATCCTCGACGCGCACCGAGACGTGCCAGGGGATCGCCAGGCGTTCGAGCTTCGACACGATGGCGAATAACGTCATGCCCATCGCGATCAACACGAACAGCGCCGACCAGACCAGAGACCCGTCGAGCGTGCCAGTCGAGGTCAGCAGCAGGTACCCGAGGCCGCGGTCGGAGCCGACGAACTCGCCAACGATGGCGCCGACCACTGCAAGACACACCGCGATCTTGAAGCCGGCGAACATCTGCGGCAGCGCCGACGGCCCGCGCACGCGCAGCATGATCTTGAGCGTTCGCGCCCCCATCGAACGTACCAGGTCGATCATGTCGGTCTCCACGCTTTTGAGGCCTACTACGGTCGATACCACGATCGGGAAGAACGAGATCAAGAAAACAATCGCGATCTTCGGCAGGATGCCGAAGCCGAGCCACACCACCAGGATCGGCGCGATCGCGACCTTGGGGATCGTCTGCGACATCACCAGAAACGGCATCGCCACGCGCTCCATGCTGCGGTTCAACACGATGCCGAATGCAAGCGGAACGCCAATCGCGACCGCGGCCGCGAAGCCTGTCAGAACCGAGAGGAGCGTGTAGACACCGTGCTTTACCAGCAACGGCCATTCCTTGACGATCCGCGCCGCCACTGCCTGCGGCGCGGGCAGCAGATAGTCCGGAATCTCGAATATCCTGACAACCCCCCACCATACCGCAAGGGCTGCGAGCAGTGCGAGCGTCGGGGCAATCAATTTGGAGCCCCGCTCGCTAAGCCTGTTCGTCGAATGCGAACGCACGGGAACCGGGCGCGCACCGTCGGATCGAGCGGCATGCGTCGGTTGTGGCTGCACCGCCTATGCTCCTGACCGAGACGAGAGAAGCCTTAATCTCGCAACGAGGCTATCGCGAATATCACGTCCCAGGAAGAGGACCACAGGTCTTCCGGTTCGAACAACCATAATTTGCACGACCTGCCGGAGCATAGCGATTTCCGGAATCGCGACCCCGCCGTCCGCTCGAATGTCGCGTTGTCAAAACGGAAGGACGGCTCATTGCACGTCAGATTCCTGTGTGTACCGAGAACTCCGCTCGTGTTGATTACGTGACCGAATTGCACAGACGGCCTAGCTGCAGACAATCGACACCTCGCAGCGAAACCAACTAAAGCTCGCCCTCGACCCCCGGATCGCGCAGAATTGGGCCAAGGCGGGGCACCCGTGTTCCCTACGCTGCAAGGCTCACAACCGGGAGATGGCCATGATTGTCAGATACGAGTCCGATGGCTCGATCGTCATGATCACGCAGAACGATCACGCCCAGCTCTCGGGGTTGTTCGCCGCGCACTGGGGCAACGAGAAATTTGAGAAGCCGCGACCCTACCCATCGCTGGTTCGCGCCGCGATGTTTCATGACCGGGGCTGGATCCGCTACGAAACCAGCCCGCAGCTCAACCTCGAAACCGGCAAAACGCCGAACTACCGTGAAGTGCCCAACGACAAGACGCAGCTCGAAGCGTTCGAATGGGCGGGCGACTGGCTGAGCGCTATTGACCCCTACGCCGGGCTGATGATCACCAAGCACAGGAGCGGCCTGTGGCAGGGGCGCTACGGCGTTATCACGTATCCGCCCGCGATCCAGCGCGGCACGCTGCCACAAGCGATCCAAGAGTTCATCGCCAAGAGCGAGGCCAAGCAGAAGGTCGCGGCCGAGAAGTTCGACGCCAAGGAGCTCGCGATCAACTACAACCTGCTCCAGGTCTGGGACATGATGTCCCTCTACATTTGCAGCACCGAGGTGCTCAAGCCGGACAAGATCGAGCCCGTGCCAATGTCCTATTCGGGCGCGCCGGGCGTCGGCATCACGCTGACCCCAGTCGAAGCCAACACGATCGCGCTCGATCCCTATCCGTTCGATCAGCCGTCGCTGACAACCAACGTGATCTTCCGCCGGCTCCCGCAGACCAAGTTCAAGGACTCCACCGAGCTGCAAACGGTCTATTTCCAGACCGCACCGCAGATCGCATCTTTCAATCTGATGCCGGCCGCGGCGCACTAAGTGGTCCGATTCCGAAGTTCGTCAGCACTCGCGGCACGTTCAGATACGAACTTCGGAATCTAAGGACCACTAGCAACTCTATGATTCTAGTGCCCCTTTTGAACCCGAAGTTCGCGATCGTATTTGCCGCACGGTGTGCGCGAACTTCGGGTTCGGGGCACTAGGCGCTACATACAGCCCGGCGCCAACATCTCGTCGACCGTCATGGGGCCACGACGTCATTTCCCGCTCGTGGCTATAGCCGCATTGGTCGTCATTGATAATCGCGGCGCATTTGTCTTTGATCATGTGAGGCGCAAATCCAACGCCGGTCAAGCACGGCCGGCGCGCGAGACTCGCGCACATTGAATTCCCGGCATATCCCTTGCATTATGCGTGAGCGGAATTGTCAGTCGTCCAGGCCCATGCCGCAGGACCCAATGAAGCCCATGCGCGCCGCCGCTTCGCTCGGCACCAGCGCGGACCGCGCGCCGGCGCTGATCCAGGCGCGTGGGCTGTCAAAGACCTATGTCACGGGCTCGGGCGAGGTGACAGCGCTCAAGAGCCTCGACTTCGAGATTTACGACGGCGAATTCGTTTCGGTCGTCGGTCAAAGCGGTTGCGGAAAGTCAACCTTGCTCAAGGTGCTGGCCGGGCTCCTACCCTACACCGCTGGATCGGTCGAGCTGAACGGCAAGCCGCTGCGCGGGCCAACGCCACAAGCCGCCGTGGTGTTTCAATCGCCGGTGTTGTTACCGTGGCGCACCGTGCTCGACAACGTGCTGCTGCCGATCGAATTCCGCAAGTGGCCGATGGCGAGCTACCGCCAGAGCGCCGCCGATCTTCTCGCAATGGTCGGCTTGAGCGAGTTCGCGCAGCGTTATCCGTTCGAGCTCTCGGGCGGCATGCAGCAGCGCACCGCGATCGTTCGGGCGCTCGTTCAAGACCCGCGTCTCCTGCTGATGGACGAGCCTTTCGGCGCACTCGACGCCATGACGCGCGAGCAGATGAATCTCGAATTGATGCGGATCTGGAGCAAGAGCGGCAAGACGGTGATCTTCATCACCCACTCGATCGCCGAGGCGATCTTCCTCTCCGACCGGGTGATCGCAATGACCGCCCGCCCCGGCACCATTGCCGACGTCATCACCATCAACCTGCCACGGCCGCGCGAGCTTTCCGTCATTAACACCGATCGCTTCGGCCGCTACGCCGCGAAGCTGCGCTCGCTGCTCGACGCAAAGGAAGGGATGTTCTGATGGCAGTGCAGGCCGTGGACACGCCCTCGCCCGCGATGCCACGCGAGGCGCGGTCAAATCTTGAACGACCAGGCGTATTGCGGCGCTATCCGCAATTCACCATTTCGCCGGCGATCTTGGTGGCGTTGATCGCTGCCTGGTGGCTCGCGACCGACGTAGCCGGCGTGCCCGCCTATGTCATGCCACCGCCAGGACAGGTGCTGCACGCCCTGATCGGAGGATTGAGCCGCGCGCCCTGGGACAGGGCGGGCTACTGGTACCATGCCGGCATCACGATCTGGGAAGCCTTGTTCGGCTTTGCCATTGGCTCGGCGCTCGGCGCTCTCCTCGGTCTCGTGCTCTCGCATTGGCCGCTCCTCGGCAAGAGCTGGTATCCCTACATTGTCGGCTTCCAATCGCTGCCCAAAGTCGCGCTCGCGCCGCTGATGGTGGTGTGGTTCGGCTTCGGCCTCGAGGGCAAGGTATTCATCACAGCGATCATCACGTTCTTCCCAGTTCTGGTGAACATGATGGCAGGCTACCAGGCGGTCGAGCCGGAGCGTATCGAGCTGGCGCGCTCCTGTAACGCCAGTGAGCTGCACCTCCTCACGAAAATCGTCATCCCGAGCTGCCTGCCATTCCTGTTCGCCGGGCTCGGCGTCGCTTCTGTGCTATCGATCCTCGGTGCCGTGGTTGGCGAATTCGTCGGCGCCAGTGCTGGCCTCGGAATGCTCTTGATGCAGTACAACCAAGCGATGGAGATCTCGCCGATGTTTGCGGTCATCTTGCTGTTGGCCGTGATTGGTTTTCTAATGAATTACGCGGTGACCCTGATCGAGCGCCGTTATTGCTTCTGGGCGCAGCGGTCGAACGCAACGGCGCGACCATGACCGAGATCAACCTAAACCGCAGAGGCCATGCCATGCTCAACCGACTCTGTCGTGCCACGCTCGCGCTGACGCTCGCCGCCGGCATGTCTTGCTGCCTGGTCGCAGCCGTCCCCGCGCAATCGCTCAAGAAGATGACACTGGTGCAGATGCACCCAAACATGGGCATCGGCGAAGAGGTGTTTCTCTATGCCGTACCCAAGCGCCTTGGCTACTTCGCGGCGGAAGGGCTCGATGTCGACATCCAAAACTCCCAGACGGGAATGATCTCGGCGCAAGTTGTGCAGTCAAACAACGCCCAGGTCGGCACCACCGCAGCCGCGGCGATCATGACGGTGCGCGAGCAGAATGGCGACTTGGTTTCGTTCTTCAATCTCAAGCGCAACGCCGGGACCTTCCTGGTCGTCCTGAAGGACTCG
>JGI12053J15887_10000562_pt1 | contig 15372 bp, 17 predicted proteins | sample MedBloCAOM1_O3_FD_15887 | JGI IMG/M metagenome (IMG submission 15887)
ATCCCGCATGTCTGGCCCAAGCTCATGGCTGGGCCCGCCGCCGTTGCGACCAACGTCATGGCGCGCCGGGGCGTCGAGCCGGCGCTGGCAGCGGCCTATATCGCCATCATCGTGGAGGTGCTCGGGGCCATCTGCATTACGTTCGGCCTGTTCACACGTCCGATTGCGTTGCTTCTGGTGTTGGAATTCATCGTCATCGCGAAGTCGCACTTTGCGAGCGGCGGTTGGATGGCGAGCACCCAAGGCGCGGAATTTTCATTCCTTTGGCTCATCGTGTTCGTGATGATCTTGCTGCGCGGCGGCGGACCGTACTCGCTCGACCGCAAGCTCGGCCGCGAAATCTGAAATCCGCGTGAGCGTCATGCGGCGGCTCGCCGGCTGCTTGCGGCCGGACAACGGCGGCTATCCGCCCGTCCCGTCCACGGGTGCGCGCCACCCTATGACCGTGGCTTCGATGCGCTCGCCTGAGTCCGCGTTGGTCCAATCACCATCGGCCCATCGACAGGGGAAAGGAATAAGATAGGTGCCGACGTGATCCTCACACAGGACCTCGAGCGGCTGGTCCGCTGGCGGTGCGCCTTCGTGCGTGAAAGCATCGATGCGCTGCTGTCGTGTTGCCATCCGCTTGACCGGTTCACCGGCTAGTGTCCCGATTTCCAAATTCGCCAGTATTCTCGGCACGCTCCGATGCGAACTTCGGAATCAAAGGGACACTAGCAAATTTTATGGTTCACTAGCTTGCGAGCTTCGTTTTTGAACGAGCGGGCTTCTTCTTAGGGGGGGCCGGTGGGTCGGTCGCCTCTTTGGCCAACCGAAGCGCTTTCAGTCTTGCAGTCTTCTCCCGGAGGGCCCGCGCCTCCGCCTCGTAGTGCGCCCTGCCTTCCTTGGCATCGTGAGCCGCTTTCTGTGCCTTCTTGGATTGCGCGTCAGCTTGGTCGCGTCCCTTCGAATGTTCAGGCAACGTCGCCTCCTTGTCTCGGCGCAGGAGATGCCCCGATAGGCCAGGTCAGATCGCGTTCGACCAGAAAATAGCGCTCCATCAATCCGAGGCTACGCGTACCGCGCCGCTCGCATGGTCTCGTCGGCTTTCTTGTCGCCGGATCGATGCATGCTCTTCACGGCCAGGGGCGGAGTGCCTGACCGCTCCGCGATGAGCCTGTCCTGCTCTTCGATGATGGCGCGCGCGGGAGCATCGCCATCGAGGCCGCCAAGGATCTCGCTCGGCACTCTGCGATTGGACCGCTGAGAACCATCTTCATAGATCACGTCGAAAAGCGTGAATTCGACTCGCGTTGCGGGCTTGCGTGCCATTTTTTTGTTTCCTGTTGTTGTTGCTCAATGCCGAACACGGCATTACCACGACGGCGGCAGGGCCGTCATCGCGAGCATGTCCGGCAAGTGCAAAACGCCCCGGTGCCTGGGCACCGGAGCTGATGTGTCGATCTCGAAGAGATCAAACGTTCTGAAGGTTCGAAGCAGCCAACTTGCCGCGCTCGCTCACAACGTCGTAGGTGAGCTTCTGCCCCTCATTCAGATTGCTCATGCCGGCACGCTCAACTGCGGAAATATGGACGAATACGTCCGCTCCGCCGTCGGTCGGCTGAATGAAGCCAAAGCCCTTTTGTGAATTGAAAAACTTGACTGTACCTTGAGCCATATCTGGCCTCCTTTGAAAACGCCGGTCAGCGTCTGCGACCTCGCGTAGCATTACGTCCGACTTCAACGTTGTCTTGGGAAGAGCCCTTGGCGGGCAAATAGCAAGGACAGGCAAAACTCGAACACGGGCATATATATAGGTGCCAGGTAGGGAATCAACCCGCGCACAAGAGGATCCAATGGCATTCAAGCCAAACTACGGTCGAGACCGGGCCGAGCGACAGAGGGCGGCACGCGCACGGACCGAGGAAAAACAGAAAAAGAAGGAGGAGAAGCTGGCCCAGCGCAAAGCCGAGCGCGACGCAGCGGAAGCCCCGCCGGATGAAAGCAAAGCCGACGGCGAGGCCTGAGAACCGGCGAGGCCACTAAGAAGGTAAAGCTTGCCGGCCCGATCCGGCGAGACAACGTCGTGCTCCGCCCCGGAACCTTCTCTACTGACGAAGAAGGCTGCGAATTGACTCGACCATGAGGCCCGGCACGCAAAGCGCCATCGAATCCCGTCCGTTGGCCCGAAGCGGGCGCGCCGATCCTGCGTGCATTGACGCTTTTCGAGGCTCAAAACGCTAATTCGGCCTCGCTGCGGTTCATAATCATCGAAAAGGCGAATTCTGCTGGTCAATCGGGTCGGGCGATTGTGGCCTGCGGGCCACGCAGGGGAACATTCGTTCCTTATTTCGAATTGAGGCGTGTGTGTGCCTCACACCCGTCATAGAACGTTATCAGGATGTTAACCCTGCTTCGAGGGCTTTGGGTCCGAAGTGGGGGCGTCGGCGGGGCAGTCGGCGCAAATGTGCCGGTCGGGGAGACGGGGACATGGCTGAGTTCGTAGCGAACTACGGCATCTGGGTGGTGGCAGCATTCATCGCACTCGAAAGCGTCGGCGTTCCACTGCCGGCCGAGGCGGCTTTGATCGCGGCTGGGTTTTTCGCCGCCAGGACCCACGGCATCGATATCTGGACCTTGATCGGCGTCGGCATCGTCGCCGCTATCGTGGGCGAGATCGTCGGCTTCTGGATCGGCCGGCGGTACGGACACCAGCTCTTGGCGCGACATGGCGCGCGCCTCGGGTTGACGGCAGGACGAATTCGAATCGGTCAGTGGCTGTTTGCGCGATACGGCGGCAGGTTCGTTTTCATCGCCCGCTTCCTGCCGATTCTCCGCAACATGGCGGCCGTGCTTGCCGGCACCAATGCCATGGCTCAGCCCAGCTTTTATTTCGCCAGCGCCACGGCTGCTGCCGCCTGGATCATGTGCTACGGGCTCGCGGCCTATTCCTTTGGCGAGGCATTCGGAAACCTGGCTTCGCCGGCGGCGGCGATCCTGGGCCTCGCGGCAGCCGGGACCGTGCTTACGGTGCCGGTGTTCATCCTGCGATACGAGAAACGTCTGCAGGCGAAAGCCGACAGCGCGCTGCCCGAGGGCGTAACGGCCGTGCAGCCGTTGCCTGTCAAGCACGTCGAGGAATTCGCGCCGGCCTATGTCGCGCCCCGACGCCTCAGGATCAGGTCGAACGCGGCCTGAAGATTACGACAGCGCGTCGGGCTTACTTGTCGCAGCTCTTGCAGACGAACGCGGGTGGCGCCTCGCCGGGCTCCACCATCACCGAGTTGAACTCGCCGCAGCGCCCACATTGTCGCGACAGCTTGGTCGGCAGCTTCACGATCGGCTTGGTGGCCGCAGTCACGGCCTGATCGGCTTGGGCTCGAAGCTCGGCTTTGGTAAGCGCTGGTCCGCGACCTCGTTCTCTCATGCGCGAGCCACCATTCGGCGTGCCGCACGCCCGGTTGTTCCCTGATCTGCCATGTTCTGGCTCCTGTTGCGCGCCGACGGGGTGCTGTTTGCCGCACCAACGGCCTTGGCGTCAATACCGGTCTGCAGGCTGGAGCGATGAACGCCGGCGGGCCCTGCGCCGATGCGCCTCAGATCGACATCCGATGGTGCAGGTCGAACATGATCCAGAAGCTGCCGCCGACCATGAGGAAAATGAGAATGGCGGTGAACGCGATCGCCACCAGGTTCTCCCGCGGCGTGGACGTCAGATCCAGGTGGAGGAAATAGTGCAAGTGGACGAGCACCTGGATGGCGGCGGCCACACCGATGATGATCAGCGTGGGAAGCTTGGGCAGCGGGTTGATGGCGACCAGTGCGAAGGGAATTGCCGTCAGGATCAAGGCCAGCGCAAAGCCGGTGAGGTAGGGTCGCAGGTCGCGATCGATGCCGGCGAGATAGGACCGCAGGCTGCGATTGGCGCCGACGACGCCGGATCGCAGGCCGCGACCGATGTGCGTGAGTTGGGCTGACAGGCCGCGACCGATGCGGGCGAGGTGGCCTGGCAGCTCGCGACCGATGCGCCCGAGGTGGGATGCCAGGCTGCGACCGATGTCGGTGAGCTGGGATCGCGGGCCACGATCGGCGCCTTCGGGTGAGGGGTCCGTCATAGGATCCCCGGAAGATACACGATCGAGAAGATGCCGATCCAGATGATGTCGAGGAAATGCCAGAACAGGCCCAGGCGCAGGAAACGGGAGGTCACCGGCACGGTTAGCCCCTTGATGATGACTTGGCTCGTCATGATGAGGATCCAGATCAGGCCGAAACTCACGTGCAGGCCGTGAGTGCCGACCAGGGTGAAAAACGCCGACAGGAACCCGCTGCGGTCCGGACCGGCGCCGACCTGCACCATGCCGTGAAACTCGCGGATTTCCATGCCGACGAATCCCAGGCCGAGCAGGAAGGTGACCAGCAGCCACGACAGCATCCTTTCCTTCTCGCCGGATTTCATCGCGAGCGTGGCGAGGCCGAAGGTGATGCTGCTGAATAGCAGAATCAGGGTTTCGCCGAAGGCATTCGGCAGGCTGAATAAAGTGTTTCCAGTGGGCCCGCCGGCATTGTTGCGGGCCATCACCGCGTAGGTGGCGAACAGCAGCGAGAAGATGATCGCGTCGCTCATCAGATAGAGCCAGAAACCGAACGCCCGTTGCTCGTACACGTCCGGCGCCGCCGGTTCATCGCCGTTCGGAGCGGCGACGACGAATGCGTCAGTGGTCATGTCAGGCTTTCCGGCAGCGGCTGATTGGAAAAGATTGGCTCATTCGCGCTCTGTGTGCGGGCGGAGTTTGCCAAGGCCTGATATCGCCCGGCCTCGATCTTCTCCACCTCGCTGGCCGGCAGGCAATACTCGGCGTCATCATCGTAGGCGCGCGCGATGATGACGGCCCAGATGCCCACGCCCGCCGCGATCGCCAGCCACCAGATGTACCAGATCATGGCGAAACCGAGCAGTCCGGCCAGGACGCCCAGGATCACGCCGGCACTGGTGTTCTTCGGCATATAGATGTCGTGATAGCGATCGGGCCTGCGATAGGCGACGCCGCGCGCTTTCATGTCATGGAAGGCGTCGATGTCGCGCACGTCGGGCAGCACGGCAAAATTATAGGGTGCCGGCGGCGATGAGGTCAGCCATTCCAGCGTGCGCCCGTTCCAGGGGTCGCCGCTGGGATCGAGCGCCTGCTGCCGTTCCTGGACGCTGACCACGAACTGGACCACCAGAAAGGCGATGCCCACCAGGATGAGCAAGGCGCCCAGCGCGGCAACGATCAGGTAAGGCTGCCATGCGGCGATGTTGTAGTGCTCCAGGCGCCGCGGCATGCCCATGAAGCCCAGGGCGTAGAGCGGCATGAAGGCCAGGTAGAAACCGATCAGCCAGCACCAGAACGAGCGAATGCCCCAGCGCTCGTTGAGGGTGAAGCCGAACGCCTTCGGGAACCAGTACATATAGCCAGCGAAATAGCCGAAGAGCGCGCCGGGAATCAGCATGTTGTGAAAGTGCGCGACCAGGAACGTGGTGTTGTGCATCAGGTAGTCGGCCGGCGGCAGCGCCAACAGAACGCCGGTCATGCCGCCGATGACGAAAGTGACGATGAAGCCCAGCGTCCACAGCATCGACGAGTGGAAGACGATGCGGCCGCGATACATCGTGAGCAGCCAGTCGAAGACCTTCACCCCGGTCGGAACGGCGATGATCATGGTCGCCATGCCGAAGAAGGCGTTGACGTTGGCGCTCGCGCCCATGGTGAAGAAATGGTGCAGCCAGACCGTGAACGACAGGATCGCGATCGCCGCCGTCGCGTAGACCAGCGAGGTGTAGCCGAACAGCCGCTTGCCGGAGAACGTCGCGACGACTTCCGAATAGACGCCGAAGGCCGGCAGGATCAGGATGTAGACTTCGGGATGGCCCCAGAGCCAGAACAGGTTGGGGTAGTTCATCATGTTGCCGCCGTCGCCACTGGTGAAGAAGTGCATGCCGAGGGTGCGATCGAGCACCAGCAGCGCGCACACCACCGTCAGGGCGGGAAATGCGAAGGTCATCAGAATGCTGGAGCACAGCGCCGTCCAGGTGAACAGCGGCATGCGCATCAACGTCATCCCGGGGGCGCGCCGTTTGAAAATGGTCACGATAAAATTGATGCCGGTCAACGTCGAGCCGATGCCGCTGATCAGGATAGCCCACAGCCAGTAATCGACCCCGACGCCCGGGCTGTACTGCGCTCCCGAGTAGGGCGGGTACCCGGTCCAGCCCGCGGTCGAGAACTTGCCGATCACCAGCGACACCATGACCAGGCCCGCGCCGGCCGTGGTGAGCCAAAGACTCACGGAGTTCATGAATGGGAAGGCGACGTCGCGGGCGCCGATCTGCTGCGGAACGACGATATTGATCAGTCCGGTCAGAAACGGCATCGCCATGAAGAAGATCATGATGGTGCCGTGGGAGCTGAAGATCTGGTCGAAGTGCTCGGGCGGCAGATAGCCGTCGGAGTTGAGTGCGACCGCCTGCTGGCTTCGCATCATCATCGCATCGACGAACCCGCGCATCAGCATGATCATCGCGAGCGTCACATACATGATGCCGATCCGCTTATGGTCGACACTGGTCAGCCACTCGCTCCACAGATAGCGCCACTGTCCGAACCAGGTGATGCCCGCGACCACCGCCAGCGCACCGCCGACCGTGACCAGCGCGCCGCCGAAGGCGATCAGGCTGTAGAACGGCAGCGCGTCGATGGTCAGTCTACCGAACATCTCGAAATCTCCGGGAGCGCCTACTGGGCGGCCTGCTGATGGGAGTGCGCGCGGGCGCCTGTGTATTTTGCGATGATCGTGTCGAAGAGATCGGGGGCGACGGCAGAATAGAAGGTGACCGGATGGCCTTTGCTGCGCACGGCCAGCGCGCGGTAGGTGGTCGCGTCCAGCTTGTCCGGCGATTGCTTGACCTTCGCCACCCAGGCCGCGAATTCTTCCGGCGACGTGGCGATGGCGTCGAAGTGCTGGTCGGCGAAGCCGGAGCCGCTATACTGAAGATTCCTGCCCGTGAATCTACCGGGCGCATCGGCCAGCAGATGCAGGCGCGTCTGCATCCCTGCCATCGCATAAATCTGGCCGCCCAAAGCCGGGATGTAGAAGGAATTCATCACCGTGTCCGAGGTGAGCCGCAGGCTCAGCGGCCTGCCGCTCGGAAACGCCAATTGGTTGACCACCGCGATTCCCTGCTCGGGATAGATGAACAGCCACTTCCAGTCCTGTGCGACCACCTGAACCTGGAGCGGTTGAACCGCGGGATCGATCTGCCGGTAGGGATCGAGCTTGTGCGTGCTGCTCCAGAGCAGCGTTCCCAGCGCGATCACGATCGCTGCCGGAACCAGCCAGACGACGGCATCGATCCCGATGGAATAGGACCAGTCCGGAGCGTAACGGGCTTTGGTGTTGGACGATCGATACCGCCAGGCAAACAGGAAGGTCATGACGAAGACTGGGATGACCACGATCAGCATCAGGATGACCGCGGTAAACAGGAGGTCGCGCTCGGCCAGCGCTATGGGTCCCTTGGGATCGAGGACAGGGGCATGGCTCAGGTCGCAGCCGGTCACCAGGAGGGCCACCCCGAAGGCCAGCGCCATCCGGAGAGATCTATCGGCGAAAACCTGTGTCACGATGGCGTCCGTACCGGTTGCTCGATCATCCCGGTGCTCGGAGCCGAGATTCGCACCGATCATGACGCCTTATTGTGACGCTTGCCACTCATACCAGCGCCGTTGTTCGAACGGGGGGAATAGCCCTGTCACCTCAGCCCGGACGGGAGCAGTTTGCGATCGCCCTTGCGATCCGCGGTCTCCGGCATCAGCAGCCAGAACAGCACAAATCCGGCAGCGCCGATGCAGGCCAGGCCCAGGAACGCCACGCCGCTGCCGAGGCGATCGCTGATCAATCCGGCCAGCGTCGTGCTCAGCGAGGCGCCGATTCCGATCCCGGTCCCGACGATCCCTTGCGCCAGATTGAAGCGGCCGGTGTCGCGCGTGATGTCGGCGATCGTCAGGGGAACGAGCACGCCGAACACGGCGGCGCAGATGCCGTCGAGCAATTGTATGGCCACGAGCAACTGCGGGTCCCTCACCACCATGAACAGCAGGGCGCGGATCGGAAGTACCCCGAAGCCAAGCAGCAGGATCGGCCGCCGTCCAAATCGTTGCGCCCAGCGCCCGACCGTCGGCGAGATCGCCGCGACGACGAGCTGCGGCACCACGATGCAGGCCGCGACCAGTGTCGTCGCCCAGGTGCTCGAACGCATGGTGATGATGCTCGCCATCAGCGGAAGCAGGGCGGCATTGGCAAGCTGAAAGATGCCGACGCACACGGCAAAGGTCGGCAGCGACCGGTTGCTCAGAAGGGTGCGCAGAGCCGCCCACGTCGTGGCCGTGCGCCCTCGTGGCACGCCGCCGTGCGCCCGCACCGGATCGATCTGGTTCGCCGGGATGTGCGCGAGAGCGATGAGGGTCGGAACGGTCAGCAGCGCGGTCACCAGGAAGACCGCCTGGTTCGATAGGAAATATCCGGTCGCGCCCATGCCCGCCGCTGCGAGGCCGCTCCCGATCGAGGCGAAACGCGCGTTGCGGCCGAACCGTTCGCCGACGGCGGCATGACCGACGAGTCCCAGGCTGATCGCGGCGATCGCCGGATTCAGCACGCAACTGGCGGCGGCGTGCAGAATCTGCGCGCCGAGCACGGCGGGAAAGATCGGCCACAGCGCGAGCACCAGCGCGCTTGCGCTGATCCCGATCATCGCAAAGGCGGCGACGCGCCGCTCCGACCGCACGGCATCGAGGAGGAGCCCGCCCGGCATTTGAAACGCGAGCGCGGCAAGGCCGCCGGCGGTCAGAATCAATCCGATGTCGACCTGCGTCCATTGATGCGCGGTGAGATAGACCGAGATGAAGGGGCCGAACCCGGTCTGCACGTCGGCGACGAAGAACGTGAACCAGTCGAGCGCACGCTGGCTGCGGCGCGACGCGCCGATCGGCGGCTCAGGCGGTGGTGTCCGCGCCGGACGGGTGGTGGGATAGTCGGGTTCGTGCCTGCCGCTTTCGACCCTGTGTCGGCTGGGTTCGCGGGGATCACGCGGTGCCGGTCCGACGGACAGGGCTATCTCTCCGGGGTTGCAGCGTCGGGCGCCGGCGTCGCCGTTCGCTCGGGACCGGCTGGGCCCAGCACCACCAGCGGCTCACCGCGCTTGTATTCCGGTGCCACCCGCACCTGATTGCGGGTGAGTTCCAGCGTGATGCCGCCAGGCTTGCCCGCTGGTGAAAATTTGAGCGCGCGCCAATCGACGGCGATCTTGCGCGTGCCGATGCCGAGGAACCCGCCGAAGTCGATGATGGCGGCACGGACGTGGCCGTCCCGGTTGACGATGACATCCACGATCCGCCCCATATCCTCGTCGGCGCTGCTCCGCACGCTCTTGCCGACAATGCTGGAGACTTCTTGATCGTCGAGCACGACCGCCGGGGTCCCGGGGGGAGAACTGGTCGGCGGATTTGCGGCAGCCGGCGGCGGCGGGGTGCCAGATGGCTGATTCTCCTGCGCCGGTTGCTCCGCCGGCGTCGCAGGTTGCTCCCGCGGCCGCGCGGGTTGCTCCGCAGCCGCAGGCGGCTCCGTTTGTTGCGCAAATTGCCTCGGCGGTGGCGATGGCCCCGCATACCCGGAGCCCGGGCTGTCGCTATGGACACCCCCTGCTGCGATCAGCGTTATCGCGGTCACTGCGGTCGCAATCACCGCGGCGGTTCCGGATCCGATGCGCATGCCATCCTCTCGCCGTGCGATAAAACCCCACAACGTTAACCGGGTGGTCGAGTGTCGGTTCCCTCGCCAACCCAATCCTTGCTGACAGCGCCCGGAAATTGTGGAGCAGCCTGTCCTGTGCGAACCGGCTCGTTCGCCGACGCCTCATCGCGCTGTCAGAATCTTGACACGGCCGCGCATCTGCCCGCAGCCTTGCCTTCGACCGAGCCGGCGTCGGTCATCGGGCAAAGGAGCGCGGCATGCCGAGGTGGGTCGCTACCGTACTGGCTGTGGCGCTGGCGTCGGCGGCGCCGCTCGAGGCAGCGGAAGACGGGTCGGCCGAATTAATTCGCCAATGCAAGTATCCGCGCCAGGGAAAACGATCGATCGACGAAAACGCGGACGCTCTGCAATGCCTGCGCTTCATCGAAGGTTTCGTCGCCGGCGCCTCGATCGGGTCCGGGCCGCGGCCGTTTTGCATCCCAACCGCAACGACGCTGGTCCAGGAGGTGGACGCCTATCTGGTCTGGGCCGGCAAGCACCCCGACATGTTGACGCAACCGCGATACGTCACCTTGCAGCGCGCGCTGGGCGAGGCTTTTCCTTGCCCGAAATAGCCTGATCGAAGAGACATCGGACTCCCCACCGGGTGCGCGGCCGAATCCAAAGTCGGGTTTAATACGTCGCGGCGAGATAATCGACGATCTTGCTCACGTCGCGCTCGTCGATGGGCGCGCCGTAGACCTTGATCATCTTCGTCACTTCCGCTTGCCAGAAATCCTTCTTGAATTGCGGGCCTTGCGGTTGGGTCGTGATGTAATCCACGGAGTGGCAGCCCATGCAGTTGCCCTGGACCACCTCGACATTGGGGCCGGGCTTCAGCGCGGCGGTTTCCTCCGGAAGATCGTACGAGATCGGCTTGGCCCCGACGGGCAGGAGATCGAGTCCGGCGATGCCGACGGCCAAGGCCGCGATGGCGGTCAGGGCCAGGAGACATGTTCGCGTCATGGTCATATTCTCAGGCTGCGGTCACACGGACGGTTTCGACGACGTTTCGCATATAGCCTGGCGGATTCCAGAGCGCCTCGATAGGCTGCGATTGGCCGATCCGGTTCACCGCTCTCACTTTGAGCTGGTGATTGCCGGCTGCAAGCTTCACCGGCAGTCGCCATTCGCGGAAGGAATATTTGCCGAGGTCGTCCCCGAGCGTCGCTTCCGACCAGGTCTTTCCGCCGTCGGCCCAGATCGCGACTTCGGCGATGCCGTAGCCGCCGTCGAACGCGATGCCCTTGAGCAGCGTCTCGCTGCCGGCTTTGACCTGCGCGCCGTCCTTGACGTTGGTGATGAACGAACGCACGTCCAGGTGGTTGATGGGAATCGTTGCTTTCGGCGCCGTGCCGGGTGGCACGCAAGCGCACGCGTTGTCGGGAACGCGATAGGCCGACTTCATCCAGAAACCGTCGAACACGTCGTCGACGACGGTGATTTCGTTGAGGTGCTTGACCCAGTAGGTGCCGTAATAGCCGGGCACCACAAGACGGAGCGGGAAGCCGTTGAGTACGGGCAGATCCTGCCCGTTCATGGCGTAGGCAAGCATGACCTCGCCGTCGCGGGCGTGGTCGATGTCGAGCGCCTTGACGAAGTCCGGCGTCTTGTCGCTGATGGGTTCATCCATTCCGTTGAACGTCACTTGACGTGCGCCGCCCTGGACGCCGGCTTTGTCGAGAACGACTTTGAGCGGCACGCCCTTCCAGCGCGCGTTGCCCATCGCGCCGTTGCCCAGTTGCCCGCCGGCAACGCGCGGAGTGACAAATCCGCGGCTGTTGCCCGAGCACTGGTTCACCGCCACGATCTCGGCAGCGTCGAGCTGCTTGAGCTCCTGCAGCGAGAGCTTCAAGGGTTTGTCGACCTTGCCCTTGATCTCGACCGCGAACGTGTCGGGATCGATATTGAGCGGGATGCCGGCGAGGTGATAGCGCACGAAGAACGCGTCGTTCGGCGTGATGGCGCCATCGTCGAACACTGAGAACGGCGTTTCGAGCTGGGGCGGTCGGCTGGTCAGCCCGATCATCGGGCGCTTCTGCGGATATTTGACCAGAGGCCGCTCGCCGTTTTCGAACGGCATGGTCACGGTGTCGAGCGCCAGGGCCCCGAAGGAGCCGAATGCCGTCCCGGACCCAAGCGCCCAGATGCCGGCTCCTGCCCCTTTGATGAGATTTCGTCGGTCGAGCACGGGCTTTCTCCTGATGACGTTTATTTGCTTCGGTCTGCTTGGCAAGAACAGCGAGGCTCAGTAGAGCCATTCTCGCTCCGTCGGACAAGATTACCTTCGCATAATGGGCTGCAGCATGGTCCCGAAAAGCGGCCAACGTCCGGACAAGATCATTACACCAAAGTAGCCCTTGAAAGTAGCGCTTGGGGCGAAATCGCGATGGCATAAAGCGATCTTGATCAGGCGCGCAAGAGAAACGTGCGCATTGACCGGGCATTCACACACGTCCGGCGTTAGGTCTTTGGCAACAGTCGCCACGTAGTAGAATTGGTCGGGTTGCTGCTTCTGTATGGCCGGTCAAGAGGTCGATCCTGATCGCGGCCATTCGTAGCGCGCTCGATGTGTCGGCAGAGCGGGACAGGCGGAGGAGTGAGTTGCCTCACGAGATCGGCAGCACGGCGGAGCTTCCCGGGCTCCGGGTCGCGGAAAATTATTGGTTCAAATGCCCGGCCTGCGGCTATGACTGGCCCAGTTTGCTGATGCCCTCGATCATCTTTGTCTCGCTGTCGTTCGTCACCGATCAGTGCCCCAACTGCCAGAAGAAGCATGTGCCGGCGTATAGGGTCGGGCCCGGCCGCTAGTACGCTTTCAAGAGGCGTCCCGCTCAAATGCGTGCAGGTCGGGTGAACCCGACTTGCGTGGACCGTTACGTACACCGCCCTTCGCGAAGCTCCCGGATCAGTGGTGCACCGCTTCGCCATGGCCCGCGAAGACGGGCGTGAACGCCCTTAACGCTCGCGCTGCACCGCATCCGAGGACGATCGCCTATCCCCGGACCTTCGGTTGGAATAAGCTCGCGTCCCAGCGCGGGATCGCGCCAATCGAAACAATGATTCAGGGAGGAGACCGTGGTCAAGGTGAGCGTGTTCTATCCCAACAGTGCAGGTTGCAAGTTCGACATGAATTATTACCTCACCAAGCACATGCCCATGGTCCAGCAGAAGCTCGGCGCGGCCTGCAAGAGCATCGCGGTCGAGCAGGGCATCGCCGGCGGCGCGCCCGGGGCGCCCGCGACCTATGTCGCCATGGGTCATCTCTATTTCGATTCGGCCGACGCCTTTCAGGCGGCCTTCGCTCCGCACGCGCAGGCAATCCTCGCCGACATTCCGAACTACACCAACACGCAGCCGACCATTCAGATCAGCGACGTCAAGGCATAGCCGCGCCGCCCGCGTGCGCCTATCGCATATCGTCTGTAGGATGGATCGACCGCAGCGAACCCATCATCTCACCGAAGACCCTGCGTCAGGGTGTATGGTTCGCCGATTGTCATTCACTGATGAAGCGCGTGCGTTGGCCACCTGGGTGGGTTTCGCTCCGCGCTCAACCCACCCTATAGGCGCGTGGCATTTTCGGGACTGGCCGTGCCCGCGCGCAGGAGCGTTCGATGCGAGTATGGATCGGGTTTCAACGAGACGACGCGTATCTGCATGAGTGGACGGGAGAGGTCGCCGAGGAGAGCGACATGGGAAAGGCGGTCGGAAATGCCATCGGCAATGCCATCACCGCCTACATGAAAAGCAGCGGCAAGCCGATTTGGGGGACCACGATCATGGTGGATAAGGCCTGACCGAACATATCAGGGCGCGCTCGCCGGCTGCGTCGTCGCACGCTGCGCTGCTCCAGGTGCATGACAAACTGTGGCCTTGATTGTTGACCATCGCACCGCGCGGACCCGTCGTGCTGGAACCACAGGGTTTCTCGGCGATGGCCTGGATGAATTCGAGCGAAGGGTAGGGTGCTGAGGCGCCGTAACGCCGCGGGGTGCGCCAAACGCGTTTGCGTTATGGCAGAATAGGCCACGCTGCCGCCCGACGGAGAACAACCATGCGTCCGAGATATGCGATTGTGTTTGCCTTGGTTGCCGCCGGTTTCGGCGGTGAGGGCGCGGGCGCGGCCGAGAGCTGGCCGACCCGGCCGCTCACCATGGTGGTGCCGTTCGCGGCCGGCGGCGGCACCGATGTGCTCGGTCGAATCGTCGGCCGCCGTCTCTCCGAGGTCCTGGGCCAGCAGGTGATCATCGAGAACGTCGGCGGCGCCGGCGGAATGGTGGGCTCGGCGCGCGTCGCCAAGGCGGCGCCGGACGGCTATCAGTTCGTGCTCGGCAGCCGGGCAGACGCCATCAACCAGACGCTCTACAAGGCTCCGCTCTACAATCTCACCACCGATCTCGTGCCGGTCGTGTTGATCGCCGATCAGCCCACCGTGCTGGTCGCGCGCAAGGACCTGCCGGTCGAAAATCTGCAGGAGTTCATCGCGTATGCCAGGAAGACGCAGGTCGTGATGCAATACGGCTCCGCCGGCGCCGGCTCCACCGGCCATGTCGACTGCGCGCTGCTCAATGCCGCGATCGGGGTCAGTATCGCGCACGTGCCTTATCGCGGCGGCGGCCCGGCGATGCAGGATCTGATCGCCGGCCGCATCGACTATTTCTGCACGCTGAGCGGGACCGTGGCGTCGCAAGTCGAGGGCAAGCTGGTCAAACCGATCGCGAACCTGTCGCGCGAGCGCTCGCCGATGCTGCCGGCGCTCGCAACCGCGCAGGAGCAGGGCCTGAAGGATTTCGATGCGTCGACCTGGTTCGGCTTCTTCGTCCCCCGGCACACCCCGCCGCCGGTCATCCAGAAGCTCCACGACGCCACCGTTGAGGCGATGGACACGCCGTCGGTGCAGGAGCGTCTCAAGGAGGCCGGCGCGATGACGGTCGCGCCCGAGCGCCGCTCGCCCGACTATCTGCAAAAATTCGTCGCCAGCGAAATCGAGAAGAACGCGGCGCCGCTCAAGGCCGCCGGCATCTCGATGGACTGATGGCGGCGCCGCTTTTTTTTCGCGCGGTCAGTTCGCGATCAGTTCGCGAGCGGGCTCCGCCGCGTCTGGATCTTGATCGCCTTCGGCTGCGCCGCCTTGCCCCCTTCATTGTGGAAGAAGGTGCGGGTGCCCGTGGTGGTCCATAATCCCTGCCCTTCCATCCGGCATTCGGATCGTCGATCCGCCCATCGCCGCGGCACACGGCGGATCAAAGAAAGGCCCCGGCGATGTTATCGCCGGGGCAGCGCTCCCGTGAGCTCAAAAGAGGGGGGTGCCTTCGGGGAGCGCAAGACGACTGCTCGGCCGAGCCGTCGATCAGCAGACCCAAACTCTCACATAGCCGTAGACGCCGGGGTACCACCGCCAGCAGCTATAGCCGCCATAGGCGTAGAGCCCGCCGCCCCAGAAGCCGACGCGACGAAAGCCGTGGTGAAAATGTGCGCCGCGAAAATGGCCGCCGGCGAAGTGGGCGTGGCCGCCGCCGCGTCCGCCAAAGCCATGTCCACCTCCATGTCCACCTCCATGTC
>JGI12053J15887_10000563_pt1 | contig 15371 bp, 14 predicted proteins | sample MedBloCAOM1_O3_FD_15887 | JGI IMG/M metagenome (IMG submission 15887)
TGCAGCATCCAGGGGATGCCGCGATACGCGGTGCCCGAGCCGATATTGATGATCTTGCCGTAGCCGCGCGCAATCATGTGCGGGGCGACGTGCTTCACCATCAGGAACGGCCCGCGCAGATTGACCGCCATCACCTTGTCCCAGAGATCCGCGTCGATCTCGGTACATTTCGTCTCCTGCAGGGGTGCAAACAGCGCGGCGTTGTTCACCAGCACGTCGATCCTGCCAAAGCGCTCCATGGTGGCTGCGACCAGGGTCTTGACCGAGCTTTCGTCGCTGACGTCGGTGACGGCGCTGATCACCGAATTTGCCCCGTGCTTGGCGGCGATCTCCTCCGCGATCTCCTTGCCGTCGGAAATATCCGCGATCATGACGCGCGCGCCTTCGGCGGCGAACGCCAGCGAATAGTGCCGGCCGATGCCCTTCGCTCCACCGGTGACGATGGCGGTACGGCCGGACAATCGCCCCATGCTGCTATTCCTTCGGGCCGAGGCGGCGGATGAATTTTTCGAACCCCGCGAGCTGCTGCTTGATCAGGTCGATGGCGGTCTGATCCCTGAGCTCGAGCGTCTTCTCGTCGAACTTCTGCGCGGCAAACGTGACCAGAACCTCGGGGCGGCCGAACAGGATGACGTCGACCGAGGTGAGCGACTGCCGCAGATGATATTGCATGCGCGATCCGCCCAGGATGCCGCCGGCGGCGGACTGCAGCGCGACCGGCTTGTCCTTGAACGGCTGGTCCTTCATGCGCGACACCCAGTCGATGGCGTTCTTCAGGCCGCCGGGTATCGACCAATTGTACTCAGGCGAGACGATGATCAGGGCGTCGGCGCTGCGGATGGCGTCGGCCCAGGCCTTCACTTCGGCCGGAAAACCGGTCGTATCCTGGATATCGTGATTGTAGATCGGGAACTTGTCGAAGGCCGGCGCTGGGCGCAACTTCAGCCCGGCCGGCGCCAGTGCTGGCAAGGTTCGCGCAAGCGCCGCGTTGTACGAGCCCTTGCGCAGCGAGCCGCAGATCACCAGCACATCGAGTTGTTTGTCAGCCACGAGTCACCCCCCTCAAGCGCGCGCGTTTTCACCGCGCCGATGTCAAAGACGAATTGATAACGGATCGGTGCGGCCCGGCAAGCACTCTCTCGGCCTCATGACTCGAAGGGCGCGCGCCCTCCGATGAAGGCGGAGGTCGCTTCAGCTCTTGGGCGCTACCCGCGCGATGTAGCTCGCAAAGGATGCAAGCTGCTGCTTGATGAAGCCGCGCGTCGCCTCGTCCTTGATCTCGCCGGTGGTTTCGTCGAGCTTGGACGCACAATTGCCGATGAAGATTTCCGGCTTGTTGAGGGTGTGGGCATCGAGAAACGTCATCGCCTTGCGCATATCGTATTGCACGCGAGCACCGCCGACCGGGCCGGGCGAGGCCGATTGCAGCGCGACAGGCTTGCCCGCGAACGGCTGGTTCTGTAGCCGCGAGACCCAGTCGATTGCGTTCTTCAGGCCGCCGGGGATGGTGAAGTTGTATTCGGGCGTGCAGAAGATCACGCCGTCCGCGGTGCGGATGGCGTCGGCGAGGGTGTTCACGGCGGCCGGAAAGCCGGTCGAGTTCTGGATGTCGGCGTTGTAGAGCGGAAACTCGGCAAAGGACGGAGCCGGCTTGATGGTCATGCCCTCCGGCGCAAGCGACGGCAGCGCCCGCTGCACTATGGCGTTGAAGGAGCCCTTGCGCAGCGAGCCGCAGATCGAAAGAACGTTCAATGTGGGCATGACGGTGTCTCCAGCACGGGGATGAAACGTTGCGCACGATAGCGACGATCGCGCTCCCGCTTGGTGCCGAGAGCGCCCGCTCGATCTCGGGCTTACCCGAGATCGAGGGCGTTAGGCGCGGACAAGTTTGCGGAGGCGACGCAAGCTTGCCTGCATGCGCCGCCTCCCGATGGGGGCGGGAGCGATGACTACTTCTCGTTCTCGATCGGGTTCGAAAGCACGCCGACACCCTCGATATCGATCTCGCAGGTATCGCCCTGCTTCATCCATACCGGGGTCGGCTTGCGCGCGTGGCCGACACCGGAGGGCGTGCCGGTGAACACGATGTCCCCCGGCTCGAGCGTGATGCCCTGGGTGACATAGGCGATGGTCTCCGCGATCGGAAACATCATGTTATCGGTATTGTCCGACTGCATGACTTGGCCATTGAGCCGGGTTTGGATCTTGAGGCCCTTGCCGCCCGCTGGCACCTCGTCCGCCGTGATCATCCAGGGGCCGAAGCCGCCGGTACGGTCGAAATTCTTGCCCATGTCCCATTGCGTGGTCTTGCGCTGATATTCGCGCACCGAGCCTTCGTTGCCGCAGGAGTATCCGGCAATGCACGAATACGCATTCTCGAGCGTGAGGTGCTTGGCCCGCTTGCCGACGATGAAGATGAGCTCGGCCTCGTAGTCGAGAGTCTCGGACGCTTTCGGCCTGATGATCGGCTGACCGTGCGGCACGAGCGAGGAATTGCCGCGCATGAAGATGGTGGGAAATTTCGGAATATTGTCGCGCTGCGAGCCTTCCTTCACGTGCTCGAGATAGTTTAGGCCGAGGCAGATGACCTTGCCGGGCGTCGCCACCGGCAGAGCGTATTTCAGGCCCTTGAGCGGACGGTGGGCGCTTGCGGTCGCACGTTTCGCGGCATCCTTGAGCGCCGACAGGTCGCCGTTGTTGCGGCGCAGGCATTCGCCGAGGTCGCTCGGTATGGTCTTGTCGACCGCCTGGAGATCGATCACCTGATCGCCCTCGATGATGCCGAGATGCAGTTCCCCACTCGCTTCGAAACCAACGATTTTCATGGACACTCCCTCACTTGGATGGGGGCGTTGTAGCAGCCGCATGTAGGGCGGGCAAAGGCGCAGGCTGAGCGGCCGCGGTCCGTGCCGGAGTTGCGCCGTGCCCACGCTACGGGCGTGACGCTGAGGGAAAACGCGTGGGCACGCTTCGCCACCCTACACAGCCGCTCGATCGTCATGCCGCGCGCGCGAGAAAATACGTCCGCAGTAGCTCGCGCGCAGCGAGGCCCGATTGCAGATTCCAGGCATTCACGACGGCGAGCCGAAAACCTCCCGGCGGCATGGCATGGCGCTCGGGCTCGATCTCCTCGTGGAACGTGATCTGCACGCTGGAAACGCCGGGCAGATGCCGGACCTGGGCCGCGAGCGCGGGAGGCGGGTGGCGATATCGGGGCCCATGCGGCCCGAACAGGACCACGCTGTATCCGTCCCGGCGGTCTTCATCGGCGAAGTCCCATGACCGCTCATGGTATAGGCGCACGAGCGCATCGACCCAGCCGGCGCCGTAGAGGTCCGGCCACTGGTCGCTCATGCGCAGATGCATCTCGATCATCCGGCCGCCGATGGTCTCGGTGTTGAGGATCCCGGTATAGCCCGCGAGGTGTCGGCGAATCCACGCGCCGCAATAATTCTCGATCTCGGGATCGTGCGCGGCATGGACGGTCCAATAGTCGAAGGTGCCTTCTCCGCTGGGACGGCCGGTGACGTGGCGCCACCAGCGCGGCTCACCGTCGACGACGGCGACATCGGAGCTGACGTGGCGGCCCTCCAAGAGCGCCATCCACATATGGCCAGGCGTGAGGCTCTGCTCGTACTCTGCCGGCGAGTGCAGCACGCAGCTGCCGACCCCCATGCCCTTGAGGTTGACGATCGGCTTGGAGAACACGGGAAAGCGCGGCGGAGGTACGCCATGGGGCCCGGCTTCAAGCTCCTGGCTCTGCGCAATCGCGATCTTGTCGTAGACCCAACGATGATCGGGATACCAAAGCCAGGCGTCGCTGTCTTCGGTCGGAATGTTCACGCCGGTCGGACAGGCGGCGTGTTCGAAATATTGCAGGCGCCACGGGTCGGCTTCACAGATCGGCATGGGGCCAAAGTATCAGCGAGCGAGGAACGAGCAACGGCGCAACTAGTGTCCCGGTTCCGACGTTCGTATCCCTTTGCAGCACGCGCTCGTACGAACGTCGGAACCGGGACACTAGCAACTATATGATTCTAGTGTGGCTTTGGATTTGACGTTCCTACGAAGGCCTCGCGGCAATGCTGGTAGGAACGTCAATTCAGCCACACTCGCGCGCAGACGACGTATCACCGGTCCTCGAACACAAGAACATGGATGGAGAAATTCGCACCGGTATCCGTCCATGCGGAGATCGGCTGCCATCCCGATCCGCGCGCCAATGCCGCAAAGGAATCAAGCGTGTATTTATAGCTGTTCTCGGTGTGGATGGTCTCGCCGGCGCGGAATTCGAACACCCTGCCTGCCACCCTCACCTTCTGTCGTTTGTTGCTGGCGAGATGCATTTCGATGCGGCGGCGATCGGAATTGTAGAAAGCATGGTGGCTGAAATTTGCAAGATCGAAATTGCCATCGAGCTCGCGGTTGATGCGCGCGAGGAAGTTGAGGTTGAACTGGGCCGTGATGCCGGCTTTGTCGTTATAGGCGGCATTGAGGATGCGGCTATCCTTCACCAGGTCGATCCCGATGATCAAGGTCGCACCACGTCCCAGCATGCGTCCGGCATGTCGCAAGAACGAGCAGGCTTCATGCGGCTCGAAATTTCCGATCGTCGATCCCGGAAAGAAGCCGACATGTGCCATCCCGGCGGCCGCCGCCGGCAATGAAAACGGCCGCGTGAAATCGGCCTCGACCGGCAGAACCGCAAGGTGCGGATAGTCGCGGCGCAAATCCTCCGCCTCCTGGACGAGCATCTCGGAAGAAATGTCGACCGGCACATACGCCGCGATCGTCGGCGCAGCCGCGAGCAGCATCCTCACCTTCTTGCTCGAGCCGCTGCCGAACTCGATCAGCGCCGAGGCCGACGGGAAAAAGCCCGCCAGGTCAGATGCCCGCTCGCGCAGAAGGTCGAGTTCGCAGCGGGTCGGGTAATATTCCGGCAGTGCCGTGATCTGCTCGAACAGTTTCGCCCCGACCTCGTCATAGAAATATTTCGGAGGGAGCCGCTTGGGCCGTGCCGTCAAGCCGGCGATCACGTCACGCGCGAATGACGACTCGTCCTCGACGGATTCATAGCGAAGTGCGGCACCGGTCTGCGCAGCCATCATCGACTCCAGTCGTCAAGCACGCTCGGCGCGCTCATCCGGGATAGTCCGAAAGTCTCAGTCCACTGAACTGCCACCGCGCCGGTGGACAAAAGAAATTCCGGTAGCTCGTGCGCGCGTGGCCACTGGGCGTTGCGTGCGAGCTGCCCCGCAAGACCATTTGGTTGATCATGAACTTGCCGTTGTACTCGCCGAGCGCGCCTTCTGCCGCGCGGAAACCCGGGTACGGCGAGTAAGCGCTGCGGGTCCATTGCCATACGATGCCGAAGGCATCCTCGAGCAGGTTTGCCCGCGCAGCGATCTCCCATTCCGCCTCGGTGGGCAGATGCTTGCCGGCCCAGCGCGCAAAGGCGTCCGCCTCGTAGTAGCTCACATGGGCGACAGGCGCGTCCGGGTCGACCGGTCGAAGCCCGCCAAGCGTGAAGGACAGCCACGCGCCGTCGACTTCGCGCCAATAGCCGGGCGCATTCCAGCCTTCTGCCTCAAGCGTTGTCCACCCGTCGGAGAGCCACAGGGACGGTGTCGCATACCCGCCGTCGGCCATGAATTCGAGCCATTGCCCGTTGGTGACGAGACCGCGCCCGATGCGCGCCGGCTGGAGGTAGACCTGGTGCGCAGGTCCTTCGTTGTCGAAGCAATACCCCGTGCCCTCAAAACCGACGGTGTGAATGCCTGATGGCAGATCGACAACCACGCCGGGCGCAAGCCGGGCGCGGGGCGGTCGCCAATCGGGATCGTAAGCGGGTGCCACGGGACTTTGCGCAAACGCGTGCAGGATATCGGTGAGAAGCAGCTCCTGATGTTGTTGCTCGTGATGGAGGCCGATCTCGAGAATGCGGACCACCTCAGCCCATTCGGCATCCTTCACGACCGTGAGCAACCGCTCGACCGCTTCATCGACATAGGTACGGAACGCGGTGACGTCTTCGCAATCCGGCCGCGTGAGCAGCCCCCGTCTCGGACGCGCATGGCGCGGGCCGGCCGCGACGTAATACGAGTTGAAGAGATAAGCGAAGCGCTCGTCGAACACGCGATAGCCGGCGAGACGCGGCGCCAGCAGGAACTGCTCCAGAAACCAGGTCGTATGCGCGCGATGCCATTTGGTCGGACTGGCATCGGGCATCGACTGCACCACCTGGTCCTCGGGGCTCAGCAGCGCGGCGCGACGTTCGGTTTCCGCGCGCACGGCGCGGAAGGCATCGCGCCAGACGGTGCGTGGATCGTCCGGTGCGGCGGTTTGGATTGTGGGGCTATCACCTTCGTCGCGCAGGCGACGAAGGACGGAAGACGAGGTCGCGGGCGGCATGCCCAATCCCGGGGTTGGAGAAATCGTAAAGGTTCGGTGACAGGAAACTGCTTTGGGGGATCGATTGTTCCTTATTATACGAGATGGAGCACGGTTGGGTTGCGGCTCGCGCATATTTTATGTGCTGTGAGGGCGTCTTGGACTGCCAACAAAAATTCCAGTACTTCCATTAGCTTAGAGGATTCCGTCAGGCTGCGGCGCGACCGGAGTGAGGGCCTGGATGCATGCCGGTACCGTGCCCCAAGGCCGAGACCGAAACGCTGCAGCGCGTGACAGTCGTCCCTCGCACGTCGTGTACGTACGCCGCGTTAGATGATGTCGCGACGCGACCCGGTCAATCCCCGCTTCGCGAATACGTGTACGCGCCGGCGCGCGAGTTGCGCGGCGAGGCGGAAGCGATTACTTGGCCGCGCTGGCGCCGGCGGCCGCGGCCACGCCGTCCTGCTGTCCCGTGCCGCCGCTCGCCCCGATCGCACCGATGATCTTGCCGTTGACGACAATCGGAACGCCGCCTTCCGACGCCACCGGCTTCTCTGGAAAGGTCATGAAGGCGCTGTTGCCCGCGGCATACTGATCCGCGAAGGCCTTGCTCGGACGACGGAACATGACGGCCGTGCGCGCCTTGCCTTGGGAAATCTCGGCCGATGCCATCTGGGTGCCGTCCATCTTCTCAAAATAGACGAGCTCGCCCGCCGGTCCCACGATCGCGAACGCCATGCGCCAATTGTTCTTCTTGGCCTCGGCGAAAGCGGCGGCCGCGACGCCCTTCGCCTGCTCGTTGGTGATCGGCGGGCCATAGTCCGGTGGAGGAACCGGCGCGGGGCCGGTGGACGCGGGGGGTGTCAACGGCGCCGGCTGTTGCGCCAACGCCGCGGTGCCGAGCACCAGCGCCGAGCTGATGCCGAGCGCGATCAAGACATGAAGTCGCATGGTCCAGTCTCCACCTAAGTTCTTTGCTATGTTGAAATCGGAATTTCGTAGGCAAGACGCGCTTTCTTGCGGCGTATAGTTTCCCCTCCGTCGGAAAAAGCTATAGCCGCAGCGTCATGATGTTGTCGAAAATTGGTCGTCTGTGGGCCACGCGTCGATCACTCATAGTATCGCAGGGTCGCGTCAGGGCGACCCCCTCCACTAGGATACGCGAGTTGCCGTTCCACGAGCAAGAAGCGCTGTCGCCAACGCACGGCGAGATCAGTCGGGCAGCCTGCCCGGAAAGCGGCGAGGCCGGTACATGACGATGCAAACGAAACAGGGGATGGGGGCTCTATTGGCGGTGCTGCTGATGGGGGCCCCGGCGACGGCATTCGGCCAGGCGAACTGCCGCAACACCGGCGCCTTCGAGCCGTGGCTTGCCACCTTCAAGAAGGAAGCGGCTGCCCAAGGGATTTCCCAATCCACGATCGCGGCGGCCGCGCCCTATCTGGTGCTCGATCAGCGCATCATTAATATCGACCGCGGGCAGCGCTTCTTCGCCCAGAACTTCCTCGAAATTTCCGACAAGATGCTGGCAGGCGGGCGGCTGCCGAACGGCGCCGCCCAGATTAAGAAGCACCAAGCCCTGTTCGCACGCGAGGAAAAGGAATTCGGCGTGCCGCCTTCGGTGATCACGGCGTTCTGGGGACTGGAGAGTGATTTCGGCAGTGGCCAAGGCAAGGACCAGGCGATCAAGTCGTTGGTGACGCTCGCTTACGATTGCCGCCGCTCGGAGATGTTTCGTGGGCATCTGTTCGACGCGCTGCGCCTGATCGAACGCGGCGACCTGCGCGCGGATGAAATGATCGGCTCCTGGGCCGGTGAACTCGGGCAGACCCAGATGATGCCCTCCGAATACATGGCGCATGCCATCGACTATGACGGCGACGGCAAGCGCAACCTGATCAGGTCTGCTTCGGACGTGATCGGCTCGACCGGAAAATATCTCGTCCATCTCGGGTGGAAACGCGGCGAGCCGTGGCTGCAGGAGGTGCGCGTGCCCGCTAACCTTCCCTGGAAAGAAGCGGATCTCTCGGTCCAGTACCCGCGCTCGAAGTGGGCGGCCTGGGGAGTGACGCGCGCCGACGGCAAGCCGCTCCCGAACGACAACATGCCTGCCTCGGTGGTGCTGCCGATGGGACGGTTCGGACCCACCTTCATGGCCTACGATAACTTTCAAGCCTATCTGAAATGGAACCAGTCGCTCAATTACTCCCTGACCGCGGGCTATTATGCCACGCGCCTGGATGGCGCACCGCCCATGAGCAGGGGCAGCGGCGAAATTCCAAAGATCACCTTCGACGAGACCCGCGAGTTGCAGGAGCTCCTGCAGAAGCGCGGTTATGACGTCGGTCGCGTCGACGGCGTGCTTGGACTCAAGAGCCGGGTCGCCATCCGGGACCTGCAGATCAAATCCGGCCTGCCGGCCGATGGCTGGCCGACAGCGGATCTGCTTGCGCGCGCTCGCACCGGGAGATGATTCCGGCGCGGACTCCTCGTCCGGCCCGGGTGAACGCCGTGGGTAGGGAGGTCATGCCGCGGCCAGCAGAACCTCCGCGGTGCGCTCCGGCATATCGATCATGACCTCGTGGCCGCACGGCATTTCGAACGTGCGCCAGGACGGATCGGCCTTCACCTTGGCATAGGCCCTCTCGAAATTGGGATTGTCGTAGCCGGTCGCCCGGACATAGGTCTTCTTCGGCACGCGGTCGCGCGCGCCCGTCAGCCTGATCGGCGTGAACGCAACCCCGATCGGCTGCGCCGTGAATTTCTCTTGCACCCAGGGCTGGTCTTTTTCGTTCACCTTCCAAACCGACGGGTGCGGCGCAGGTCTCGACACTTCGGCCCGCTTCATCGCCTCCTCGATCTCGGCGCGACTGCGCGGCGAATTGGTGTCGAGCACGCGCTGTCCGTTCTCCGGCATGAAGGCATCGAGGAAGAGGATCGAGGCGATCTTCTTCTCGACCTGTTCGGCCGCGCCCGAGATGATCCAACCGCCGTAGGAGTGGCCGACGAGCACGAAGTTCTCGAGGCTTTCCCATCGAATGACGTTGACCACGTCGGCGATATGGGTGTCGAGCGTGATCATGCCGCTCATGAGATGCGAACGCTCGCCGAGCCCGGTGAGTGTGGGCGCGAACACCTTGTGGCCTTGCTTCTCCAGGATGTCGGCGACGCGCCGATAGCACCAGCCGCCGGCGGAAGAGCCGTGGACCAGAACGAAGGTCTTGCGGTCGGTCTGCGCCAGCGCGGGCGACATTCCGCCCAAGGCGGCCCCGGCCGCCAAGCCCAACGCGGCGTGACCGATCACAGCCCGCCGCGTCGGCGGATGCTTCTCGTTATCCATCTCGTTCTCCTGGACAGTGGCCATTGGGGTTTTCATCGGGCTCTCGCTCGTTCGTCGATCGCGTCCTTGGCCACTCGTCGATGGCAGTTTGATGGTGTACATCACCAAAGTCACGCGGCGATCACGCGGGGGTCAGCACGTAAACCCCCGCGTGAGCGTTGCGCGGCCCGAACCACGATTGGGGGACGAGGAATGGCGTTGAAAATCAGACGCGTCGTGACCGGACACGACGACAACGGCCGCGCTGTCGTCGCCGTCGACGAAATCTGCAAGAACGTCATGTCGCGCCGGCCCAACCACGAAAGCTGCGTGGTCTGGTCGACCGGATCGTTTCCCGCCGACAATTCCGGGACGGAAGACGGCGGCGTGCGCCCGGTCGCGACCACCGATCCGAACGGCAGCGTGTTCCGGATCGGCGTCTATCACCCCGGCGTCGCGCCGCGCAATCACCGCACCGAATCGGTCGACTACGCCATCGTGCTGTCGGGCGAGATCGACATGGAGATCGATGGCGCGGTCGTCCATCTGCGCGCGGGAGACGTGCTGGTGCAGCGCGGGACCATTCATAACTGGACCAATCCGGGCACCGAGCCGTGCATCGTTGCCTTCGTGCTGGTCGCGGCGAAGCCGGTGGAGCGCGCCGGCAAGATCCTCGGCGCGACCGGTTGATCGATGCCGACAGTGAAGACCCCTAGGGAGAAAGTACCGTGAAAGCTCGCATTCTGTTGTTCGCATTGATTTGTGCTTTGACCGGCGAGGCGCGGGCGCAATCCAGCTACCCATCGCGGCCGGTGCGCATCGTGGTGCCGTCGCCGCCGGCGGGTGGCACCGACATCATCGCGCGTGTGCTCGCACAATATTTCTCCAACGCCACGGGCCAGCAGTTCTACGTGGAGAACAGGGCGGGCGCCGGAAACATGATCGGGATCGAGAGCGTCGCGCGGGCTGCGCCCGACGGCTACACGCTGCTGTTCGTTCCAAGCACGCTGGCGCTCAACAGCGTCATGTACAAGAAGATATCCTACGACCCCGTGCGCGACTTCGCGCCGATCACCCTGGCCGCCGCCGCTCCCAATGTGCTGGTGGTCAATCCCAAAGTGCCCGCGCACTCCATCGCCGAGCTGATCGCGCTCGCGAAGCAAAAGCCGGGGCAACTCACCTACGGCACGCCGGGCATCGGCACCTCGCCGCACATGGCCATGGAGTTGTTCAAGAGCCTGGCCGACGTCGACCTGCAACACATTCCCTATCGCGGCACGGCGCCGGCGATGACCGACGTCATCAGCGGACAGATCACGGCCATGTTCTCGAACGCGCTCACCGCCAAGCCGCAGATCGAATCCGGCGCGGTGCGGGCCTTGGGCGTCTCGAGCCGAACGCGCAGCGAGTCCATGCCGAACGTGCCGCCGATCGCGGAGGCGGGGGTTCCGAATTACGAGGCGACCCAGTGGTACGGGCTGGTGGCGCCGGCGGGAACGCCCCCCGACATCATCGCGCGCCTGCACGCCGAGGCAACGCAGGCGCTCAAGACCCAGGACATGAAGGATAAGCTCGCCAGCGACGGCGCCGAGCCCGTCGGCACCACCCCCGCGGAGTTCGCCGCCCATATCAAGAGCGAACTGGAGAAATGGGCAAACGTCGCGCGCGTTGCCAGGATCGAACCGCAGTAAGCGAAACTGTCTTACGGCATTGCGCCAGCGAAGCGCTGCGCCGCTGGTCCCGGACCGCGGCGGCGCGCTATCCGCCGCCCTTGGTCTCGGCTAGGAGCTTGCGGATGTATTCCAGCAAGTCCGGCGGCGCGCCTGCGATCCGGTCGATCGCCTGGAGAACCTCGGCGCCTTCGATCGGGCTCACATCGACCCTGAGTCTCGCGGCATCTTTCAGATAGTGCGCATCGCTGTGGACCGCGAGGAACGCGCGCTGCAGCGCCTTGGCGCGGTCCGCAGGGACTTCGGGCGGCGCCGCGAAGGGCCGTGACAGCGTGTAGGGCAGTTCCGCGAGTTCGATCAGGGCTCGCGCCGCCTCGTTCTTCGCGAGCTCCCGCGCCGTGGGCACGTCGGGGAAATCCGGATGGCGGGTCGTCCGCGCGAACTGAACCAGCACGCGAAAGCCGCTGTCCGGCTTGAGCCATTCGGGTTTCATCGATCTGACCGACGAAAGATCGACGGTACGTCCGTGGACCTCGCCGCGCTCGATCGCGAGGAAGATCGCGGTGCTGTCTGGATAGCCTACGACCTGCTTGACGTGAAGACCGATCGTGTCCCGCAGAATGATCGGCACGTCGTTGCCGGTCGCACTTTCGGCATTGCCTGCGAGCACGAGCGCCGGCAGGTCGGAACGACGCGCCTCCTCGATGGATTTCACCGGCGCGTCCTTACGTACGATCAGAATGTAGGCGTCGTTGACGAAGCTCGACGAAGACCCGAGCCACGTCAGCTTGCGCGGCTTGAACTGCACGTTCGGATTGCCGCCGAGGAGACCGACGAGCGGCATGTTGCGCGAAAACGTGCCGATCGTGGTGCCGTCCTTGGGCGCGTCGTTGTAGAGGTAGTTGAGCGCGCGCAGGCTGCCGGCGCCGGGCATGTTCTGCACGATCACGCTTGGATTGCCGGGGATGAATTTGCCGATATGACGCGCCAGCAGCCGGGCATAGTTGTCGTAGCCGCCGCTCGGGCCGTAACCGACAACCAGATCGATTTGCTTGCCTTTGTAAAAATCGGCAACCGCGTCTGCGTAAGCAGGGGCGACCGCGAACACAGCGGTGATCGCCATCGCTGCCGTCAAGCGCGCGAACATCCTTCCTCCCGGTGGCTATGGAAGGATAGCGGCGGGGATCGGAGCGTTCAATGGCTCCGCGGGAGAGTTAAAGCCACCCCCGCACCCGAACGATGACGTACATGACAACCGCTGAGATCGCCATCAGCCCTAGCGCCCAGGGATAGCCCCACGGCCAATCGAGTTCCGGCATGTGCTTGAAATTCATGCCGTAGACGCTGGCCACCAATACCGGCGGTGTGAGCAATACGCCGAGAATCGAGAGGATGTTGATGACCCGGCTCTGAAGAATGCCGATGTACCCCACCGCGCCGTCGAGCATGAATGCGTTGGTCGCCGACAAGTCCTCCTCGGCTTCGGCAAGCGCCTTCAATTCGTGCTCGAACGATTTCAGCTTTACCGCCAAGGGGCTCTCGACGCCCCGCTCCTGCAACAGGATGATCACCCGGCGAAAGCTCAAGACGCTTCGCCGCAGCTTCACCAGCACTTCGCGACAGTAGCCGAGCTCGGTGAGGATCAGATCGAGCTGATGCGTGCGCCGCCGCGGCGACGCTTCGATCCGAAGCCGGTGCTTTGGCGTGGCGTGATGTTGAAACAGTGCGCGGTTGATCCGCTCGAGGTCGTCCCCGACGTGATCAAGCAGGTCGGTGGCACACTCGATGATCAAATCGAGAAGCACGAGGAAGGCGTCGCTCGAAACCGACGGAACGCAGTCGTCGCATTGCTGTGCCAGCCACGCGAGACCCCCGGAGCCTCCTTTGGTCACCGTGACAAGCGGGCCCTTGGCTCGAATGAACTGGACGGTGACCAGCTGCGGCCGACGCACATCAAAGCCGGCGAGCAGCAATGCGGTAAGGGTGAGGATGCCTTCGCTCGATCGGACCGGAGTAGAAATCTGGAATTTTGCGGGCTCCTCCGGCAAACGGAGCCGGATGTTGAGGACCTGCTCGACGGCCTTCTGCTCGTCGGGCGTCGGCTCGTGGATGTCGATCCAATAGACCTCGGAGAGCTTGGCGAGGTCGCCGGACACGGGCTTGAGCCCTCCGCCCTCGACCACATAGGCTTGCAACACTCATATGCTCCCGGGACCAGAAGCCATCGAACGAGGACAACGCTATTCCAACGCACGACCGTAGCAGATTGTTTCGGCGCGCACCGCCGTCTGGTCGTTCAACGCGGCTGCAGGCCGAACATCGTCTCGGCGTTCTTGTGGCAGATCTTCTCGCGGTCGGCCTGCGATATGTCGAGCGACTCGATGACCTCGATGGTGGAGCGGATATAGCCCCGGCCCTTTTCCTTGTCGAACGGGCAATCGGAGGCGAACAGCACGTGATCCGCCCCGAAGAACGACAATCCGCAGACTGTCGGTGCGCGCGCGCCGGCTAGCGCGGTGTCGCCATAAAAGCCCTTGAAATAATCGAAGGGCCGCTTTTTCAGCTTCTTCAAGAGGAGCGAATAGTCCTCGTCCGAGGTACGCGCTCCCAGTTGGTCCCAGCTGTGCGCCACGCGGCCTTCGAAATACGGAATGATGCCGCCGAGATGGTGCGAGATCACTTTCAGTTCGGGGAAGCGGTCCATGATCCCGGAGAACACGAGGCGCGCAAGGGCGGCGCCGGTCTCGAACGGCCAGCCGATGACGCTGCAGATCTCGTATTTGGACTTCGTCTCGTTGCGGTAGTCCGCCATCTCGCGCGTGCGGATCGGATGCAACAGGATCGGCTTGCCCGATTTCTCGATGATCTCGTAGATCGGCAGGAATTGGTCCTGATCGATGGGGGCGCCATCGACATTGGTGTGGAGCTGGATCGCATTGGCGCCGTTCGACAATACGCGTTCGGCCTCCTTGGCCGCCGCCGCGGGCGCGTTCATGGGCAACGAGGCGGCGTAGCCGACGAAATGGTCGGGATATTTGGCGACCATGTCGGCAAGTCCGTCGTTGCCGATGCGCGCCCACTCCGGTGACTCGGCGGGTCCGGCAAGCCGATCGAGCGCCGGCATGCCGAGGCAGATCACCTGGCTGTAGTCGGGAAACGACTCCACGACGCGAAGCCGCTCGTCGATCTCGTAAAGCGCAGGAATGCCCCGCATCCGTTTGCCAAGATCCTTCTGTCCCGCCGGCGACTGCAGCAGCAATTCGTAAATGCGCCCGGGGAAGAAATGATTGAAGGCATCGATGTAGCGCATGTGCTGTTCTCCGCTTTGTTGGCTGCCGCACCGATGCGCGAAAACCCGACGATGCGATTGTGTTGCAAGTTCGCTCGTTTGTATACTTGAGCCATCGGCGGGAAAACATATCGTCCTCACAATACCGCTGGCCGCGATCAAGGGAGATCACCATGAAACGAGGGCTTGTCGGGCTCCTCATGCTGCTGAGCTCATCGGCAATGGCGCAACAATCGCCGCCCGAAATTCCGTACGACTCGGTTGCGAACCTCCTGAAGCTGCCGCCGGATATGCATCTCGGCGAGGCGGCGGGTGTGGCCGTCAATTCCAAGGGGCACATTTACGTCTATTCGCGCGGCGGCTCGAGCCGGGGACCGGCATACGGCAACACGGCTTCGCAAATTCTCGAATTCGATCGCAACGGCGTGTTCCTACGCGAGATCGGCAAAAATCTCTACGCCTGGGCCTACGCACACACCGTGCGGGTCGACAAGGACGACAATATCTGGGCGACCGACAAGGGCTCGGACATGGTGGTGAAATTCAGCCCGGAAGGCCGCGTCGAGATGGTGTTCGGACGCAAGTCCGAAGCGTCCGATAGCGAAGCCCATCCGCACGAGCGCAACGCCAATCCGCCGCTCCCGCATGTGGATGGCCGCTTCCGCCAGCCGACCGACGTGACCTGGGATGCGCAAGGCAACAT
>JGI12053J15887_10000564_pt1 | contig 15360 bp, 14 predicted proteins | sample MedBloCAOM1_O3_FD_15887 | JGI IMG/M metagenome (IMG submission 15887)
TTTTCGGCATTGCTGGCGTGAAAACAAATTAGCGCGCGGCATGGACAGCGCTCGCCTAGCTGACGCTTTGCTTCAACCCAAGCGCAGCGACGACGCGCTGCAGATCATCGTTTCCGTAGTACTCGATCTCGATCCGGCCACGTTTCTCCCCATGGTGCACGGTGACGCGCGTGCCGAGATGCTGTTGCAAGCGTTCCTGTAGATCTTCGATCGCCGCGGAGCCCGCAGTTGCCTCGACGCTGCGTCGCCGACGTCGCGATCGCACGCCACCGAGTTGACGCGCCACGAGTCGCTCCGTTGCCCGGACGGTGGCGCTTCGTCGCAAGACGGTTTGCGCAACCGCCAATTGTTCCTCAGCTCCCTTTAACCCAAGCAAAACTTTGGCGTGGCCGACGGACAACAAATCTTGCGTCAACCAAACCTGAATTTGTGGATGCAAATCGAGCAATCGCATCGCGTTGGCCACGGCGGCGCGGCTCCGGCCAACCTTGGATGCGATGTCTTCCTGTCGTAACCCAAACTCACTCGCCAGCCTGGCGTAACCTTGCGCTTCTTCGATCGGGTTAAGATCGGCGCGCTGTAAATTCTCGATCAACGAAAGCTCGAGGACCTCGAGATCGTTGGCGGTGCGAAGAATCACCGGCACTTCCGCCAGTCCAAGTTCCTGGGCCGCGCGCCAGCGACGTTCGCCAGCAATGATCTCGTAGCGCCCGCCGATCTCGCGGACAATCAACGGCTGGATGATGCCGTGCTGACGAATGGAGTCGACCAGCTCCCTCAGCGCCTCCTCCGGAAACTCCTTACGCGGCTGCAACGGGCTGGGCACGATTCGAGTCAACGCAACCTCTCGAATTCGTTCTCCCGAATCGACCGCCGTGGGCGCGACTGGCGGCCGCCCGCTAATGAGCGCGCCGAGACCTTTGCCGAGGCCGGATTTCGCCATGCGACTGAGGCTACCGGAACAACATTGCCAAAGCAAACGGCAACAATGTGCGGAGGACAATTCCCCCGTCACGTTGCGCCTCGCAGCGAATCAGATAGCATGCGCCCATGTCGAACGACCAAGGCGTTTTCACGCTTGGGCACTCACCCGATCCGGATGATGCCTTCATGTTTTACGCGATGGCGGAAAACAAGATCGACATGCGGGGATACCGCTTCGAGCACAGGCTCGAAGACATTCAAACGTTAAACGAACGCGCATTGCGCGGTGAACTCCACATCTCCGCAATCTCGATTCACGCTTACGCGTACGTGACCGACAAATACGCGTTGATGCCGTGCGGCGCGAGCATGGGCGATGGATATGGGCCGATTGTTGTTGGAAAACGTTCAACGCTCAACGCTCAACGCTCAACGCCCAACGGCGATTCAGAAACGCGCCAGCTCCTCAAAAACAAAATGATCGCCGTGCCCGGCCGTATGACCAGCGCCTATCTCGCGCTCCAACTTTATCTCGGAGAATTCAAGCACGTGGTCGTGCCGTTTGATCAAATCTTCGACGCTGTGAAAAATAAGCGAGCAGATGCCGGTCTTATTATTCACGAGGGACAACTCACTTACGCGCGCTCCGGTTTTGCGAAGATTATCGATCTTGGTGCGTGGTGGAAACGCCAGACCGGTTTGCCGTTGCCACTAGGGGGCAACGTTTTGCGCAAAGATATTCCTCCAGCCAAGCAGCGGGACATCGTTCCGATCATTCGCGAGAGCATCGATTACGGTCTGGCGCATCGTGACGAAGCCGTGCGGCATTCGCTTCCCTACGCGCGGGACATGAACGCTGATCTGGCCGGCAAATTCATTGGCATGTACGTAAATGATTACACGCGCGATTACGGTGAGACGGGACGAGAAGCCATTCGCCGATTTTTGGGCGATGCCCACCGCGCCGGGTACATCGACAATGACGTTAACGTGACGTTCGTCGCATAAGCCAAAGCGACGATTCGCGGCGGACCGCGCGATTACTTCTTTGGTTTCGCGGCCGGCTTATCGACTTGGCGGACGAACGCTTCGACCCGCGCGGCTTCCTTTTTGAAGCCTGAGACAAAATCATGCGTGCCGTATTCGAAAAGCACGACGAAGCAAAAAGTAAAGAAAACGAACAAGACCAACCAAAAGAGCCCGCGAAGCAGCGACATCGGCTAGATCGTAGAGCAGAACGGGTGCCAGGTCAATGCGGTCCGGCCCGCCTGCAAAGTTCAGATTGAACGACTTAGCGAAGCTGCCATGCTTTTCGCGGCATGCGCGTTCCGCTTCTCGATTTGAGCGAGCAATACCGCTTCCTGGCGGAGCCCATTCGCCAGAGAATCGACAAAGTGCTGGCCAGCCAGCGCTTCATTCTCGGGCTAAACGTCGAAGCATTTGAACAGGCAATTTGCCGCTTTACCGGTGCACCGCACGCCATCGGAGTCTCGTCCGGCACGGACGCTTTGCTCGCGATTTTGATGGCGCACGAAATCGGACCGGGCGANGCCATCATCACCACGCCCTACAGTTTTTTCGCAACCGGCGCCTGTGTCGCGCGCCTCGGCGCAACCCCGATCTTTGTCGATGTCGACCTTGCAACCTATAACATTTCGCCTTCCGAGCTTCAGCGCTACATCGAGAAGCGTTGTCGTACTGATTCCAATGGAAGCCTGATTGATTCAGAAGGTCGAAGGATTCGCGCCATTATTCCGGTTCATCTCTTCGGCTTGTGCTGCGAGATGGATCCCATTCACACCATCTCTGAGCAATATAACCTTGATGTGATCGAGGATGCTGCCCAAGCAATTGGCGCTGAGTATCGGACGAAGTACATGGGTTTGCGCAAAGCCGGCACGATGGGCGAGGCCGGTTGTTTCAGTTTCTATCCATCAAAAAATCTGGGAGCGGCCGGCGATGCCGGAATGATAGTTTGTCGCGATGAAGAGCTGGCGAAACGGTTACGCGTCATTCGCCAACACGGAATGGAACCGCGTTATCATCATCAAATCATCGGCGGCAATTTTCGGCTCGATGAAATCCAAGCGGCTATCCTCGACGTCAAACTTCCGCATCTGGAAGGCTGGTCGGCGCGGCGACGTGCGGCGGCCGATTTCTACCGCGATGAGTTTACACGGGCGGGATTAACTGATCGTGTCACGCTTCCCCTTGAGCCATATCGCGAACACGGCCTGATCAATCATCATATCTATCATCAATACGTCATTCGCACGTCTCAGCGCGATGCGGTACGCGAACATCTCACTAAAAAAGAGATCGGAACGGAGATTTATTATCCGGTGGGATTGCATTTACAGAAATGTTTCGCCTATCTGGGTTATAAAGAAGGCGACTTCCCCGAGGCGGAGCGAGCCACACGCGAAACAGTTGCATTGCCGATTTATCCGGAGATTTCACGCGAGGCCCAACGCTATGTGGTCGGCGCGATTGCTGAATTTTTCAGCTAAGATCGACAATCGCATCCCTGCGATTTTTGTGCGCACAAAGCCGGGCAAATCACTTGCGAGAGCGATACCGTAAGCCTATATCAACGCTCATCCTGCCGGGTAGGTACCGAAGTGGCCAAACGGGGCGGACTGTAAATCCGCTGGCTTACGCCTTCGCTGGTTCGAATCCAGCCCTGCCCACTTTTTCTTTTGAGCCGGCGCGAACGATGTCGATCTTAGTGCCGCCGGCGGCGAGCCCGAGCTTTCGACCGCGATGCTTTTGCGCGTCTCCTGCTCTTTCCTCCACGGGTGGCTTTGCGTCTGGCGGCCTTGGCCGAGCGACGCCGAACAGACTTCCTGGTCCTGCTCCGGGATTTCGTGGTTTTCTTTCTCTTGGCGGTTTTAGCCACGGCTTTTGCCTTTTTAACCGTACGCCTAACCGTTTTCCGAGCGGCTGGGATGATAGGTCGACCGCTCGCTGCTGCTTTTCCCGCCAGAGCCCCTACGACTCCACCTACGACCGCGCCAACGGGGCCGATTACGCTGCCGATGGCAGCGCCCGTGACCGCGCCAGCGGTTTCCTTCGGAATCGGAGGGATTTGAATCTCCTCGGACGATTGATTCTCTTGATTGGCCATACTTTAAGCTCCTTGAAGGTTCGGTTGAGGTTCTGAGTACCATCTAGTTCGCATTCCGAGGTCTCGGCAGACGTGGCCGTTGCCGAAAATAAAAAGGCGCCTGATTTGATGATCAGGCGCCTTTAAAATGAAGAAAGCTAAGTTTACCGGTCCCGTCGCTGGCCACCTTCGCGGCGACCACCGCCGTAACCGCCGCCCCCGCCGCCGCCGTAACCGCCGCGCTCGCCGCCCGAGGGCCGCGATTCGCGAGGACGTGCCTCATTAACTGTGAGGGCACGATTTTCGAGGGTGTGACCATTGAATTTCGAGATCGCGTTCTGCGCATCCTGGTCGGAACCCATGGTGACGAAGGCAAACCCGCGGGACTTGCCTGTAAATTTGTCCTGCATGAGCATTACTTCCTGCACGGCTCCGGCTTGCGCAAAAAGCTCCTGCAGTTCGTTTTCGGTCGTATTGAAGGGAAGGTTCCCTACGTATAATTTATTTCCCATTGAGTTTATTCTGGAAACGCCGCTAGGTCACTGTTCCCGCTCATCGGATTTCAAATCGCCACTGAACAAACTCAACTGACAATCCACCAACTTCCAAGCTTCGGTTTCCGTTTGGGCATCTTTTTAGAGTGCTTCGCTTGAGAAAGCAACTGGAATCGCGAAAATCAAGGGGTTACAGTTTTGGCATTTAACGCTTCTAACGTAAAAACAGGGCGCGCGCGCGTGGCGATCGTGGCCGCAGGCGTCATCTGCCCTCTCGGATCTGGCCTCGCGGAAACGCTAAGTTCACTGCAAACGGCCCAGGATTGCATTACGCCGGTTACGAAATTCAACGTCGATCAATGTCGATGCAAAACGGCCGGCCAAATCCCGGACGAGCGGCTCCAGCCAATTCAAAAAAAGGGACGGCGCATAGCCCGTTTGCATCGCGCCTCACACATGATGATCAGCGCTTTGGAAGAAGCGCTCGCGCAGAGCCCGGAATTCAAGCCGGAATTGACGGTAATTGGAACGACCAGCGGCGGAATGTCGTTCGGCGAAGATTACTATCGTTCGTTAGATCGACATCGGACCGCGCGGCATTCGCCCACCTGGGTGGCGAACTATCCGCCGCAAAAAGCGGTGATCGACGCGCAGGAGGCTTGTGGAATTTGCGCGCCCGCTCAAGTAATCGCAAACGCCTGCGCATCCGGAACAAATGCCATCGGTCACGCTTTCACGTGCGTTCAATCGGGGAAATATCAACGAGTGGTAACCGGCGGATTCGACGCAATATCGGAACTCGTCTTCGTCGGTTTCGATTCCCTGCAAGCATCGACGCCCGAGAAATGCCGGCCCTTTGATCGCGAGCGAACAGGGATGGTGCTTGGGGAAGGGGCCGGGATCCTTTTGCTGGAGAATTGGGAGAGCGCGCGGGCGCGAGGCGCTAGAATTTTGGGAGAGATCATTGGGTATGGACTCTCCACCGACAATCATCACCTTACTCAGCCCGATCCATCCGGAATCGGGCCGCGTCGTGCCATGGAGGAGGCTCTGCAAAGTGCAGCGATTAGCGCGCAGGAAGTCGATTACATCAATGCGCACGGCACGGCCACGCCGTTCAATGACGCAGCTGAAGGGAAAGCGATCGGCGAGTTATTCAAGAACGTTCCGGTAAGTTCGACCAAAAGCATGATGGGACATTCTCTCGGCGCGGCGGGCGCAATCGAGGCAATCGTGTGTCTGCTGGCGTTGCAGCACCAATTCCTTCCCGCCAACATCAACTTTCGCGCGCCGGATGAAGATGTCGATCTTAACATCGTGGCGAATGAATCGCGCGCCGCTTCGCTAAAAACCGTCCTATCGAACTCGTTTGGCTTTGGCGGAACCAACGCGTCGATTGTGATGCGAAAGAACGCTGTATGACGTTACACATTGCGGGGATGGGATGGGTCACTCCGCTCGGCAGCGGAATCGAAGCGGTATGGGAGAGATTGCTGCGTGGCGAGGAAGCGAGCGCCAGCGCAATAGCGGGCCCGTTCGAAAAGAAAAGCTATTGTGCTTTTCGCGTTCCGGCCGAAGCCCTCGCTGGTTTGCCAGCACACCCGCGCCTTCGTCGGGCCGACTCCATTTCACGATTCGCGGTGGCCGCAGGAATGGCGGCATTGGCCGATGCAAGATCGACAACCAACAGCGAGTTCATCGACCGGACAGCGCTTGTCCTGGCAGTTTCAAATGGCGGCGTGTCTTACACGAAACGCTTTTATCACGACATTTTTAAGACTGGAGCTGGTTCAGCGAGTCCCCTGCTTTTTCCAGAGACGGTCTTCAACGCGCCGGCCAGTCATCTCGCCGCGGTTCTTGGATTGACAGGCGCCAGTTACACGCTGGTCGGTGACGGGTCTGTCGGAATTCTTGCGATCCAAATGGCGGAGGATTTGATGGCCGGCGAAGCGATTGATCATTGCCTCGTAGTTGGTGCGGAAGAAGTCGACTGGGTGCTTTGCGACGGATATCACAAATGGCGACTTACTCGCGCTGAGCCGCCGATCGAACCATTTGGAAAGCCCAGTCGCGGCACCATTCTAAGCGAAGGAGGGGGCGCGGTTTTATTGGCACGCGAGGGTTCGATCGTAATCGAAAAGATCCATCCCGGCGGCAATTTTGCCGAACGCGATGCGGCGAGCCGCTGGGCAACAAAAATTCTTTCCGAACTGACAAGTCATACTGCGAGCGCGATTATCAGCAGTGCCAACGGCACTTTCATCGACGACGCGGAGCGCGCGGCTGTCTGGCAGAGCGCGCCTGATGCGAGGGTGTACACACCCAAACCAGCTCTTGGAGAAAGCGTAGGGGCCAATGGAATATGGCAGGTAATGATCGGAGCCTTGGCCGCGCGCACGAGACGGCTCCCAGCCGTTTTGCACGCCCGCCCGGATACGGGTCTGCGGCTATCCGCTACGGGGACGAAGATCGACAAGCCGGATGCAGTTGTTTTGGATTGTGGCCTGAACCAGCAGATCGCGGGATTGCGTTTGTCCGCAAACAACTGACAAACTTCGCCTCTCCCAGCAAACTTATTAAGGCCGGGCACTTCGGGCTTTGCAAGATGCCCCTTATCCGGTACCTTCGGCGTCCGCCCATGCGAAAGCCGGCCATCACGATTGTTAGCATATTCCTGGTAATCGGGTCGGCCAAGGCGGCGCCGCCCTCTCCCGACCATCTCCCGGTGGAAATCACATCGAGTGGCCAAACAAATTACGAGAACGGAATCGCCACCGCGCGGGACAACGTGGCCATCCACGTCGGCGACACGGACATTTATGCCGATTTCGCGCAGTACGATTCACGCACGCACGAGATATCGCTCGAAGGTCATGTGCGCATCTATCGTGACACCAAGCTCTACCTGGCCGACCACGGCGTTTACAATACTGAGACGAAAGAGATCCGGGGCGCAGAAACGCGGACGGAATACAATCCCTATTTTCTGGGAGGCGAAACGGTCAGCACGATTTCCGAGAATGGTTACCGCATTTACAATGGCACGTTCACAACCCACGATTCTTCAAAGCCTGATTTTTATTTTCGCGCACGGACCATTCGGGTCTACGAGAAAGATCATATCATCTTTCAGAACGTCACGTTCTACGCCGGCAATGTCCCGATTTTTTGGTGGCCTTATCTTTATCAATCTCTCGACGACGCGTTTAGCTTTTCAATTTCCCCGGCCTATCTCAGCTCGTGGGGACCATCGCTGCTTAGTCAGGTAACCTTTCCAATCGGCGAAAAGATCAAGGGGCGCATCCGGCTCGATTATCGGGTGCGGCGCGGAGTGGCGCTCGGTTTTGAATCCGACATCGATTACGGAAAGGACGATAGCAGCTGGGCGAAGCTGAAGACGTATTACATCCAGGATCAGAATCCTTTGATCAACCGCACCTCGTTGCCGCGCGGCTCCGTTCCGACCGGCCGGTACCGGGTCAGTTTGGAAGATCGCACCAATTTCACCAAGGACATTTACGGGATTGTCGACATTACCAAACTCAGTGATGCCTTCATCATGCAGGATTTTTATCAAAGCGAGTTCCGGATCGATCCTGTCCCCGACGCTGTGGTTGCTCTGACGAAGACAGATCCGTTCTATACGCTCACCGGCATTGTCCGGTTCGAAGCCAACAGCTTTTTTGAGCAAACCGAGCGGCTACCGGAAGTAGTTTTAGACGTCAAACGTCATGCGCTTTTTGGAACCCCGATCTTTTACGAGGGCGAAACCGGGGTCGCGGATTTGCAGCGAGATTTCGCGAGCGGCTCCGGCTTTGAAGATTATGGCACGACCCGGATCGACACTTTCCATCAGCTGCTTTACCCCAATACCTATTTTGGCTGGCTCTCGGTCGTTCCGCGCGTTGGTTTTCGCGGCACTTACTACGGCGAAACACGGGACCTCGGGAAAACCATTTTTACGCCTAATGACAACCCGTTGTTCCTGAATTTTTCCTTCCGGACCCAACTCCGGCCAACCCGATAGTGGATGGTGGCGACAAGTTCCGCACGATCCTCAATGCCGGTGTGGAAGCTTCGTTTAAGATGTCCCGCGAATGGGAGGACGTGCAAAACCGCGTCTTCGGTCTTGATGGGATTCGTCACATCATCCAGCCATTTACGAATTTTTCCTACGTGTGGAACAACGGGCTAAACCCCGCCGCCGTTCTCCAGTTCGATCGATTCGAACCTTCCACGCAACTTCGACCGATCGATTTCCCACAATTCACTTCCATCGATTCAATCGACCGTTGGACTATTTGGCGCGTCGGCGTTCGCAATCGTCTCCAGACGCGGCGTGACGATCTGACGGTCAGCTGGCTGGAGTTGGAAACCTATGTCGATGTTAACTTCGATAATCCGTTTGATCGAACTCCAGTACTCGAACCTTTTCAATAATCTGCGCTTCACACCGGTACCTTGGGCGACATTGGTGATCAACTCACAGGTGCCGGCCTTTGATAAGGGGTTCACAGAAGTGAACACGAGCGTCATTTTCCAACCAATCGCCAACCTGCAATTGAATTTCGGACATCGCTATTTGAACGACAACCCCTTCTTTAATAACAGCAGCCTGATCGTGGTCGGCGGCTATTACCGCCTTGACGACAATTGGGGCGTTGGCGTTCAGGAGCAGTACGAAGCGACGACCCACACCCTCGAGCAGCAGCGTTACTCACTTTACCGCGACCTGACTAGTTGGGTGGCGTCTGTTGGCGCGGTCGTTCGCGACAACGGCGGCGTGAAAGAATATGGCGTCCTCATGACCTTTACACTAAAGGCGTTTCCAAAATTTGGCTTGGACCTGAATTTTGATCCCGCCGGGGCGGGCGAAACTCCATGACTACGCTGTCGCGCCGCGGTTCACCTCCTGCCCTGGTGGCTCGTCGGCTGCTTCTCTGCCACTAAGGCGGCGGCTTCTCCTTCTTCGCGATGGATCTTTCGATTATTGGCTCCGGATATGTTGGTCTTGTGACTGGCGCCTGCTTTGCCGACGTCGGCCACAACGTGATCTGCGTCGACAACGACGCGCGCAAGATCGAGGCATTGCAGGCTGGTAAGATTCCGATCTACGAACCCGGCCTGGAAGAAGTGATCCATCGCAATGTTTCCGCGCATCGCCTGCGATTCAGCGGCAGCATTCAAGAGGCGGTCGATAATTCGCAAATCGTTTTTATCGCCGTCCCCACTCCGCAACAGGCGAGTGGAGATGTCGATCTTAGCTTTATTGAGAAAGTCGCTCGCGAAATCGCCGGCGTGCTGACCGATTATCGCGTCATCGTGGACAAGAGCACCGTGCCCGTAAAAACCGGGGAAAAAGTCGCGGAATCGATCAAGCGATATAATCGCCACGGCGCGAAGTTCGATGTCGTGAGCAACCCGGAATTCCTGCGCGAGGGTTGTGCCATTGGGGATTTAATGCATCCCGATCGCATCGTGATTGGCGCGCAGAGCGAGCGCGCCATTGATCTCATGAAAAAGGTCTACGAACCGTTCATGGCGCCCATTCTCGTCACCGATATCAATAGCGCGGAGCTGATCAAACACGCCGCGAATTCGTTTCTCGCTCTGAAGATTTCTTATATCAACGCCGTCTCCGCCATCTGCGAAGCGAGCGGCGCCGACGTCGAGAAAGTGGCTGACGGAATTGGAATGGACCGCCGAATTGGGCGTAATTTCCTCAATGCCGGCATCGGCTACGGCGGCTCGTGTTTTCCAAAGGACATTGCCGCTTTCATCACGATCAGCGAACAACTGGGTGTTCCCTTCAATTTGCTGAAGGAAGTGCAACGGATAAATGGACTGCAAAAGGAACGTTTTTTAAAAACCATCCGCGAAACGCTTTGGGTATTGCGTGAAAAGAAAGTCGCAATTTGGGGCCTTACCTTCAAACCCGATACGGACGACATACGCTCTTCGGTCGCGATCGATCTCGTAGCCGACATGTTGCGCGAAGGCGCACATGTCACAGCCTACGATCCCAAAGGAATGGAGAAGGCGCGCGAAGTGAAAGCAATCGCTGAAGTAAAGTTCGCATCATCCGCCCTGGAAGCTGTCGAGGGGGCGGAAGCGCTCGTCATCGCGACAGAATGGAGCGACTTCGCCAATGTCGATCTTGCCATAGTAAAAGCAAAAATGACCACGCCGATTATTTTCGATGGCCGGAACCTGTTTGATCCCGAAACGATGCGTCAGCTTGGGTTCCGCTATCATTCCATCGGCCGCGCGACGGTCGCACCGCGCTAAGCCACCGTTTTCCCGTGGCGTTGTTCAATGCTCGTCAGGTCGCACTCCTGGCATTGCGAAGCTGGCGAACAAAAAAAGAGTTTGCCGACTCAATTATCGGGAAGCTTCTGGACGAGACGCGGCTGGCCGATTCGGATCGCGCCTTCGCCTTGGAATTGTTTTATGGCGTCTTGCGCAATCTAACCTTACTCGACTTTTGGATCGCTACGCTCCGATCCTCACGTGTAGAAGTCGATCTTCGCGACATCCTCCGGCTCGGTCTTTACCAGCTTCTGCTCACTGATACCTCGGAACACGCAGCCGTTTACGAAACAGTCGAACTAGCGCCGAAAACGCGACGCGGAGTAATCAACGGCATTCTGCGCAGCGCCTCACGACAGCGAGAGGAGTTGTTAAAAAAGGCGAAGGCGCAGCCGCTTCATGTTTGGAGGTCTCATCCAGAATTCCTGGTAAAACGCTGGGAGAAGAATTTCGGCAACAAAAACGCAGAGAGCCTGTGTTTCTGGAACAACCAGCCGCCGCCGATCTATGCCCGCGTTAATCGATTGAAGATCGACCGGGACACATTTCTTCAAACATACCCGAAGTCGCGACCGATATCGCACGATCCCGATTTCGTAGAGTTCCGGTCATTTGAATGGAACGCGCTCGCGCGCGGCCATTGTTATGTTCAGGACCCAAGCACAACGCTGGCGTGCCGTATGGTCGATCCGAAACCGGGAGAAAAGATTCTGGACGCATGCGCCGCGCCAGGCGGCAAGACCGGTTACTTGGCGGAGATCATGCAAAACCAGGGTCTCATCGTCGCCTGCGACCGCGACCTGAAACGGATTGACCTGCTCGATAAGAACCTTTCCCAACTGGGCGTGCAAATCGCGCGTGCTGTTCGTTGCGAATGGGTTCGCGACAAGCCGGCGAACGAAATCAGATCTTTGGCGCCATTCGATCGAATTCTGGTCGATACGCCGTGCAGTAACACTGGAGTGATGCGCCGACGGGTCGACCTTCGCTGGCGGTTGAGGCCAGACGATTTCAGACGTATGGCCGGGCAGCAGATATCGATCTTGCGCAAGGTTGCGCCACTCTTGAAGCGAGACGGCGTTCTGGTTTACAGCACGTGCAGTCTCGAACCGGAGGAGAACGAAGAGATCGTTGCGCACATCAGGCAAGACGTTTTGAATTTGTCGCTCGTGCACCAAGAGAACGTTCTGCCGTTTCGCGACCATTTTGACGGCGCTCTCGTGGCAAAATTTGTTCGACTTAGCTGATCGCGAGAAGCGGTTGCATCCCCTGCTCCCAATGGAATCGTAGCGGTCTATGCACGACGCCCGTTTCCACAAACTCGCGAAGCTTCTCGTGGAATACTCAACCCGACTCAAACGAAACGAGAACGTATTAATCGAAGCATTCGACGTTCCCGATGAGATGACAATCGCCCTAATTCGGGCGGCCCGGAAGGTCGGGGCAATTCCATTCGTGCAGATTCAGCGCGCACAGGTTAATCGAGAGATAGCGCTTAAAGCATTGGATCGACAATTGAATCTCGCGGCAAGGCACGAGTTAGCCCGAATGAAGAAGATGGATGCGTACATCGCACTGCGCGGGAGCAACAATATTACCGAGTTGTCCGATGTCCCGGTGAATAAGATGCAGCTCATCGCCAAGAAAATGCGTCCCGTGACGGATCAAAGGGTCAAAAAAACGAAGTGGGTAGTGTTGCGGTGGCCCACTCCATCAATGGCGCAGCTCGCTTCGATGAGCACGGAAGCGTTTGAGAACTTTTACTTCGATGTTTGCACGCTTGACTACCGGAAGCTGCAACCGGGCATGAAAGCGTTGAAAACGTTGATGGAGAAAACAGGCCGCGTGGAAGTGAAAGCACCCGGGACGGACCTACGCTTCAGCATCAAGGGAATTCCAGCGGTGATCTGTGGAGGCGATCGCAATATCCCGGATGGCGAAGTCTTCACCGCGCCGGTCAAGGATTCCGTTCAAGGCCACATCACTTTTAACGCGCCGACAATTTATCAGAGCGTTGGCTTCGACGGAATTCGCCTCGAATTTCGCGATGGCAAGATTGTCGACGCAAAGAGCAACCAAACGGAAAAGCTGAATAAGATTCTCGATTCCGACCCGGGGGCACGTTACATCGGTGAATTTTCGCTCGCGTTCAACCCTCACATCCTGGAGCCGATGCGCGACATTTTATTCGATGAGAAAATCGCCGGATCGTTTCATTTCACTCCCGGGCAAGCTTACGACGAAGCCGATAACGGGAACCGAAGCCAGGTGCACTGGGACATGGTGAGCATTCAGCGACCGGATTATGGCGGCGGAGAAATCTACTTTGACGGGAAGTTGATTCGGCGAGACGGCGAATTTCTCCCGAAACAACTTCGGTCGCTCAATCGCGGTTCCTTTATCAAGCGCAACCGCCGCGCCTGATCGAACTATAAACGACGACGCGAACGGTTTCCCGTTCGCGCTCAGAATGATTGTCGATCTTAGCTATGCTTTATGTCCGTCTTGGCCCCTGGCCGATCGCATGCACTTGCATCAAGCCAAGCTCGCCAGTGCCGGCAATCTGCAGATTGGCAATCTCAAACGTCGGCGCGTCGGGCGAAGGGGCGCCGGGCAATTGAACGGAGATATTTTTCGAGATCGAATTCAGGACGATGGCAGCAATCTCAAATGAGGGCGAAAACTCCACCGTCGCGATCTGGAACGAACTCGTAACCAAAACGCCCGCCTGCCCTGTTTGCGCCGGCGTGATTTGAAGCGGCGCTGCTTCGAAGTTCGAAACGAGCTGGAGGCCCGCGACGTTGAAGGAAGGCGAGCCGACGACCGTTGGTCTCTGTTGTTGTGAGGGAGTCAATCGAACGCTGCCAAGGCCTCCTCCGGAGGGCTGGATCTTCGCAATCTCGAAGTTGACCTGCAGATTCATGGCTGGCTGCGGCGATCCCGATGGCGCAAGGCGCATCGTGACCACTTTAGAAGTTGGGCGTAATTGCAACGCACCCATCTTGAACGCAGGCGTTAGCTGCATGGAAGCGATCTCGAAAGAGAAAGTGAGCTGGACGGCCGTTTGCATGGCGCCAGCAGGTTGCGGCCCACTGGTGGCGGGCGTTCGGACTAACGGAGCAGGAGCAGTTGGAATTTGGATCGGTTCAGGCATGGTTGCGGTGGTGGTTGGTTGCGAAATGGTTGGACGCGGGACGAAGATTGGCTGCGGTTGCGGCTGGGGTCTAGTAATTTCAGCCGGTGGCTCTGGGAAGACAGTTGTTTGGTGAGGAATTGGCTGGCCTTGTCCGACCGGTTCCCTTTCGGCCCCAGGCGAGCTTTGCGCGTAGACCGGTGGCACAACATCGAGAGGGGGAGGCTCCGTCGCGACTGACATCGGAGCAGTCACAGGCTCAGGCGCTGGGCTGAACGTCGTCTCCGGTGTTGGCGGCATGTAGTCCTGTTCGATGATCGGGCCGACAGACTCCAAAGCAGGTTCCCCAGCCGGCGCAGTGGCAATTTCGGGCTCGGTGTTTGTACTCCAATCTTCCACGGGCGCGGCTCCACTGATCCGTCGCGCCAATTTACCTGTTGGCAGCACTGCGTAGCGCAGTGAAGGCTCCGACGCTTTCAATTTCAAGGATACCTGGCGCGGACCTCCAACCAGCCGGTTGCCTAAGCTCAACGGTTTTTCGGTAGATGTCGACGCGACTTCGTCGATCTGCGGGCCCGTCACCGGAGTCGGACGACGGAGCAAAGCGACTTGAGCAATTCGCCGACGAACTTCCGGCACGACCACCGACGCCAAAAGAATTACGCCCGCGATGAGCAATGCACCCACGAGCAACGTCTGCGGGTCAGCCAGGCGATCGAGCCTTTCGCCAAGGGTAGGTTGCGACCATTCGCGAACGCGCGATGGAGCGATGGCAGTTGCCGGAGTGGCTGAAGCCACCGTGCGCGCAGACGAAACCAGCGGCGAACTGGCCGGGGTCGTTTCGACGATAGGGCTCTGTTGAATGGAAGCAATCGCAGTAGACGCGGGCGAAGCGTCTGCGGCAACCGGCGTCTCGACCGTTGGCGACAACGTCGGCGCGGGAGCCGCGGGAACATCTCCGGGTCTCGCCGGACTTCCGGCAGCGCGGGCTGGGTTCGTTGTTTCGATAGCGGCAAGCGCAGGGGTTGCTACAGCCAAAGCCAAAGGTTCGCTGCTCGACTCCTTTGCCGGCTTACCCTTCGCTGCCGCCACCGCAGGAATTGGGCTGGGCTCAATCGCCGGACTCGACGACTCTGCTTGCCCGGACGACATTACGGCAGCGGCTTCTGTCGCCGATGTCGCCGTGGTCGCCCGACTTTCGAGCCATCCGAGGTCATAAAAGGTGTCTGCGAACACCACATTGAGCGCAGGTGAATAGATTTTCCTGGCTGAAGCAATCCAGTCAGTTCCTTTCGTCGGATTGTTGTGCGCAAATTCCCACGCGGCTTGGGCGTAATAGAGCGCGGGCGTATCACCAGTAAACTGGAATTGCTCCATCATTTTTTGCGCGCGAC